>WNFI01326289.1_pt1 | contig 33465 bp, 29 predicted proteins | sample 5400471 | NCBI WGS metagenome assembly WNFI01 (sample SAMN13153348, study PRJNA577476) | soil metagenome | isolation source: 100 cm saprolite on Douglas fir-dominated hillslope | place: USA:California | collected 2013-09-17 | reverse complement strand
TGGTCGTGACCGACAACACCTACGGCGGAACCTTCCGGCTGTTCGACCAGGTGCTGACGCGCTACGGGCTCGAGTTCACCTACGTCGACACGTCGCAGCCTGATCTCACCGAGCGGGCGATGCGCCCGAACACCAAGATGTTGTTCGTCGAGACGCCGACCAACCCCGTGCTGCGCCTGACCGATCTGGCCAGGGCGGCGGCGATCGCCCACGCGCACAAGGCGCGGCTGGCCGTGGACAACACGTTCGCCAGTCCCGTCCTGCAGCAGCCCATCGCGTTCGGCGCGGATCTCGTCACCCACAGCACGACGAAATATCTCAACGGCCACAGCGACAGCATCGGCGGGGTCGTGATCGCGACGCGCCCCGACGACGTCGAGCGGCTGAAGTTCATCCAGAACACCGCCGGCGCGATCCTCAGCCCCTTCGACTCCTGGCTCGTGCTTCGCGGCACCAAGACGCTGACCCTGCGCATGGCGCAGCACAATGCGAACGGACTGGCGCTCGCCGAGTTCCTCGCGACCCATCCGAAGGTGACGAGCGTGATCTACCCCGGCCTGCCGTCCCACCCGCAGCACGACCTCGCGAAGCGCCAGATGCGCGGATTCGGCGGGATGGTGGCATTCGATGTCGGGACGTTCGAGGCCGCGCGCCGCGTGTGCAACCGCGTCCGTCTCATGTCGCTCGCGGAGAGCCTCGGCGGGGTGGAGACGCTCATCAGCCACCCCGCCACCATGACCCACGCCTCGGTGCCGGCGGAACGACGCCAGCAGCTGGGCCTGACGGACAGTCTCCTCCGGATCTCGGCCGGTGTCGAGGACGTCGCGGATCTGATCGACGATCTAAGACAAGCGCTGGACTGAGAGTTTACAGTTCACAGTTTGCAGTTCACAGTTTGCAGCTCACAGTTTGCAGTTCACGGTTCAGCCTTCAGCGTTGGGGTGTTCTTGATAGACTTCGTTCTGCATTTCGACAAGCACCTGGCGCAATTTGTCGCCTCCTACGGTGTCTGGGTCTACGGTCTGCTGTTCGCGATCGTATTCGCCGAGACCGGCCTGGTCGTCACGCCGTTCCTGCCGGGCGATTCACTGCTGTTCGCGGCCGGCGCCCTGGCGGCGTCGACTAATGGCGGACTCAATCCGTGGATCCTGTTTGCCTTGCTGGCCACCGCCGCCTTCACCGGGAATGCCGTCAACTATGCGATCGGCCGACGCATCGGCCCGAAGATCTTCACGGCCACCGGCGATGCCGGCCTCATGGGGCGGATGATGAATCGTCAGTACCTGGACCGCGCCCACGCGTTCTTCGAGCAGTACGGCGGCAAAGCCATCATCCTCGGCCGCTTCGTGCCGATCGTGCGGACCTTCGTGCCGTTCGTCGCCGGCGCGGCGCAGATGACGGCCGCATCGTTCGTGCTCTACAACGCCATCGGCGCGGTCGCGTGGGTGGGCCTGTGCCTGCTCGCGGGCGTCATCTTCGGCAACGTGCCGATCATCAAGAACAACTTCTCGCTGGTGACGATGGGCATCGTGTTCGTGTCACTGCTGCCGGTCCTCATCGAGTTTGTCCGTCACCGCGGCGGATCGCGGGTCGACTCGCCGAGCCATCGCAGGTAGGCGTCGTTGCCGTCGCTGATGGGCAGGACAATGAATTCCGGGACGTCGTAGGGGTGCAGCGTCCGGATGTGCTCCCATAAGGCCACGATCCGCGCGCGCGATGTCTTGATGAAGAGCTGGCGCTCCCGCTCCCGCTCGACCGCGCCTTCCCACCGGTAAATCGACTCCATCTCCGGCAGGAGGTTCACGCAGGCCGCAAGCCGCGCCTCCACCAGGGTGAGCGCGAACGTGGCCGCGTCGGCGTCCGCCGGAAGCGTGGTCATGACGATTACGTAATCGGTCTCATTCATCCGTGGTCCCCGGTCCACGTCCCTGGTCCGCGGTCCATGGTCCGTCGTCCCTAGTCCGCGTCCCCCGCGGCGCTAATGGCGGGGAGGCGATCGGCCGAAACTATTGTACAAAGGAACGCCCCCGCTCATGCCCCAGGTCGTCGTGCCACAGCCCCGGTCCGTCAGGTCGGACTCCCCCGCACCGCTCAGGCGACGTAAGACCCCCCCGGTGGCGGCGTCGGCGTCGCCGATGCGTACCCGTCTGCTCAACTATGTGCTCGCCTTCGTGACCGTCGTCCTGGTGGCGGATGCGCTGGTTGGCGACAAGGGGCTGCTCGACACGCTGCGCGCCAAGCACCAACACGAGGCGCTGGCGGCCGCGCTCGCGGAGAAGCGCCGCGACAACGCCCGCCTGCGCGATGACATCCGGCGGCTGAAAGAAGATCCGGGCGCGATCGAATCGCTCGCCCGCGAGGAGCTCGGCTTGATGCGCGAAGGCGAAGTCCTCTTCATCGTCCACGACGTAACGCCCGCGACGCGGTAGTCGAGACAATCCTGGAACCGCTCTTGCCCTGAAACGCTACCCTTTTTCCCGCTTCATCTGATCCCATGACACCGACCCGACGCCGCCGCCGTCCGCCATCAGCTGCGCGCTCAGGTCGTCGAGTGACGCTCGCGGGTCGAGCCAGGTGTGGTACTTCACCGTAATGTCGTTCTTGCCCTGCGAGATTTGGCGCGGCTCGAAAACGACATCGTTGCGCGCCAGGACGCCCTCCACGTGCGGCGTCGGGAACGTCCGGCCTGGCGCCGAGATCTCGACCGACATCGGCCGCGATTTCTGGGTCGCGAGGCGATCGAGGACGAGCAGCGTCGTGCACAGGAAGGCGGTGCCGAGGCCCGCGACCGCGAACGCGCCCAGGCCGGTCGCCATGCCGAGCCCCATCAGCAGGAACAGGATCGTGACGTCTTTCGGGTCGTCCACCGGCGTGCGGAACCGGACGATGCCGGCGGCGCCCGCGATGCCGAAAGCCCGGGCGAGCGAATTGCCGATGATGATCATCATCACCGCGCCGGAGACGCAGAGCAGGGTCTGCGCCTGCTCCAGCGACTTCGGGCGATCGCGGCTCGACGGCTGATGAATCGCCGTCACCAGCGCACCGATGAGCGCCGAGGCGATCATCTTGGACAGCTCGATGAACGGCTGCAGCCGGTGCACGGGGATGGAACCGATCTTCTGACCGCTCTCGAGCATCCGCTCGGTAACCGGATCGAGACCGGTGAGCTCGAGGGGCCACTTCATGCCGACCCAGACGAGCACGCCGCACAGCGCCGACCCGGCGACCAGCACGCGCAGCTTGCGCCACGGCCACGCCGCGAGCCTCGCAGCCTCCACGGACTCGTACGTCCCGAAAATCGACGACAGGCGCGAGGCCTCGAGCGTTGCCGAAACCGCGGGGCGCATCTCAGCGAGGCGCAGACTGCCGCCTAGGCGCTGCGCGGTCGTATGGCCGCGGACCAGCGCGCGAATGCCGCCACTGTCGATCATGGTGACGCCGCTGAGGTCGATGATGAGATGGCGCTGGCCGGCCCGGAACAGCTGCTGAATGTCACGCTCGAACGCCTCGGCGGCTCCCCCGGCCACCAGCGGCACCTGGGGCGAGAGCACGAGACGGTCGGCGACAGATCGCGTGGTGTCTGGCACGAGGTATGGTTTGCGGCGAACTATACATCTAAGTGCACATCCACGGACCGGACACCGGTATGATCAGGCGAATGCCGACCGATATCCGCGACGCGCTCAGGGGATTCGCGAAAAACCGCGGGTTCCTGGCGGCCGCGACCCTCTCGCTGGCGCTGGGGGTGGGAGCCAATACGGCGATCTTCAGCGTGGCCAGTGCGCTGCTGCTGCGTCCCCTTCCCTATCCGCAGGCCGACCGCCTCGTCATCCTCTGGAACCGCTCGCCCGGACTGGGCATCACCGAGGACTGGTTCTCGACCGCGCAGTACCTCGACGTGAAGCAGAGCGGAGCGAGCCTGGAGCAGGTCGCAATCGCCTACGGCGCGAACGAAAACCTGACGGGCGACGGGGAGCCCGAGCGGATAGCCACGCTGCGCGTCTCGTCGAACTTGCTGCCGATGTTCGGGGCGCGCGCCGAGATCGGACGCCTCTTCACCCCGGAAGAAGACCGGCACATGCCCGCGAACACGGCGCTTCTGGGCTACGCGACCTGGGTCCGGCGCTACGGCAGCGATCCGGCAGCGATCGGCCGCCGGATCGAGCTGAACGGACGGGCATATCAGATCATCGGCGTGCTTCCCGCGTCCTTTTCGCTGCCGCACGAGGTCTTGCCGACTGCCGGGAACGCGGCCGACGCGGACATCGTCATCCCCCTCGCGCTCGCGCCGAACGCCGCGCAGGCGCGAAACCGCGAGGACTACAACATCGTCGCGCGGCTCGGGCCCGGTGCGACCATCGCCGGCGTGCAGCGTGACATGGATACCCTGACGGGGCGCCTGCGCCGCGACTTTCCGGATTTCTATCCGCCGAACGGCGGCCTCACCTTTGGAGTCGTCCCCTTGCATGAACAGGTCGTCGGCGGCGTGCGCCGATCCCTCGCGATCCTGATCGGGGCCGTCGCCTGCGTATTGCTCATCGCCTGCGCGAACGTGGCAAACCTGCTGCTGTCACGGGGCGTGAGCCGCCAGAGAGAGCTCGCGATCCGCGCGGCGCTGGGCGCCAGCCGCGCCCGCATCGTACGGCAACTCCTGACCGAGAGCGTGATTCTGGGTCTTCTCGGGGGGGCGGGCGGGCTGATCCTGGCGTTCTGGGGCCTCGGCTGGATGCAGGGACTCGGGTCCAAGAGCGTTCCGCGGTTGCACGAAATCCGCATCAACGGCGGCGTCCTGCTCTTCACGATCGCGCTCTCCATGGTGTCCGCCATCCTGTTCGGCCTGGCGCCCGCCCTGCGGGCCGCGAGACTGGATCTGCAGTCGGAGCTGAAGGATGGCAACGGCGCCGCGGCGGGCCTGGCGCCCTGGGGACGGCGGCAGCACGTCCGCCAGTTCCTCGTCGTCGCGGAGCTGATGCTGTCCGTGATGCTGCTGGTGGGGGCGGGCCTGCTGATTCGCAGCTTCGCGCAGCTCCAGCGCGTTCCGACCGGCTTCAACGCCGATCGCGTGCTGACGAGCTCAGCAACATGATGGCGTGGGGTCCGATCACCGTCGAAGGCCGCGCCGCGCCCGCCAGCGAGCGGTTCATCAATGTCGACGAGCGCGTCGCCGCCGGTGACTATTTCCGCGTGATGGCCATCCCGACGCGGCGCGGCCGTCTGTTCAACGACCAGGACACACCGGCCGCGCCGCGCGTGGTCGTCATCGACGAACGGATGGCGCAGCAGCTCTGGCCGAACAGCGACGCCATCGGAAAGCGTATCCGCATCGGTAACATCGACGCCGGGTATAGTGGACCGTGGATCACCGTGGTCGGGGTCGTCGGCAACATCAAGCAGGACGCGCTCGACGCTGACTCGCGCATGGCGGTGTACATGCCCCAGACGCAAACCACGCCGCGCGGCATCAACGTCGTGGTGCGCAGCCCCCTGGACCCCGGGCCGCTGGCCGCAGCCATGCGCAGTGAGATCCGTGAGTTCGATGCCGACCTGCCGATCTACGACGTACGGACGATGGAGCAGCGGATTGGTGAGTCGCTGGCGCCGCGGCGGTTCGCGATGCTGCTGCTGAGTATCTTCGCGCTCCTCGCTTCAGGCCTCGCCGCACTCGGCATCTATGGCGTGGTGGCGTTCCTCGTCGCGCAGGGAACCAAGGACATGGGCATCCGCATGGCGCTCGGCGCGACGCCGCGACGAATCGCTCTGCTCGTCGTGCAGCACGGTCTGCTGATCGCCGTCGCCGGCATCGCGCTCGGCATCGCCGGGGCATTCGTCCTGACTCGCCTGATGCGGAGTCTGCTGTTCGGGGTCGCCTCAACCGATCCGGTCACCTATCTGCTGGTCTCGGCGCTGGTTGTCACCACGGCGCTTGCGGCCTCTTACCTTCCCGCCCGCCGCGCCGCGCGCCTGGATCCGATGCGCTCCTTGCGCTAAGACGATCGAACCGGCCGGTCGTCTATGCACCGGCAGGGACCGGCAGGCTGTTTGCGTCCTGCAAAGCCGAAGGTCCAGGTGTACGCGCGACGTCTGGTGCAACGGCTGCGGTGGCGAATGATTTTCATACTGGCCTCGTATGCCTTTCGTATTTGGCTCGAGACCGAAGGTAGAGGCGTGTGAACCCCGTTCCCCGCGCCGCGGCGCGGACAGCTCGTTGCCGAGCCGTTAGCGTCACCCTGATGCGGCGGGTGCCATCGGAGCCGGTTCGGATACCCGATCCCGGCGCGCCCGCAGTGACGCGGTCGCCGTCCAGGCTGCCGCGCACAAGACCAGCAGGTTGGCCACGAACACGGGTGCCGCGTGCGTCACGGCCCCGTACGCCATCCACATGACGGAGCCCGCCATCTGTGTACGCCGCATCGCGTTCGATGTCTTGCAGAAGTACGAGCTCACGAACACGGCCGTCGCAGCCCACCCCAGATAATCCACCATGCCGTCCACTCCTCCGTTCAGGCCACGGCGACGGCGGCGATCGCCGGCGAATCGACGATCGTCACGCGATCGGTGCGCGCCTTCTCCCAGTCCTGCAGCCGCAAGGCGTTCGCTTCGAAGAACTCGCGGATCTCCGCCGAACGCCAGCCGACGATGCGCTCGAGGATCGGAATCAGGACGCTGAAGGCGTTGTCGCTGATGACGGTGCTCTGGGCGATCCGCGCGAGCATCTGGTTCTCGGAAACCGCGATGGTGAACCCGTCGCGGTTGTTCACATGCAGCATCACGTGCACGTCGGAGCTGCCGTCGCCGACGTAAATGGTCCGGTCCGGCGCCGTACCGAGCCTCGCTTCCAGCGCCTCGACCGCCGCCACCTTGCCATAGCCCGCGGGTACGCGGCGGATCGCATGGACTTCGCCGGAGTGCGAGTCGTAGTCGAGCTCGGTTCCGATGATGTGATCGGCGGGCACGATTCCCGCGAGCGCCGCCTGAATCACTTCCTGCGGTGCCGCGGACACGACGAAAAACGAGAACTGGAAGCCCTCGAGACCGCGGTCCAGGAAGTCCACGAGCGCCGGAATGCCGCTCCGCAGGCGGACCCGCCGCCCGACTTCAGCCAGATGCTCGGGACGGACGCCCCGGAAGGCCGGGTCGTGGCGAATCAGGTAGGCCAGCTCCCCCCCCTGCTGCACCAGGTTGGTGGAGGCCAGGCCGTCCACCTTGCTCCGGAAATCCGACACCCCGAGCAGATCGCTGAGGATCTGACCCGAGTCGTTGAAACTCAGCGTTTGGTCGAAGTCTGACGCCACCAGGAAATGCTTTGTTGTCATATCAACTCTCACGCAAACTATAGCAATAACGACGCCATGGGGTCAAGATAAACCCTGTAAACTCTTTGTAATAACGGTTATGCGCCTTGCTTCTGCGCTTATAGTTGTTATATCATTTGCGAAATGGACACCACCCAGCTCCCTAAGTACCGGAAGGTGTTTGACGCCCTGCAGGGGGAAATCCAATCGGGCCGGCTGAAGGCTGGCGACCGCCTGCCGAGCGAGGCGGAGCTCGAACGGCGGTTCGAGGCCTCGAGAATCACGGTGGGACGAGCCGTCCGGGACCTGCAGCTCGCGGGACTGGTCGAGCGGAAGGCGGGATCCGGGTCGTTCGTGAAAGCGCGGAGCCTCCAGGACGCGCTGTCCTTTGGACTGCTGATACCGGACCTGGGAGAAACCGAAGTCTTCGAGCCGATCTGTCAAGGCATGATGGCGTCGCCGCTGGCGCGGCAGCATGCCCTCGTCTGGGGCAGCTTGACCGGTCCGGCCGCCTCGAAAGAAGACCGCGCCTGGCAGTTATGCCGGCAATATATCGACCGGCGCGTGTCGGGCGTGTTCTTCGCGCCGCTCGAATTGACCGCGGGCAAGGACGCCGTGAACCTGGAGATCGCGCAGACGCTCGACGCCGCGGGCATTCCGATCGTCCTGCTCGATCGCACCGTCGTCCCCTACCCCGAGCGGGGCGTGCACGATCTGGTGGGCATCGACAACCGGCGCGCCGGCTATCGGATCACCGAGCACCTGCTGCGCCTCGGATCGCGCCGGATTGCCTTCGTCGGGGTCGAACACGCCGCGGCGACCGTTGAGGCGCGCGAAGCGGGCTACCGCGAGGCGCTGTACGCGTGGCGCACGCCGATCGACCGTGCCTTCGTGCACCGGCTGGATCCAACCAACGTCGCGAGCGTCCGCCAGATGATGGAGTCGGCGCAGCCCGACGCGATCGTCTGTGCCAACGACTGGACCGCCGCCCGCCTGATGCATGCGATCCTCGAGCTCGGGCATGCGGTGCCGGGCGACGTGCGGCTGGCCGGCATCGACGACATGGATTACGCCAGTCTCCTCCCGGTCCCGCTCACGACCCTGCGGCAGCCGACGCGTGCGATCGGCGCGGCCGCGTTCGCCGCGATGCTCGATCGGGTCAGCCGGCCCGACACGCCCGTTCGCGACATCCTCCTGCAGACGCACCTGGTCGTGCGCCGCTCCTGCGGCGCGGCCGGTTAAGGATCGTTGCCGGCGCGCCATTCGGCGTAGTGACGGTAAACCACAGATGCGAGCGCCGCAGCGGGCACCGCCAGGAACATACCCGCGACGCCGGCCAGATCCGCGCCGGCGAGTACCGCGATGATCACCATCAGCGGATGCAGGTGGATGCCGCGGCCGATGAGACGCGGGTAGATCACGTAGTCCTCGAGCAGCCGGAAGATCACGAGAAACCCGATCGCCCAGAGCGCCAGGGCCGGCGCGTGGAGCGCCGCGATGATCGCGACCCCGATCGCCACCAGAAGCGGCCCGACGAGTGGGATGAACTCCAGGACGCCGGCCAGCACACCGAGCAGCAAGGGATACGGAATCCCGAGCACGGCGAAGCCGAGTCCACAGAGACCGCCGACCAGCGCGCAGGCCAGGAGCTGCGCGCGAATATAGGCCGCCAGCGTCGCATTCAAATCCTCGAACAACCGGTGGACGCGCAGACGGGCCCGGTGCGGCAGCGCCGCCAGGATCGAACGGCGGAACGTCGCCCCATCCTTCAGGAGGAAGAACGCGAGAATCGGGATGAGGATCAGCCACGGCAGATTCGAGAGCGTGCGCACGATCGCCATGAACGACTGGCGGGCCGCGGCAACGGCCGCCTCGCCCGCGGCGAACACGGATTGATCGATACCCTTCCGCAGCCCTGGCGGGATCCGCAGGCGTTCGTAGTAGCGGGTCCAGCCGCGCTCCCAGGTCACAAAAGATTGCGTATACACCGGGGCGCGCGAGATCACATCGGCCACCTGCCGCGTCGCGGCGGGCAGCAGGAGCGCGGCGAGCACCGCCACGCTGCCGGCCATGAGGATATACACGACACCGATTGCGGCGCCGCGCGACAGCCGGCGCGGGCGGCCGGCGACGCGAAACGGACGCTCGGCCAGCTGCACCAGCGGCGAGATCACGTACGCGAACAACGCGGCCAGAACCAGAAGGAGGATGAGGTCGGTGAGCCTGTAGAGCAGCCACAGACCGAAGGCGACCGCGACAATGATCAGCAGGATCTCGAGGACGACGCGGGTCTGGGGAGAGATTGTCGGCGCACGCTCGGACGCCACCGTGCTCCTTATGCGCGCTTTTTCCTGCGCGCCTTCGCTGCGATCCCTCGCTTGCCGCCCGGGTTGACGACCTGATGGATCAGGTCATCCTCGATCCGGACATTCCTGGCCAACAGGTGTGCGATGAAGCGATCGGACATCGCAGGCTGATTATGGATCAGCCGCGCCATCCGGGCTTTGCCGACCAGCAGGATCGCGCTCGGGGTGATGGCGGTGGCGCCGCCCGTCCGAACCGGCTGGCCGGCCAGGGAGGCCTCGCCGAAGAACTCACCGGGCCCGAGCGTGGCGATGACGGCTTCCTTGCCGGTCTTCGATTGCATCGAGAGGCTCACGCCCCCCGTTTGAATGTAGAGGACCTCTTCGCAGGCGTCTCCCTGCCTGAAGATCGTTTCGTTCCGTCCATATTTCCGGATCGTTTTCGCACGCCCCGGCGATGCCAGAAATGCCGCCACGTTGAAGGCCATGTGCCGAGCATGACACGCGCTGCGCGCGGGGGGTGTGCACAAGTGGACAGGGGTCGCCGGTGCGGTAAAATGTGGCCTGTGCCCGCAATCCAGAAACGAAGGAAACAGTCCGTCCAGCCGGCGGCACAGCACGGATTCGACGTCGCGGCCTATCTCGCGTCGGCGGGCGCGAAACGCAAGGTCGTACAGTATCGCCGCGGGGAGGTCGTCTTCTCGCAAGGCGATCCCGGCGACGACATCCGGTACATTCAGAAAGGCGCGATCAAGCTCTCGGTGCTCTCGAGTATCGGGAAGGAATCGAAAAGAGCGCGATGGTCCGTCTCCTCCACGAAGAGCCTGATTTTTCGGACCGCTTCATCGCCTACATGCTCGCGCGGAACATCCGGATCGAAGCGGACCTCGTCGACCACCTGTTCAACTCGAGCGAAAAGCGGCTAGCGCGGACGCTGCTGCTGCTCTCGCGCTACGGCGAGACCAACGCGCCGCGCAACCTGCCGAAGATCTCCCAGGAAACGCTGGCGGAAATGATCGGCGCGACCCGCTCGCGCGTGAACTTCTTCATGAACAAGTTCAGGAAGCTCGGGCTGATCGAGTACAACGGCGGCCTCAAAGTGAACAGCTCTCTCCTCAGCGTCGTCCTGCACGACTGAGCCGCCGTCACTTCCCGGTCTTCGGCGATGTGACGTCTGGCGGATCGAAGTCGTCCATCACCTTCACCAGGCAGGACGGGCAGATCCCGTGCGAGAACAGCACGCCGGTGTGTTCGGTGATGTAGCTTTCGACCTGCTCCCAGTAGTCCTGATCGCTGCGAATGCGCTTGCAGTAGCTGCAAATCGGCAGGAGCGCGTTGAGCTGGGTGATGCGCGCCATCAGCTCCAGCGTGCGCTGGCCGACATGGATGCGCGCGCGGAGCTCGTCGGGATCGAACGGCTTCGTCAGGTAATCGTCGGCGCCGGCTTCGAGGCCGGCCACGAGATCCTGCCGGCTGCTCCGCGCCGTCAGCAGGATCACGTAGACCGGCGACTGGCGCGGCGTCGCCCGGATCCGCCGGCACAGCTCGATGCCGTCGAGCCCCGGCATCATCCAGTCGACGATGGCCAGCGCCGGCGGCGCGTCACCGATGATGTGCTCCCAGGCCGCGGTGCCATCGTGCACGACGACCACCTCGAAGCCCCACTCGACCAGGGTCCGGCCGAGCATCATCGTTGACGTGCGATCGTCGTCTGCAATCAGGATGCGCACGAGGGCAGCTCCTTGTCGGGTTTTCGCCGGAGGGTCAGCGCCGCGATCACCTCGCCGGCTGCGGCCGACAACCGATCCGATGCGGCGTCCACGGCGTCCATGTTCGATTCCTCGCCGGCGCGCTCGAGTGCGCGCGCCGCCTCGACCAGCCGGCCGGCCGACAGATTGCCGGCCGCGCCTCTGAGTGCGTGGGCCGCCATGCGGAGCGCAGTGGCATTCCGCGCGGTCACCGCGTCCCTGATCGCGGCAAGCCGCGGCTGAAGATCCTCGAGGAATACCCGGATGACGTCGGCCATCAGCTGTTCGTCGCCCGAAACGCGGCGCCGCAGGGCGTTCTCGTCGAAGATGTCCGGCTCAGGGGCGGCCGGGTAAAGAGGGGCGGCCGGCTGACGAGGGGCGCCGAAGCCGTCACTGCCCTGTTCGACCACCGCGAACAGGAGCGCCGGATCGATGGGCTTCGAGAGATAGCCGTCCATGCCGGCCGCCAGGCAGCGCTCGCGATCGGTGTTCATCGCGTGCGCCGTCATGGCGACGATCCGCACGTGCTGTCCGGTGGCGCGCTCGCCGAGGCGAATCGCGACGGTGGCCTCGAGACCGCCCATGACCGGCATCTGCAGGTCCATCAGCACGAGGTCGAAGGTATCTTCTGCGAGGCGGGTCAGGGCCTCGCGGCCATTCTCGGCAACGGTCACGTGATGGCCGCGGCGGGTCAAGAGGCCGGAGGCGACCTTCTGATTGACTACATTGTCCTCGACGAGCAGGACGCGCCCGTGCCAGTCTGCCGCGCCCATCGCCAGGCCGCCTGCCGTCTGACTCGCCGCGGGCGCCGCGGCGGCCGAGGGCTTCGAGCCGATCGCGCGCTCAATCGCGGCCAGCAGCTCGGCGGCGTACACCGGTTTGGTGAGATATGCCGCGATGCCCAGCTCGGCACAGCGGGCGTGATCACCGTATTCGCCCGACGAGCTCAGCATCATGAGGGTGGCGCCCCGCAGCTCGGGCCGCCGTCCGGCTTCCGCCGCGACCTCGAAGCCGTCCATGTCCGGCATGTTCGCGTCGAGGAGCACCAGGTCGAATGGCGTCGAGGCCTTCTCGGCCGCCGTCAATGCCTCGATCGCGGCCCGCCCGCTCGCGACCACGGTCGCGGTCATCCCCCACCGTCTGACCTGCTCCGAGAGAATGCGCCGGTTGACGTCGTTGTCGTCGACGACCAGCACGTTCAGGTGAAGCGGGCGGGACGGCACCGGCTGTTCGTCGGGCGCGTCGGCGAGGTCGAGCGAGACGGTGAAATGGAAGGTGCTGCCGGCGTCCGGCTCGCTCTCGATCCAGATTCGTCCGCCCATGAGGCCCACGAGGGTGGCTGAAATGGTCAGGCCGAGGCCGGTTCCGCCGAACCGGCGTGTGGTTGATCCATCGGCCTGGCGGAAGGCCTCGAAGATGGTGGCGTGCTTCTCCGGCGGAATGCCGATCCCGGTGTCGGTAACACTGAAATGCAGCCGGGTGCATCCCTCCGCGCGCGCGTCTTCACGGACGGCGATGAAGATGTGCCCGCGCTCGGTGAACTTCAGCGCGTTGCCGACCAGGTTGGTCAGGACCTGCTGGATCCGTGTCGGATCGCCGACGGTCCCGGCCGGCACCTCGGGCGCGATTTCGCAGATGAGCTCGAGCCCTTTCTGGTGCGCCCGCAGCGCGAGCGGCTTGAGCGCGGCCGCAATCGACGCGCGGGGCGAGAAGGGCACCGCTTCGAGCTCGAGTCGCCGCGATTCGATCTTCGAGAAGTCGAGGATGTCGTTCAGGATCAGCAGGAGAGCGTCCGCCGAGGTGCGCACGGTGACGAGGCTGTCGCGCTGGTCGGCGGTCAGCTCGGTGTCGAGGACCAGGTCGGTCATGCCGATGACGCCGTTCATCGGCGTTCGGATCTCGTGGCTCATGTTGGCGAGGAACTCGCTCTTGGCCCGGCTCGCTTCCATCGCCCGGTCGCGCGCCAGCTCGAGATCGGTGTTCATCGCGCGCAGTTCGGCGGTGCGCGCCGCGACAGTGTCCTCGAGCCCCTCCTGGTGCCGCAGGAGCTTCCGATCCCGCTCCTCGATCCCGCCGAGCATCTCATTGAAGCCGCCAACCAGCTCGCCGATTTCGTCATGGCCGGGCATTTCCACCCGGACGTCGAAGCGATGATCGCGTGTAACGAGACGAGTGGCAGCCGTCAGGCGCAGGAGAGGGCTCGAGATCACGCGCTGCAGCCGGTTCGATAATACGAGCGACAACACGAACCCGGCGGCGAGGGCGAGGCCGAGAACCTCGAGCAGCCGTATGAAGCTCGATGTGAGCTCGCGGAGATCGGACTCGACATACACCGTGCCGATGGTTTCGCCATCCAGGACGATCGGACGTGTGACCGCCAGCGTACGGCGGCTGAAGTCGAAGTGGTGCGACCCGCGCGGATCGGCGCCGGCGGCGCTGCCTGCCGGCGCCCGCCGGTTCGACGGGTCGCGATCGAAGCTGGCCAGAATGGTGCCGTCACGAAGCTGAATCACCGCCCGGACGACCTCGGGATCGGAGCGCAGCGCCGACAGCGTCTGTTGGGCGGCTTTTGCGTCGTCGAACGCCAGCGCGGCCGTACTGTTGTTGCCGATCATGTCGGCCGCTATCGACAGCGAGGTGGTGTGATCCTGATACTGCGTCAACAGCTCGTAGGTCAGCACCATCGCGCCGGCCATGATGAGCGCCACCGCCGCCGTCGCGGCGCCGATGGCCGTCAGTTTGCGCGCCAGCGAGAGGCGCAGGAACCATGGCGTAGGGTTGAACATTGCAGTCTCTCTTCTTACGAGCGCATCAGAACTGCCAGCGAAGGTCAATCCGCACCGCGCGGGGCAGGCTCGAGGCGAGAAACACCCTGGGGCTCGAGAACTCCCGGTGCTGTCCGCTCAGGAGGTTCTGCGCCGCGACGGCCGCGGTCAACCGGGTGTTCAATCTGTATTCCAGTGCCGCATCCACCCTGGTGTAGGCGGGGACGTCGAGCACGCGCAAGCGCGCGATGCGAGACACTGATGCGCTGGCCTGCACTCCGGGCCGGATCGCGGTGGTCCCCCGGAGTTGCCACTGATGTCTGGGAGCGTTGCCGTCGTTCTCCGGGGCCGGCGCGATCAGTTTCGCGGGGTCGACGTGAGGCGACAGGTCGAGAAGTGAATATGAGGCCTCGACCTGCCACGGTGGCGCCGGCGTCCAGTGCGCATTGAGCTCGGCGCCGCTGGTCCGGACGTTCAACAGGTTCAGATAAGTGCTTCCGGCAAAGACATGGGGGGGCGGCGGCGTCAGATCGACCGTCGGCGCGAGCGGCTGAGTGACCGCCAGGCCCTCATACGATCCGCCGAACGCGGTGACGTCGAGCGAGGCGGTCGAGCCGAAGAGGATGCGGTACCCCATCTCGGCCTGGGTAAACTTTTCGGAACGGTACGCCGGGTTCGCCTTGAATCCGTAGACGATGGGGAGACCGGGCCCAGGGAACACGGCGAAATTGGCGCGAACGTCACGATCCGTGAACGACGGCGTCCGACGCGTCCGGGACACGGCTGTCCATGCGCGCTGGTTCGGTGAGACCACCCACATCAACCGCGCCGAAGGCAGCAGACCCCAGCCCCCGAGCGTGTCGTGTTCGAGCTTCGAGCCGAGCGTCAGCGAAAGGTCGTTGCGCACGACGATCTCGTCCTGCAGGAAGGTGTTGAAGGTCTTGGTGCGTCCCGCTCCCAGCTCGATGGTCGGGGTACTGACGGCCGAGAGATCGACGTGCCGATACCCGGCGCCGAGCATCACGCCGTGCCTCGAGCCGAGCCGCCTCTCGTACTGTGCGTCCACGTCGCTGGTGTGCTCGGAAAAATCCACGATCCCCTCGTCCCGGTGTGCGGCGGTGTAGTACGCCTGGACCTGGATCATAGTGCCGTCGATCCCCGTCCGGGTCCAGCGGCCCAACACCGACGCCTCGCGCGCGTGTGAGATGCCATCGGTCGTCGGCGTGACGCCGGGTTCCAGATTGGGCAGCGCGAGCCATCCGGGCCTGGTTTGATTCGTCGTGAAGTGACCCTGCGCCAGCACGCCATCGGTGCCCCGCGACCCGTCGATTCGGAATCCGGTGGTCAGCGCATGCCATCCGTCGTCGAACGGCGTCGAGGTCGATTGCCGCACGTCGCGGTAGCCGGACCATTGCGAGAACACGCGATACGCGGCGCCGCCCATCTTCCCGCCGTAACGGAAGCCCGCGCGTTCACGCTCGAAGCTGCCGGCACTGACATTCGCTGACAGGCCCACGGTTTCCATCGCCGATCGGGTGATGACGTTGATGACGCCGTTGACGGCGTTGGAGCCCCATACCGCCCCACCCGGGCCGCGAATAACTTCGATGCGGTCGATGTCCTGGATCATCAGGTCCTGCATGTCCCAGAACACCCCGCCGAACGTGCGGCTATAGACGGACCGGCCGTCCACCAGCACCAGCAGCTTGTTGGAATACAGGTCGTTGAAGCCACGGATCGAGACGGCCCACTTGTTGGCATTGACCCGCGCGACCTGCGCGCCGGGCGCCAGCCGGAGGAGCTCCGGCAGGGTCGTCAGCCCGGATCGCCGGATGTCATCCCGGGTGATCACATACACGGCAGCCGGCACGTCATCGGCGCGCTGGCTCTTGCGTGCGGCGGACGTCACGGTGACCTTCATCAGATCCTCGAGCGTCACGCGCGCGAGATCCTGTCCGGCCGACGCCCGCTGTGCGAAAAGCGGCGCCACCAGGCTCGTCGCCAGGACGGCCGCTGTGACCAACGTGCCCTTAGCGTTGAACATCGCGGTCTTCTTTTTTGATGATGGTGGCCAGATTCAGCAGTTTGGAACTGAGTTGCAGCCGCACTCGCTGCGCCGCCGCCACGTTGATCGCGAAGCGCATACGATCCTTTTCCAAGATCAGTTGCGCGACGCCGCCGGATTGGGCGAATCTCTCGCCATCGCTGACGGTGAATATCGGAGCGTCGCGCAGCGTCCCGAGCAGCTGACGGGCGCCCTTCGCGTCGAGGCCGCCGACATACAGCAGATGACACGATCGGAGCGGGCCGTCGGGCTTCAGAATCTGCACCGTCAGCTCGTGCCCCTCGACCACTCGGCCTTTGATGACCTGCTCGAGCGCGTCGGCGACCAGATTGTCGCCGACCACACACAGGGACAGCCGCTGCGCCGGCGCGAGCGCGTCCGCCGGCCATACCGTGAACTTGGCGAAGTTGTAGACGAACGCCGCCTTCAGCGCCGGGACGGTCACCGACTGCGATGCGACTGTGGACGCGGACGCCAGCGCGAGCAGTGCAGCCACGAACGTGCGCCGTCGAACGCGCCGGGCAGACGGGGAAGGATGGCGCGCGTCCATCATCGCCACCGCCACCGCAGCCGCAGACTGGCGCTGCGGGGGACTTGCGTCGCCAGCACGAGCGAGCCGGCGCCGGCGAACTCGGCGTGCGCCGCGTCGAACAGGTTCTGGCCGATCGCCACGAGGGACAGCTGGCGGGTCAACCGCCACTCCGCGGTGACGTCGGCCCGCGTGTAGGCAGTGACCTTGAACTGTTCGAGCGGGCCGACGTGGAAGAGGGCGGCGTAGAGCGTCGTGCGATGCGCCGGCGAATACGCCGCCCGCACCTGCCACTGCGCCTGCGGCGCGTTCGCGCCGCCGCCGGCGGCGTCCGGATCGTGGCTGGCGGCCGCCAGCCGTGGGATGACCCGGAACGCCGTATAGCTGCCGTCGAGGCGGAGACCTGGCGACGGTCTCCAGTGGCCTGTGAACTCGCAGCCGCGAGTCGTCGCCGTGAGCTGGTTGCCGAACCGGGAAGTCACAAGGATGTGCGGGGACGGGACGAGCTGGACGAGCGGCGCTTCAGGTTCCAGCGTGTGGAGGTGATCGTAGCGCCCCGCGAATGCCGTGGCGGTGACCGACGCGCTCGCCCCGATTTCGAGCCGATATCCGGCTTCCGCCTCGACCAGCACTTCCGTCTCCGCCGACGGGTTGCCCCGCACGGTCACCAGCAGCGGCAACCCGCTGGCGGTGGGAACCGGAGGATTGTCTATGACAATCCCACGGTCCGTCAGCGACGGCGTCCGCAGGGCGCGGGACGCGGCCGCCCAGACGCGCTGCCGTCGCAGCCCCTTCCAAATGGCGCGCACCGTCGGCTGCAGGCCTGCGCCCGACGCGGAGTCGTACTGCACCTGGCTGCCGAGCGTGACCGCGAGGCGTTTGTCGAAAAGCCCGATCTCATCCTGCATGAAGGCAGTCAGCAGCGACGAGGTGTCCTTGGCCGGGTCCAGCGCAGAGCCGACACGTCCATCGAAGGTTTCCCCCATGAACCGGTAGCCGGCGCCAGCAAGGAAATCGTGACGGCCGCCGCCGGCTGTGTGGTATTGCGTGTCGATGTCGGCGGCCTGCCGGCGGAAGTCCCCGACCGGCTCCTGCCGCGCGGCGATGTCTATGAACGACTGCAGCTGCAGCGACGCGCCGTTCGCGCGGGTACGGGTCCAGCGGCCGAGGACATGGCCGCCCTGCGCGTCGGACGGTTCCAGGGCGATCGGTTGCCGCGCCGCCGTCTGCCGGTCGAGATTGGACCACAGCGCGCGGGTCCGGCCCACTGAGACGTTCCCCTCCAGCGTCAAGGCGTCCGACCTCGTGATCCGGTCGGCGCGGAATCCTGTCGTGACGCTCCGAGACGCGTCGTGGGCGCGTGCGCCCGGTGCGAGGAGCGATTCACTTCTCGCAGTCCACTGTGAATACAGCCGAAAGCGCGTCGCGCCCAGCCGCCCGCCATAACGGACGGCTCCCTGCTCGCCGGCGCGCCCGCCGTCGGCGACGACGAGCAGCCCCTGCGTATCGGCCGCGGTCCTGGTGACGATGTTGATGACCCCGTTCATGGCGTTCGCGCCCCAGAGCGCGGCGGCGGGGCCGCGCATGACCTCGATCCGATCGACGTCGTCGAGGATCAGGTCTTCGGCGTCCCAGAGCACGCCCGAGAACATCCGGTTGTTGACGCTGCGGCCATCGATGAGGACGAGCAGCTTGTTCGCGTACAAGCCGTTGAATCCGCGCACCGACACCGCCCATTTGTTCGAGTTGATCTGCGCGACCTCCACCCCCGGCACCAGCCGCAGGAGATCGGGGATCGTCCTCATGCCGGATCGGTGGATGTCCCTCCTGGTGATCACAAATACCGCCGCGGCGATATCCGCGGCGCGCTGTTCCTTCCGGGCCGCCGAAGTGATCTCGATGTTCATCAAGTCTTCGATCGACACCTGACCGAGATCCGGCACGCGCCGCTGCGCTGACGCCCCGGACGCAGAGCCGCAGGCCAGCATGGTCGCGACAAGACACCGCATGGTGTGGGTCAGGGATCGCTCTCTTCTGTTCGGCGTTACGACGCACGGCACGGCTGGCGTCGCCCGACGCTACGCGCATTTGTGTATTTCAGGTGTGCCATATCGAACAGCCCCCCGGATCGCGGTCCGTTAGGCTCATCGTGGATGGGTACGCACGTCGGCGCATAGCTTTGGGCTCAGGCTGCTGGCGTGGTCGCTGGGGCTATTCGGCCTGCGCCGCGCCGTGCGGCGGATGCTCGAAGGCGCCGGCCTGTATGGTCTGTCTTTCTTTCAGACCGATGTGCGATCGAATACGACGATCTTCGCGCGCAGATTCGGCTTGGCGGTCCGGTTGGCTTGCGTCCATGAGTGAGACTGCGCCGGCGGTGTGCCGCCGGGCTCGCCGCTCGACCACCACGCCAGATCGCTGCGCGCAGCGTCCGGCAGCGGAATGCCGAGGAGGTCCTCGATTTCAGCGAACGTCAGGACCACCGTATCCGCGTATCTGCCGTCCAGGTACTTGTGCAGCGGCCGGTACTCGGCCGGCACGACGAAGGCGGCAGGTTTCATGGAATCCAGCATGGCACGTGATAGCACCGACCACGTGTGCAGAACTGAACAGGCTCAATCGTGCAGGACGACGCTCAGCAGCGAGCTGTTGATCTTCAGCGGCAGCTCGCCGTCGTACTCGATGAAGCCGAGCTTCTTGAACTTGTTCAGAAAGAAATTCACCCGCGACCGCGTCGTCCCGATCATTTCCGCCAGCGTTTCCTGCGAGACCCTGGGGACGACGCGGCCGGGCGTCTCCTGGTTTCCATAGCGCGCCAGCAGCAGCAGCGTGCGCGCCAGCCGCTTCTCGGCGGAGTTGAACAACTGATCGATCAGGTCCTCTTCGATCCGAATGTTGCGCGCCAGCATGTGGGAGATGAAGCGGTCGGACATGGCATGCTGCTTGTGCAGCAGCCGGACCATCTGCCTCTTGCCGACGAGCAGCACCGCGCTCGGGCTGATCGCGGTGGCGGTCCCCATGCGGAACCGCTGCCCCGCGAGGCAGCCCTCGCCGAAGAAATCCCCGGGGCCGAGCATCGCCACGACCGCCTCCCGGCCGGTCTTCGACAGCACCGACAGCTTGACGCCGCCCGACTGAATGTACATGACGTGTTTGCAGGCATCTCCCTGCGTGAAGATGGCGGCGCCGTGCGCGTACTGGGCGACCGTTTTCGCGACGCCCGCGGAGTCGAGAAACGCCTGCACGTTGAAGTCGGCCATGGGTCAATGGACGCGTTCAGAAGCTGCTTCGAGCCTCACCAGTTAGCGTACTTGGACCGGCCTGTCACAGCTGTTCCCAATTGCACACCCCGCGGGCGCCTGCCGGAAAGGTGGTATGGTGACGTTCTGGCCGCCACACTTTCGGAACCGATTCATCTTGGCGGCGGACGGACGCCCATCCTCCCGGCCGCCGCCGTGCGCCCCGCCGGGATCGGCGGAACGGTCAGCGTGGCCACGCCGGTGCTGCCGTGGCGCTGGCAGATGGTGCTGATGGATGCGTTGCGGTTGCTCGCAGCAGCGTGGAGCGTCCCGCTCGCGATGTTGCTGGTGGGGGTGCCGATCGCGCTGACGATCGCGGTCGTGCTGTGGCTCGGGCGGCTGGCGCGGCACGCCTTCTGAGCGGGCGGGGCGCGGTCAGCGGCGGAACGGGCGATCACGGACATATCGCGATCCCGCGCGATGCCGCCCGACGTTCCACACTTCGCCACAGCCGCCACAGCGCCAGTAGGCGTCGACCGATGCGACCTTGCTCGTCGTCGTCACATCCTGCGAGCGGCAGACCGGACAGCGCGCGGGTGCGGCGGCGTCGTCAGGCTTCGTCTGATCGCTCAGGTTCTCCGCCCTCAGTCGCGACACCTCGTCCTGAGAACGGCGCCATCGCTCTGCGAAGCTCGGATTGACCGGAGGAATTTCAGACATCGATGCACCTCGGTGCGTGGTTAACGCACGAGCGTAGCGCGTATCGAGTGAACTGGCAAGGACGATCGCCCTACCGCAGTGTCTTGCTGGAAGTCGCCATGCTCCACGAATTCGTCATCCTCCATCGCGACGAAATCATCCGCCGCTGCCGCGCGAAGGTGGCGGCGCGATCCGTACCACCGCCGAGTGTGGGCTGCGTGTTCACCATCGACCTGCCGCGGCTCGCGCTTCCCGCCCTCGCGGTCACTTAGTGGACTGGCGGCTGCGACGGCGTCACCGGCCGGCTGCTGAAAAGCCGCTGCGCGACGAGCTCCTGAGCAGCGAACGGCTCGAGGAGCGCGCCCTGGCGCTCGCCGCCAGCCTCACCGTCGATCCCAATCCCCGCCACCGCGCCCGTGACACCTTTCCGCGCTTCGAGGACAACGTCCGCGTGCTGCGGGCCGCGTACCGCACGCTGGCGGACGACGTGCGCACCATTCCGGCCATGCCCGCGTCTACGCGATCGCGGTCGAGTTGATCCGCCACAGCGACAGCCGGCTGGATCGCCAGCAGCTGATCCAGTTCCTGAACAGTTACCAGCGTGTGGCCCCGCTCACGATTGGCGAGCTGTGGGCGTGGCCGAGCATGCTGAAGCTCGCGCTCATCGAAAACCTGCGCCGGCTGACCGAAGAGCTGCTCGCCGGCCGCGAGGCGCGGCGGCATGCCGACGCATACGTGTCGGGCGCCGATGAGGAAGGAGGCGTCGAGGTGCTGCCGGCCGGCACCGAGCCGGCGTTCATCGTGCAGCTCCTCCACCGTATCCGTGAGTACGGCGTGCGGCTGTCGGCGGTCCGTGTCGCGGTGGACGACGACCTCACGGCGCGGCACACCACGGCCGAGGAAGCGATCCGCGGCGAGCACCAGCGGCAGGGCGTGGCCCAGGCCTCGGTGGCCAACGCCGTCACCAGTCTGCGTCTGTGCGCAACACTCGACTGGCCGGACTACGTCGAGTCGGTGAGCCTCGTCGAACACGTGCTGCAGCGCGATCCCGCTGGCGCCTACGGACGCATGGACTTTCTCAGTCGCGATCAGCAGCGGCGGGCGGTCGAAGAGCTGGCGCTGGCAAGCGGCGAAGCGCAGGTGCGCGTGGCCTTGAAGGCGATCGAGAGCGCCCGTCAAGCGGCGGCGGCCGGATCGACGGCCGACCGTGCGGCCCACGTCGGGTATCACCTCGTCGACCGCGGGCGCGGTGATCTCGAGGCGGAGCTTGCCTATCGCCCCACCGTGGCGATACGTTCGCTGCGGATCCTGTTACGGCACGCGGTGGGACTCTATCTCGGGTCCATTGGCATCGCGACCGGCGTCCTCCTCGCCGCCGCGGTGGCCTACGCGCGCTCCGGCGGCGCCGCGCCGCCGATGCAGGCACTGGTGGCGCTACTCGTGTTGCTGCCGGCCAGCGATTTCGCCATCGCGTGCGTCCAGCAGCTCGTCGTCCACGTCGTCGGTCCGAAACGGCTGGCGCGACTCGACTTCTCCGAAGGCGTCCCCGAGACGGCGCGGGCGATGGTCATCGTCCCCACGATGCTGACCAGCCCCACCGGCGTCGATGCGCTCCTCGAACACGTCGAGGTGCTTGCCCTGGGCAACGTCGATCCGTGCGTCCACTTCGCGATCCTCAGTGATTTTGCCGATACCAGCACGCCATGCGCGCCGGGCGATGCCGCGATTCTGGAACGCGCGCGCGAAGGCGTCATGGCGCTCAACCTGAAGTTCGGGCCCGACCACGCCGGCCGGTTCTTCCTGTTTCACCGCGACCGTCAATGGAACGCCGGGGAGCACGCCTGGATCGGGTGGGAACGGAAGCGCGGAAAGATTGAAGAGTTCAACCGGCTGCTGCGGGGCGCGACCGACACCAGCTTCTCGACCCAGGTTGGCGAGCTGGACGTGCTGCCGTCGGTCCGCTATTGCATCACGCTGGACTCCGACACACGGCTGCCGCGCGACGCCGCGAAACGCCTGATCGGCATCATTGCGCATCCGCTGAACCGGCCGCACTTCGACGCCCGCCTGGAACGTGTCACCGAAGGATACGGCATCCTCCAGCCGCGTGTCAGTGTGACGATGGCCAGTGCGGCGGGATCGCTGTTCGCGCGCACTTACGCCGGCCATACCGGTGTCGACCCGTACACGACCGCCGTCTCCGACGTCTACCAGGATCTTTTCGACGAGGGCATTTTTACTGGCAAGGGCTTGTACGATGTCGACGCGTTCGCCGCCGCGCTCGAAGGGCGGGTGCCGGAGAACGCGCTGCTGTCGCACGATCTGTTCGAGGGCCTCTACGCCCGGACAGCGCTGGTGACCGACATCGAGGTCGTGGACGACTATCCGTCGAGCGTGCTCGCGCACGCGCGCCGGCAGCATCGCTGGGTGCGTGGCGACTGGCAAATCCTGTGGTGGCTGTTCCCCCTCGTGCCGTCGCGCACCGGCGTGTCGCGCAACCAGCTGCCGCTCATCGCCCGCTGGAAAATCCTCGACAATCTTCGCCGCAGCCTGCTGCCGCCGGCCGCCGTGCTGCTGCTCGTGTTGGGCTGGATATTCCTCCCCGGTCATCCACTGGCGTGGACGGCCGGCGCGTTGGCCGCGCTCGCGTTTCCATGCCTGTCCCTTGGACTCGAGATGCTGCGGGGGCCGCGGCGGGGGCAATCGTGGGGCGTCTTCCTGCGGGCCGCGACCGACGATGTGAAGACCGCGGCGGCCCGCTTCGCGCTGCAGCTGACGTTTGTCGCCACTGAAGCGAGCGAACGGTTGCACGCGATCGGGATCACGCTCGTCCGCCTCGGCGTCACTCGCCGCCGCCTGCTCGAGTGGGAGACAACCGCGGCCAGCGCCGCTCGGGGCGGTCCGGTGCAGCTGGGCGCCTTCATCTCCGGCATGCGGGCAAGTCCACTATTCGCACTCGCGATCCTCGCGATTGTCGCGCTGACGCGTCCGGCCGCGTTACCGGTCGCAACGCCGATCCTCGTACTCTGGATGGTGGCCCCGGGGATCGCCTTTGCCCTCAGCCGGCCGGTGCCGGCACGCCGCGCCGCGCTGTCGCCGGACGATCGCTCCTATCTCGAGACGATCGCCCGGAAGACATGGGCGTACTTCGATGCTTTCGGGGGAGCCGAGGATCACTTCCTGCCGCCGGACAACGTCCAGGTCGCCGCCGGGCTGACCATCGCGCACCGGACCTCGCCGACCAACATCGGCCTGGGTCTGCTCGCGACGCTCGCCGCGCACGATCTGGGATTCATCGACCGCGCGGATCTCGTTCAGCGGATCGACCGGACGCTGACGACGGTCGAGCGCCTCGAGCGCTGCGAGGGCCATCTCCTGAACTGGTACGACACGCGGACACTGGCGCCGCTGCCCCCCGCCTATGTGTCAACCGTGGACAGCGGCAATCTGGCGGGCGCGCTCCTGACGCTGTCGATCGGTCTCCGGGACCTGGCGCCGCCGCTCGCGGCACGCGCCACGGCGCTGGTCGACGCCATGAACTTCCGCTTCCTGTTCCATGCCAAGCGGCAGCTGTTCGCGATCGGCTACCGCCTGGCCGACGCGGACAATCCCGGCCGCCTCGACGCTTCGTATTACGACCTGCTCGCATCCGAGGCGCGGCTGGCCAGCTTCATCGCGATCGCCAAGGGGGACGTGCCGGAGATGCACTGGTTCCACCTCGGACGGTCGATCACCAGCGTGCGCGGCGCGCCGATCCTGCTGTCGTGGAGCGCGACGCTGTTCGAGTACCTGATGCCGCTGCTCGTCATGCGGACGTATCCGAACACCCTGCTCGACGAATCCTGCCGCCTGGTGGTCCGCCGCCAGATGGACTACGCCGCGGCGTGCGGCGTGCCCTGGGGGATCTCGGAGTCCGCCTACAACCTCGTCGATCGGCACGGCAACTATCAGTACAAGGCGTTCGGGATCCCCGGGCTCGGCTTGAAGCGCGGCCTCGGCGACGAAGTGGTGGTGTCGCCTTACGCCACCGCGCTGGCCGTCATGATCGATCCTGCCGCGAGTACCGCCAACCTGCGACGGCTCGCGTCGATCGGCCTCGAGGGGCAGTACGGCTTCTTCGACGCCATCGACTACACCCCGCGCGGTAGCGAAGCCGTCGTGCCTCCCGATCACGCCGGGCACGCTGAGCCGGCAGCCGGAGTGGTCGTGCCGGCATACATGGCGCATCACCAGGGGATGACCCTCGTCGCGCTGACCAACGGCCTGCTCGGCGATCGCATGGTCGAGCGGTTTCATGCGGAGCCGAGGGTCCAGGCGACGGAGCTGCTGCTCCAGGAACGAATGCCGCGCGATGTCGGAACCATCGAGCCCCGCCCGCTCGACGAAATGCGGATCGCCGCGCCGGCCGCGTCGATCCCGGTCCGACGCTACCGCTCGCCGCACACGACGTTCCCGCACACCCAGTTCCTCTCGAACGGCCACTACGTCACGTCGGTGACGAACGCGGGCGGCGGCGCCAGCCTCTGGCGCGGGCTTCCAGTCAGCCGGTGGCGGCGCGATGCCACGCGGGACGCGGACGGCCAGTTCATCTACCTCCGCGACGTGCGCGGCGGCGCCGTCTGGTCCGCCGCCTACCAGCCGTCCCGGCGCGAGCCCGACGAATACGCGGTGACGTTCGCGGCCGACCGGGCCAGCTTCCGGCGCCGGGACGAGGACCTGTCCACCCAACTCGACATCGCGGTCTCGACCGAAGACGACGTCGAGGTGCGGCGGGTCACGATTCACAATCACGGCAGCCGCATCCGCGAGCTCGACGTCACCAGCTACGCCGAAATCGTCCTCACGTCGGCGCAGAACGACCTCGCGCACCCGGCTTTCGGCAAGCTGTTCATCGAGACCGAATACCTCGCCGACAGCGCCGCTCTGCTCTGCCATCGGCGGCCACGCGATCCCGGCGATGCGGCAGCGTGGGCGTTCCACGTCTTGAGCCTGGACGGGCGGCCGCAGGGACCGCTCGAATGGGAAACCGATCGCGCGCGCTTTCTCGGCCGCGGCCGGAGTCCCGCCAATCCGGTCGCGCTCGACGGACGCGCCCTGTCGGGAACGACCGGCATCGTGCTCGATCCGATCGTCAGCCTGCGCCAGCGCCTCCGCCTTCCCCCCGGCGCGACGGTTCGGCTGTGCTTCGCGACCGGGATGGCCTCGGATCGCGAGACCGTCGAAGCGCTGGCGCGGAAGTATCACGATCCCCGCGCGGCCGCCCGCACCTTCGCGCTCGCCTCGACCCACGCCGAGAGCGGCCTGCGCCACCTGGGCATCTCGCACGACGAAGCCGTGCTGTTCGAGAGACTCGCCTCGCGAGTGCTGGGCACCGACGGCTCCCTCCGGGCGAGTGCCCACACGATCGCCTCGAATGAGCTGGGCCAGCCCGGCCTGTGGCCGCATGCGATCTCCGGCGACCTCCCCATCCTGCTCGTCCGCGTCGTCGGCGACGAAGCCGGGCCGCTGGTGCGGCAGGTGCTGCAGGCGCAGGAGTACTGGCGGTTGAAGGGCCTGAGCGCGGACGTCGTGATCCTGAACGAGCAGCCGTCGGGATATCTGGACGAGGTGCAGGAGCAACTGACAGCCGTCCTCAACGACGGGCCGTGGAGCACCTGGCAGCATCGGCCTGGAGGCGCCTATCTCCTGCGGGCAGACCGGATGGGCCAGGCCGAACGGGTGCTGCTCGAAGCGGCGGCCAGCGCCATTCTCCGCGGCGACAGAGGGGATCTGCGAACGCAACTCGAACGGCCCGACGCGGTCCGGCCCCAGCAGACTCTGCTCGTCGCGACCGTCCCGCCGCGCGGCGATGCGGCGGCGGTCGTCATCCCCGTACCGCCGATGACGCTCGAGAACGGACTTGGCGGCTTCACCGAGGACGGACGGAGCTACGCGATCGTCCTCGCTGGCGACGCGGAGACGCCGATGCCGTGGGTGAACGTCATCGCCAACCCGCAGTTCGGGACCATCGTGACCGCATCGGGGTCGGCGCACACCTGGGCGGGCAACAGCCGCGAGAACCGGTTGACGCCCTTCGCGAACGATCCAATCGGCGATCCAACCGGCGAGGCTCTCTTCTTACGCGATGACGAAACCGGCGAGTGCTGGTCCCCCACGCCGGGCCCGCTGCTCCGCCACCCGACGGGACGATGTCTAGTCCGCCACACGGCAGGGTTGACGCAGTTCTCCCGTGCCACGCACGGCATCCACCACGAGCTGGAGATCTTCGTCGATGCCGGCGATCCCGTGAAGTTCTCCGTGCTCACGCTCACCAACGGCGGCGCAGTGGCGCGGAGGCTGAGTCTGTTCGCATACAACGAATGGGTGCTCGGACCGCCGCGCGACGGCGAGCATTTGCACGTCGTGACCGAGCTCGACGAAGCGACCGGGGCGCTGTTCGCGAGAAACGCCTACAACCAGGTGTTCGGGCATCATGTCGCGTTTTCGTATGCGAGCGCGGCCGCGTCGTCGTTCACGGGCGATCGCCGATCCTTCATCGGCCGCAACGGCGACGTGTCGCAGGCCGCTGCCCTCGCGCAGACCGAGCTCTCGGGTCGCGTCGGCGCGGGGCTGGATCCCTGCGCGGCGCTCCACGTCCGCTGTGTCCTCGAACCAGGAGAAACCCGCCAGTTGGTCTTTCTGCTGGGAGAAGGCGCCGATCGCGATCACGCCCGCCGCCTGATCACCCGCCATGGCAGCGTCGACGGCGCGGTGGCCGCACGCGCCCGAGTTCACGCGTCGTGGAACGAAACGCTTGATGCCGTCCAGGTGCGGACGCCGGACGACTCCTTCGACACGCTGCTGAACCGCTGGCTCCTCTATCAGGCAATCAGTTGCCGGCTCTGGACGCGGGGCGGCTACTACCAGCCCGGCGGCGCGTTCGGCTTCCGCGATCAACTGCAGGATGTCATGGCGTTGTCGCTGGCGCGGCCGGCGCTCGCGCGCGAACACCTGCTCCGCGCCGCGGGGCGACAGTTCGCCGAGGGTGACGTCCAGCACTGGTGGCACGAGCCGACCGGCCGCGGGCTCCGCTCCCGCTGTTCAGACGATCTGCTGTGGCTGCCGCACGTGGCGGCCGAATATGTCCGGGTCACCGGTGACGCCGGCGTCCTCGATGCACGCGTCCCATTTCTCAAGGCCCCGCTCCTCGCGGCGGACGAGCACGAGGCCTACGGGCTGCCATCTCTGTCGATCGAGGACGGCACGCTCTTCGAGCATTGCCTGCGCGCGATCGAGCGCGGCATGACCGCGGGTGCACACGGCTTGCCGCTCTTCGGGGCCGGCGACTGGAACGACGGGATGAACCGGGTCGGCCGCGCCGGGCGCGGCGAGAGCACCTGGCTCGGATTCTTCCTTCACGGCGTGCTGCAGGATTTCGCGCAGTTGTGCGAGGTCCGCAATGAACCCCTGCGGGCCGCCCGCTATCGAGACGACGCCCGCCGCCTGGCCTCACAGCTCGAGCTGACGTGGGACGGCGAGTGGTACCGCCGCGGCTACTATGACGATGGAACGCCCCTGGGATCGGCGCAGAACGACGAATGTCGCATCGACTCGATCGCGCAATCGTGGGCCGTCCTCTCCGGCGCGGTGCCGCAGCGGTTTGCCGAGCGCGCGATGGACGCGGTGCGCACGGCGCTGATCGGACGGCGATCGCGGCTGCTCCTCCTGCTCGAACCGCCGTTCGATCGCTCGACGCAGGATCCGGGCTACATCAAGGGGTACCCGCCGGGCGTCCGTGAGAACGGCGGTCAGTACACGCACGCGGCAGTCTGGGTCGTCATGGCGCTGGCCCGTTTGGGCAGCGGCGACGAGGTCGCCGAGCTCTTCCACATTACGCGCGGGCGCCGCACGCGGGCCGCGGCGGCTGGAGCTGGTACACGGGATCCGCGGCATGGATGTATCGGGCCGGACTCGAAAGCATTCTAGGACTTCGCCGCCACGGCGACACGTTCGGCATCGACCCCTGCATCCCCTCGTCCTGGCCCGAGTACGAGATCGCGTGGCGCATCCAGGGCACGCGGTATCTGATTTCGGTGTCGAACCCCGAGCGGCAGTGCCGAGGCGTGCTGGAGGCGTCGCTCGACGGCGTCACCATCGACGCCGCCGCCATACCCATCGTCGGCGACGGGCAGACGCATCAGGTGCGGATCGTGCTCGGCAAGGCGTCCAGCAGTCGACAGATCGCGTAGTCCCTGGGTCCCTGGGTCCCTAAGTCCGGGGTCCATGGCCCGCGTACGGACTCTTGGCCACCGCCAGCGACTGACGGTGCGCGGCCCGAGCGAAGGACTTCGACCGCACGTCGCCGCCATCGGACATCGATAGACGGGGGCGACGCCGCGCGCCGAGAGCGGAACCTGCCTGAGTCATCCACCGTAAGGTCATTGGTACAGACTAGTCTGCGAAGTACGTCGCGGACACCCAGGAGGACTCGTGCACGACCTTCAGCGCCTCCACTTCGTCACCGAACGGTACCCGCATCTCCAGGGACTACGGCTCGTCCCGCTCGGACTTCCCTTTCTTGTGTCGGCCGCGTGGCGCGCCGGACAGCTCTCGTGGGTACCCGGAACCAGCGGATCCGGCGCCGGCCTTTGGTTCCTGGGACTGCTTCTGGCGGGACTGATGTGCGCCGTTGCCCTGGGGACGTACTACCGCGAGCGGTTTGGATCGGTCCAGCCGGTACGCACCTTTACGGGTCCATTGGCGACGCTCCTGTTCGTCGGCGTGTTGCTCTTCTCCCTGTGGACGCAGGACACCTTCTCCCCCTCGATCTCTTTGCCGGCCGCCGCCGTCGGCTTCGGCCTCGGCTGTCTCGGCGTCGTCGGGGGTCAGGTGAGAACACACTACCTCGCGCTCGCGGCGCTCTGTGCGGCGTTCGCCACGCTTGGATCGTTCGGTGTCTCACTGCAAGCGCGCGACGTGCTCTTCGACGACCTCGTCGGCATCGGCCTGATCGTGGCAGGCATCGGCGATCATCGTCTGCTGCGCCGCACCCTGGCGCCGGTCTCCCATGGCAAAGCCATTTGAAGACCTGTCGGGACTGGACCGCCTGGTCCACGAGCCCGCCCGGCTCGCCATTCTGACCGCACTCAGCGCCTGTCGCGGCTGCGACTTCGTCTACTTGCGGTCGCTGACCGCGATCACCAAAGGCAACCTGTCCAACCATCTGCAGAAGCTGGGCGAGGGCGGCCTGGTCGAGATCGAGAAGGGATACAAGGGCCGCATTCCCAACACCATAATCCGTCTCACGCCCAAGGGCCGCGCCGCCATCGACCGCCATTGGCGCCGTCTCGAGGAACTGCGCGAGGCGGTCAACAGCTGGCAACACAAGCCGCGCTTGCAGCCAGACTGAGGCGCCACCATGCCTGCGCAGCCAACCCAGACCACTCACCCACCGGCGCCACGCCCCGCCATGAACGGTCTCCTGACCCGGTTACCCCGAGATGCCCAACAGCGCCTGATTGCGCTGAGCACACGCGTGTCTCTCGAGAGAGAGGCAAGCCTCGCCGAAGCCGGCTCGCCAGTCACCTCGGTGTACCTGCCCTGCAGTGGTCTCGTTTCTCTGCAGACGATGACGCAGCACGCAGAGAGCGTCGAGATCGCCATGGTCGGCAAGGAGGGTATCGCGGGTCTTCCGCTGGCCTCCGCAGCCGCGGTCGCGCCACACACCTCGGTCGTCGTCATTCCTGGAGAGGCATACCGGCTCCGCGTTGACGCATGGCAGACCGAGTTCGAACGCAGCACCTCGCTGCAGCGCGCCGTCGTACAGTACTGGCAGGTGATGATGATCGAGATCGCGCAAGGCTCGGCGTGTCACCGGTTCCACACCGCGCGCCAGCGGCTCGCCCGCTGGCTGCTCTCGGCCTCGGACCGGACACAATCCTTGCGGATCGAGATGACCCACGAGCGCCTGGCACAGTCCCTCGGCCTGCAACGGACGCGCGTCACCCTGGCGAGTCTCGCCTTGCAGGATGCCGGCGCGATCAAATCGCGACGTGGCCAGATCACTATTCTCGACCGGCGTCGAATCGAAACGTTGGCGTGCGAGTGCTACCGCCAGTGCCGGGAGCGGGCCGCCGAATAGCCGTGGCGATCACGTCGGTGACCACCCACGGAACCTGCGGATGCGATTCGCCGGCGCGCAATCTGACGAACCGGCCCGTGCTCGGCACCAGCGCGATGGGAACCGCAACATGTCGCGGATCGTCCAGCGCGGCACGCAGCGTCAGCCCGGCGGTGCGGCGCATCGCCACGGTATTCCAGGTCAAGCCGTCCGCTGACGTCTCGACGATCAGCTGTCGAGGATAGCAGTCCCGAAACCGCCCAACTGACACGACGAGTCCACACGGCTGCGCGGACCGTCCAAGATCCAGGATGAGGCTGTCGCCAGCGCGCTGCGGACCCTTTGTGGTCCACCATGTCTCGGGATTGCGGTCGTTCAGTATCGTGACATCGACGGGGCCGCGATTGTCGGAGGCGGCGACGATGGACAGCGGATCGCCTGAACACAGGGATGATGGCGGGGGCGACGGTCCGACCCAGAAGTACTCGCGGCGATTGTCTGGCGCGAGCCGTTTCACGAGGGAGCTGTGGGACAAGAACGATGCCCAGCCGTGGTCCACGTCATCGCGCTTGTCGATGACGGCCAGGACGGCGCCGCCCGTGGGGAAGCCGTCGAAGATCGCCGGGTCGCGCTCGTCCAGACCCATCTTCAGCGTCGCATAGTGCGGCGGATAGTAGCCGCTGTTGCCGTTCAGCACCGGATGAAGATGATCGGTTACGCGATACATCGCGGTGATGTCGCCGGCGACATCGCCGAGCGGCAACTCGAGAACAGCCACGAACCCGTCGGCCCGCGCCGCCGGCCAGAAATCGGGCGCCGCCGGCAGCGGCAGATGTGTCATCCACGTATCGGCGATGATGCCCGCCAGCAGCCCGATCGCGACGGCATGACGGGTGCGTGTCCGGAGGTTGAAACGGTCGAAGGCAAGCGCGCCGCTCACCGCAAGCGCGAGCATCGCGGGCATGGCGAAGCGCGCCGGGACGCGCACCGAGGAGAACACGGGCAGGCGCATGAGCCAGGCATAGGGCGGCTCATACAGGACCTGGTGACCCGCCAGCATCGGCCGCGGCCCAAGACTGCAGACGAACATCGCAACGGCGGCGATGAGATAAAACGCGAACGCGGAGCGCCGGGAATAAGCGCCCCGCATGCGCGACGATGTCGCGAACCAGGCGACGAATGCCAGCGCGGCGAGGGATAACGGTTTGAACGGTTTGTCGGAGGAGATCGTCAGGCCCGCGAGGTTGATTCGCCAGGGGGAGAACGTCCATCCGCAGACCGCGATGATGGCAGCCACACACGCGGCCGCCAGCAGCCATGGCCGCACTCGGTCGAAACCATCGCGCGCGCTGGGCCGGCGCCATGCCAGGATTGCACCGCTGGCCGCCAGCGCCACGATAGTCGCGCCCGGAAAGAGCTCGCCTTCCGAACGTGTCCAGCGCGCCGTCCAGCCCCACAGCGTCAGCAGCGGTGACGCCGTCAAGGGCGCTGACAGGTCGGCGCTGAGCGCCATGATCTCGTTGAGGGTACGCCGGAGGCCGTAAAGGGAATGGATCTTCGCGTACCCGACGGCGATTGGGCTGAGGACCGCCATGGCGACGGCGCTCGCCGCGAAGATTTCCAGGATCGCCCTGAGATCGCGCCAGCGAACGAACCACAGGATCCACAGGCCGAGCAACACCGCAAAGAACAGGAGGTAATAGCTCGCACACAGTCCCTGCAACACCAGCGCGCTGGCGTACACCGCGAGCCAGCGACGCTCGCGCGTCTCGACGTAGCGATGCAGGGCCGCGAGAGCAGCCGGCATCCCGAACGCCGCGAGCAGCTCGAGATGTGGCAGATGCGCGACGCGGAACGGGCAGAACCCATAGGCCAGGCCGCAGATGGCCGCCGCGTCGTGCCGTTTCGTCACGACATAGCCAAGCCAGTGGGCGGCCAGGGCGGACAGAGGGTAGGTGGCGAGCAGCGTGATGTTGTACGACGTGATCGGCGCGCAGCCCAACCACTGGAGCGGGGTCGCCAGCAAGCTCTCGCCGAGCCGATGGTCGGAGAGCGCCATGAAGCCCCCCGCCGGATAGAACGCGAAACCATCCCACCAGCGTGTCGAGAGAGGCAGGACGTGCGCGTTCCACCAGAGGATCGCCGTGCTCAGCATCGGGTCGCCGGTGTCGTGTGGCACGACCGACGACAGATGCCGGATGAGGGGAAAGGTGAGCGCGATCGCCAGCGCGGAGTACGCCGCGAAGGCGATCGCCATGGGCCTGTGCGACCTCATCACTCACCTTATACACAGCCGACGACGCGACAGCAATGGAGAACGTGACGCCGCTTCGGTCTCCCGCCCGACACAGTCTCCCACCGCGCCGACACCCCGCTCGACAACCCCTAGTCTCCCTCCAGCGCGCCCGCACCGGAACGCCGGCGCATGGAGGAACACCATGACCCCAACCCTCACGAAGCGAACGCATCCGCTCCCCTTCCCCGCCTGGTCGGCCACCGCCGTCATCCTCATCGGATGGACCCTCGCCGCCGCCGCACAGTCGCCTTGGGAACGTGCCGCCCGGAACCTCGAGACTTCCTTCACCGGGCCCCTCGCCCGCTCCCTCGCCCTCGTCGCGATCGTCCTCGGCGGCCTCATGTTCATGTTTGGCGAGGGGGGCGCCAAGCGGCAGATCAGCGGCATCGTGTTTGGCGGCGGCCTTGCGCTGTTCGCCGCGCAGTTCCTCACC
>WNFI01682945.1_pt1 | contig 33467 bp, 39 predicted proteins | sample 5400471 | NCBI WGS metagenome assembly WNFI01 (sample SAMN13153348, study PRJNA577476) | soil metagenome | isolation source: 100 cm saprolite on Douglas fir-dominated hillslope | place: USA:California | collected 2013-09-17 | reverse complement strand
CGTCGCCGATGGCAACACCTGGTGGTACAAGGTGGCGTCACCGCCGTGGAATGGGACGTATTACGTGTCGGCGGACGCCTTTTACAACAACGGTGCCACGTCCGGGAGCCTGCTCGGTACGCCGTTTGTCGACCCGGCGGTGCCTATCTGCACGGCAGGTTCGCCGCCGCCCGCCTCCCCCGCTGGGGTCTCACTTGCCCAAGGACCGTCGGCACCGTCTGGGTTTCGGTACGCCATCTCGCTGCACGGTTTTCCACCTGGCTCCCGCGTGACGGTTAGCTGCCGCGATTCGCTCGATCCGGGCGGGTTCTACTCATTCGTTCTCAGTACCGATGGTGCCGGATCCGCTGCGACGAGCGCGTACTGCTATTCCGGTGCAGGACCCGACCACTGGGTTGTCGCGAACAGCGTGGAATCCAACCACGTGAGTTGGGGGAGCAGCGCGCCCGGCAGCGGCGGGGCTCCGCCGAGCTCGAAGTCGATACCCACCCAGTCGTCGGGGAACTGGGCCGGCTACAACGCCGTGGGCTCTGGGATCACGCGTGTCCAGGCAAGCTGGGTAGTTCCCGCGGTCAACTGTGGCGCAGTGCAGTCGCAGAGCCTGGTCTCGATCTGGGCCGGCATCGATGATGGGCCAGGTGACCTCATCCAGGCTGGGACGGCGACACGCTGCACGGGGCCCCACGCGAGGCCGATCTACTACGCATGGTGGGAGTCGCTGCCGGCGAATGAGGCGCCTGGCCCGGGTGTTTCGCCCGGTGATCACATGTCAGTCGTCATTTACACCGATCCCGGAGCACCGAATTTCGAGCTGATCGGCCTGACCGACAATGGCCACCAGATCCTAGGCCGCTCGGTGCCTGCCAGTAAGGCATCGCGTTCGCAGGCGGAGTGCATCGTGGAGGCGCCCACGCTCTTCTCCAGCCAGATCCGCCGGGCTAACGCCGCGGTGGCTCGCGCTCCTCGGACCGCGACGCCCCGTCATCGCGCTCGCCGCAAACACCGTCGGCGAGCACGGCATCGCCGCTTGCGGCCCGTCGGGGTACGTATCTCTAACGTCGCTAGCACGCAGTCGTTCATCGCTCCGCTAGCCGATTTCGGCAGTACGAGCTTCACAACCTGCGGCGCCAGTACTGCGGCCGGGGCTAACAACGTTCAGCTCGCGGGGGGATCTGCGGGCGGCCTGGCGGTGACGCGCTACAACATGTTCCTTGGGAGCGCTCTCCGTGCGGAAACCGGCCTTGCTGGGCTCGGGGGAGCGCCCTGGGGCGTGACGTGGCGCGCCCCGTAAGCATTTGTGTTCTGTTTTGAGCGGACGGCGCCGAATGAGCAAGCTCCCTCATCTGGCTGGGGGTCAGGCGGTCTGAGCGGCTGAAGAAAGCTGGCACCTCTGGCGGCGGTTTGCCGCCGCCCACTGGTGCCCTGGGCAACATCGACCAAGCGCTGCCGCTACCGCACCCGAGGCTTCGGCTTAGAGTCCTGGCAGGGAGCACGTCTCGAACACAGGCGAGGGCCTCCTCGCGGAGGGGTCGGAAACCCTCAGCCGCTCGCCAATGTGGTCGCGCCAATTGCGTCGTCCCGCTCGCCGGCGACGAGAGCCGCGAGCTGGACACGGTCGTTCTCGCTGCAGCGCATCACCTGCGCGTAGATCCCGAGAGTGACGGTCGGGTCCGTGTGGCCCATCTGCGACATGACGTAGGCCGGGTCCCGGCCGAGCGCGACGAGGATCGAGCAGAAGGTCCGGCGCAGGCCGTGCAGGGTCAGCCCCTCGGGCAGCGCCGCACCGCTGGCGGATTCCAGACGCTCGCTCGCCTTCTCGATGGCAGGCGTGAGCACGCGGTTCCGCACACGGTTGCGATCCAGCGGCGTCCTGCCGGTCGCAGACGGGAATACGAACGCATCCCCGCTGGGGTCCGCTGCGCCTGCCTTCAGCGTCGCGAGCTCGTCGCGCAGCACCGGCAACAGGTCGACGTGCCGGACGCCTGCGTCCGTCTTCGACTGACGCACGCGCAGCCGCCCACCTGCGAGGTCGGCGTCGCGCCAGCGAAGCTCCAGCGCCTCGCCAATGCGGAGTCCGGCGAAGGTCAGCGTCGCGAGCAGCGCCCGCCGAGGTACCTGCCCGTTCGACCTGGCCTCGCGGTCCATCTCGCCGGCCGCGTCGAGCAGTGCCGTGACCTGCACGGCTCGGTCGAGGTAGGCGCGCTTCGGGCGCGTCGCCTTGAGCTTGCGGTTGCGAGGGTTTACCCGCACGGGGTTGCGAAGGATCAGCTCACGCTCGACCGCGACCTCGAGGACCTGCCCGAGGCGTGTGATCGTCTTGTTGATGGACGTGGGGGAGAGTGTCCGATCGGGACGCCTCTGCCGGCGTCCGGCCGCATCCGTGTACTCGCGCACGCGGGGCCTACCCTTCGCGGCGGCCGCTTCGATCGCGCGGGCCTCGGCGACCTTGCTCTCGCGATAGTGGTCGACCTCGGCGATCGTGATCTCGCTGAGGCGATGGTCCTTGAAAAACGGCAGCAGGTGGGCGCTCAGTTGCCATTCGTAGTCCAGCTGCGTTGACTCCCGCCACTCCCCTCGACGCGCAGCGAACCATTCCGAGGCGAACTCGTGGAACGTCGGCTCGGGTTCGGGCTCCGTCGGAGGCTCCCAAGCGCTCCAGGTGCCCGCCCGCACCTCCTCGATGACCCGCTCGAGCTCGGCCTGCGCCTTGGCGTCGCTCCAGCCGGCGTCTGAGCGCCCGAGGGTCACGTAGCGCCGCTCGCCATACGCGGTGAAGCGCAGGGCGTACGCGTGGCCGCCACCCCTGGCAGCCTTCTTCACGACTGCTCCTTTGGGAGCGTAGGTCCGTCGCGCTGCAGCGGTGTCGCGGGTTGCCATCGGCCTCATGCCTCCTCTAATCAGAACCTCCGGCGCCCCCTGAAGCGCGAGCGTTCCGGGGCGCCGGTACCTGCCGAAATTGGCAGTAATTGGCAGTAGAAGAGGAAGCTACGGACGGCGTACGATGGAATCCGTCAGCGCGCCCGGCAAGATTCGAACTTGCGACCTCTCGCTCCGGAGGCGAGCGCTCTATCCACTGAGCTACGGGCGCGGGAGGCCCAGTGTATGGGCCGGAGGCCAGCTCCGGGGGCTCGCCCGATCGGCCATGGAAACGCTATGGAAACGGGCTCGACCAGCGGCCAAGGCACGAGGTTGCCATCGGGTGCCGCTGGTACGCTCGTCGCGTGGATAAGAAAACCGATGACAACGATGGCGAGATGGGGGACGACAACACCGTCGTCGGAACCCCTCCCCGACGTATGGGCAGCGGCAACACGATCTGGAACGCTGGCGACGCCAACGGCAGCAGCATCATCAACGGACCAGGCGGTTTCGCCTTCGGCAGAGGCGCCTTCGCTGGCCCGGGAAGCATCGCCATCGGCGCAGGTGCTGGGGCAGGCGGTCGTGCGATGACTGTCGAGCGTCGTCTCACGACTGTTCGCGCGATCGTTCGGGCCAGGGCGACGCATCTGCTGGGGGCGGTTGCGGTAGGCGTTGTCGCAGACCTCCTCGTTCAGGGCATCCTTCACAGCGGCTAGTCTGGGCTCCGACGGAGGGCCGGGGCGGCGAAGGTCTGAACCTTCGGTGCCCTTGGGTGTAGCCTGCGCCGATGGTCAAAGGTCGTATCGAGAGCGTCGTGCCTACGGTGTTCCTGAGCCTGAGCGAGCAGGAGCTTGATCGGCTGCGGGCCGGGGAGATGATTGAGGCGACGGGAGCGAACCGGCTGGGGCTGGGGGAAGTGAGGTTGCGGCTCTACTGCGACGGCCAGCTACCCACAGGCGTCGTCAAGGTTGACGATGGGGTGAGCGAGGCAAGGCTCCAGGCGAAGGCGATTGGGTCCGCCGATGGGTGATCCCGTCGACGACTACGTACCGCTTGCCCACCGAGAACGGACCGCGAAGCAGGAGCGTGCTCGTTACCTGTCCAACCCCGAGCCGACGAGGCAGGAACTCGCCGAAGGGCAAGTTCGCATGCTGTTGGCACGGCTCGGTGGCCGAGACACAGACTGCTACCTGGAGATCGTGAAGCGGACCACTCGGCTTCGCGCTTTCTTGTTGGGCAAGCATGCCGTCCAGCAGGGACGCGCGCTTGTCTATGTCGCTGAGGTGCTGCCTGCCTACACCGTCGGAGGTGTGATCGGCACGCACCGCGTCAAGACCGACGGCGCTCGAAGCTCGTACAGAAACGCCGACGCCTACGTCGCGGCGGACGGTCGGCTTTCGTGGGGGAGCCATCCGTATGGCCCGCCGTTTTCGCCGCCGCCAGGGGAGCTAGCGCCGCGGGCCCCGGGGTGGAACGTACATCAGGTGGAACGTTGCTCCACGCTCGCGGACCTCACCGAGGAAGAGCTTCGATGGCTGTCGAATGCCCTCAGCACGAAGGCATCTTCGTTGGATCTATTGGGCTAGGACGCCGCGAAGGGCCGAGAAAGCCTCCGCAATCGATCCCTACGGGCATCCGAGGGCCGGGACGGGCAACCCGGCGTCCAAACCTCTCCGGGGGCTCTTATGCGAACATTTGTTCGTGCGCTGGAGAACGATCAGGGAGACAGTCGAGGAGCCGGACGGGATGATGCACCGGCCCGAGTGCTCGAAGGTTCGCGGTGACCAACTGCCGGGGCACCATGCCGGCGCGATCCTTGAGCGCAAGGTCGCGCCAAAAGGAATGCTGGCAGTGCGAGCCGGGCGTCGAACTGGTGCTCACGATGTGACCGAGGTCCGTGTGTCTGACGGAGAGGCGACGAAATTCCGTCCCGGCGACGGCGTAGCCTCAATGCCGATGCCCGAAACAGACGTCCGAATCCCGCCGCTGCGGGCGCGGCATGTCCGCTCGGGAGGCCCCATCAGCCGGGTCGGCTGGACCGTGGTCGATGGACAGCTCGTCTACAAGGATGGCGAACGAGTCAGGGTTGCGACCTACGTCGAGCGTGAGAACGGCTGGACCATGCTGCGGTTCTTGCGCACCCCCTTCCACCGCCGCAGCAGTACACATGCGCTCGCTGTGAACGAACCTTCGCTGGACCGAGCCTTATCGGCTGGAACCATCGATGTCCGCCCTGCGGTGCGCCGCCACCGTTTGCCGTGACCATCCCCCTGCAACCTGCGCGGGCCGTCTCAAGCGCAACGATGGAGCTGACCGCGGTGCCGCTAATGAAGGTTGGTTTCGTCACCGTTCGTGCATCTGAGTCGACGACCGTGCGGATTGATTCGAGCGCGAGTCAGATAGTCCCGGAGGTGAGGGCTGACCTTGCCAAGAACGCCTGGGATCTCACGATGCTGGCCAGCGGCGCAACGGTTGGCGGTCTAGTGGGTCGCACAGCCGGCGCGGCGGTCGGGATAGTCGTCTTCTACGCCTGGGGCCATTGGCGCTGGAAGTCGCAGCACCGGTAGCGCAGCCGTGGTAGGTGAGATCTTCTCCGGGATAGCCGCCCTTGCCGCGCTGTTGACCGTGATCTACGCACGGAAGACCGTCTTGGAGGCGGAGCGGGCGCGTAAGGAGGCCTCGAAGGCTCACGGCGAGGAGATGACAAGGGAGGGCCAGCTCTTGGAGGCAACACAGCGGGCGCACGAGCAGGAGATGGCCGAGCGTGCCAGTGCATTCGATCGAGACCTCTGGCTTCAACGGCTAATGCAGCTCGGCAGGGTGCAAGAGGCGCTTAGCGCGACGGTCGATGCCACCCACGCGGAGATTGGCCGACGAGGCTTGGGCGAGCCTGCCATGGTCGGCATGAGCGCCACTCCGCTTACAAGCGCCGTGCTGCGCCTCGAAGGAAGCCTTGTGATCCTTGGGCGGCTTGGAGGCCCCGCTTTGGCCGACGTTCGCAAGGTGGCCGGACGGGCACGCCAGCTTGGCACCCCATTGCAAGAACTGCTGTCGGAACTGACGGGGAGCCTTGACGGAACCCGGGCAGTGGCCGAGGCCGATGATGCCTTTCGCGCTCCCTTCGGCGACTGATGGCCGCCGAGACTCGACCATCGATCGGCCGGGGTGCTCGAAGGTGCGCGGCGAAGATCTGGAGGTTCATCCCGCCGGCACGGAGCTTGAGCGGAAAGTGGTGGCGAAAGAGTGTTGGCATTTGCGAGCCGGGCGTCGACTGTGCTGATGTTGTAGGAGACTCATGGCGTCGAAAGGCACCTTCAAGCACCCCACGGCGGACGACTGGCTAGAACCTGATCCGACTGGGGCCGCGTTCGGGGAATGGAACTTCCGGACCGGCGAGAAACGGGCGGCGTCAGCGGAGGGCTGGGCCGAGAAGTTCCTCAGCGTGAATCTGGCGTCGTCGGTTCCCGACGAGATCCACGACATGTGGGTCATTGCACGCGGCATCCTGCTCTACGGCTGGTTCTTCTATCCGCTCTACGCGGTCGGGGATAGCGAGCTTCACCGAGTCGCCGACGCAGCCGTCCTACACCGCTACCAGCAGGCTGAAGGGCCAAGAACAGGCAGCGGTAAATGGCCGAGCTTGAATCGCCGACTCGAATGGCTCATCAAAGAAGGTGCAATCCCGCACGAAACGCGGCATCGATGGCACGCGATCCGAGAAGTCCGCAACGAGGCCACGCACGCGTCGACGCCGCTCATCATCATGCCTACTGACGCACTGCGGTCTCTCGAAATCCTTAAGACCGAGATCGACGCGCTCTTTTGATCCAAGAGGAAGGGGACTCGGTGTTGCCAATAAACGCCGCCTCGATGAGGAGCGTCGCCGCGAGGGCGCCGACGATGCCGGCGAAGAAGACGTCGCGGGTCGTGGTAGCTTCTGTGCCTGGCTGTTCAAATACCGGCGTGCCAGCACAGGTCACATTCGTCTTCGCAGGTGGGTTTGTCGCCGCCGAGGAACAGGAGTAGCGGACGCCGTTGGGGATCGTCGTTGCGCCCGAACCTACTGACCGGCCGTCGACCGTATGCCCGGAGACGAGCACGGTGACTTCTGCTTTGGCGAGTTCATCGATGTCGGGAAACCCGGGAACTTCCCCGATCCCATGGGGTGCGAGCGGGTGTTCCGGCGTCGCCCGAGTGGTGAACGCGAAGGCCCGGCGGAACGCCCCGTTTTCAAGTCCTCCACCAGACCCGAAGAGCGCTGGCACGTCGATGTAGCAGCGGTGGTACCCGTCGAGGTGCATGAGGTCCGCCTTGATGAAGAAGTGGAGCGGCACCTTGACGTATGGCCACGCGGGCGCTTTCAAGACCGCCGCGCCGATGGCTGGCTGACCCTTTGGCGTCGGCACGTTGAGGATCTTCTTGAGGTGGTTATGGACAAACGCCTCCCGCACGTTGCTGAAGACCACCCCTTCCCCCGAGACCGTCGATGCTTCGAAGAGGCCTTCCAAAGGTTCGCCTTCGGCGAAGCCCGCCCGGATCTGAGAGACCTTCGCGTCGCTGAGGACAATCTCCGCTTCCGTAGGCCCCTTGACGCCGTTTTGCTCAATAGCGTCGCGCTGGTCGAGCGCCCATGAGCGTGCGGGGCGTTCAAAGAGGCCCTCGACCGAGACAGGATTAGCGCAGCCTTTCGCTCTGATTGCGACGGACATGGAACTTTCTGGCCGCTGCTGAGGACGGCCGTCAAACACGTTCAAGCCCACGTAGAGACCCGTGGCGCTCGGCGGCGGCTGCTGTGATTGGAGCACCGGCTGTGCCAGGAAGTACGTGGCGACGGCTAGCAGAACCCCAAACCCGATCCGCGAAAGCCGGGTTGCTCTCGACCGATAGATGATCTGACGTGCCGGGGCCCGCCTTGGGGCGGCGGTCTGGTCTTCCGGTCTCGCCCGCCTTGGGCGCCGTCGGTCGAGGCGACGCCTCCGCAACAGTCAGACCTTCTTGGCGATGTCCGAGATGTGAACGCCGAGAGCCCGCGCGATGTCGACCACGGTCGTCCAACGAGGGTCCGCCTGCCCTAGCTCGATCCGGGCGAGCGAGCTGGTCGTCAGTTTGGCCTCGTAGGCGAGGTGTTCGCGGGTGATGCCGCGTTCCTCGCGGAGCTGGCGGAGCGCTTTCGCGAGGGCTTGGTCGGGCTTTCGTCCTTGTCGTCCTGGCACCGGGGGTGAAGATCCCAGTCTTCACCTGCTAGGTCCATAGCGCTAGCGCTATGCTTGGGCATGTGTCAGGGGGACGAGCGTGATCGGCAGGGTTTTGCGTGGCGGGCTTCGCTCCGTCGTCGTGGCGGCGCTCGGGGTCGGGGCCAGACCGCCCAACAGGGCGGCAGCCATGTTCAGGCGTACCGCCTTCCTCGCAGCAGTCCTGGTGGCGGCACTCGCCGGGGGCTGTGGCACGAGCGAAAGCGGCAGCTCGTCGTCATCGGCTGTCACGTCCGCGCCGGCAGTCAGCGTTTCCTCGCCGGCTATTAGCAGGGCGCACGCCGAAGCTGATTGGATGCCGTATTTCAAGGAAGCCGCCGGAACGGGCCCCGGTACCGTGGAAGGCGTCGAAACGTATTGCACGCACCCGAGTGGACGCGGGTGGGTGTGTATCGGCGGCGCAGCGATCCCGTCGCAGGGCGTGTGCTGGATCGAGGAAGCCGTGGTCGAATCCAAGGAACGGATCACCGTCCGAGGCGCCCCGCTCGAAACGGAATTGAACCCCGCCGGGAACCCGACAGGCCGGTGCAAGCTCTAGAGCAGCGTTGAGTGGCAGATCTTCCAGCGAGGCCATCCACGCCGGGCGGCACGCAAAGCCACTTAGAGCAACAGTGTTTGCTGGTGCATCACCACCGGAGACCCACCACCGAAATCAACTGCGACGGCTTTCCATTTGATACCCGGCGGCACAAGGAAGTTATCCGCCACAATAGGGCCCCCGCTGCCGCTTGTGAATGCCCCACGAACCGAGAACCGTGCTACGCCGCCGACCGCAACGGCTAGATTCAGGACGCCTTCTCCGATAGCTATTCTTTCTAGTTCGGCGTTTACCGTGACAAATGCGGGGCGTGTGCTGCTTGGTTCGACTTCGGTGCCCGCGTATGAAGTCCACGCCGCGTAGGCCTGTTCGCGCTTGGGTTCCCCGGCGATGATATGCCAGTTGGTCCCGTCTGCCTCTAGCAGGACGTGCTGGTAGCCAACGAGGGTAATCGGCGTTGCCCCGGTTATGAAGTCGCCGTAGATTAGGGCTGCTCCCGCACCAACCGTGACGGTGTGGTTGTTTGCAGAGACAGCGATGATGCTGTTCGCGGTTGCGGTCGGGAGGTTGACTTTGATGTTGGCAGCCGCCTTCACCCAGTCGCCCGAGGCGGCGTTGTATTCAGCCGCGCGTTCGGTCAGTTTTAGAAGGTGTTCCGCGAGTAGTTTGTCGATCGTTTTCATACCGGGTTCGGAGACTTCCGCGGGGAAGTGCTCGACTTCATCGGTAGCGGTGGAGTACTTGATTTTGAAGTTGGTCGTTTCGCCGGACATCTACTCGGTCTCCTCGGTCTCAGCGTCGCGCTCGCCTTCGTTTGGCAGTCTGTCTTCCCAGCGGGTGCCGTCTTGGCCCCAGCCTGTTGAGCGGTCCCAGCGGTCGGGGGCGGGCTCGGTGTCGTCGTCGATCATTCGTTTGTCTCCTTCGGTGCTGGTGTGCTCCTTCGGGCGGGGAAGCGCAGGCCGACCGGGGATGAAAGGAGCGAAGCTCCCCGGCCGGCTTGTTAGGGCGCGTGTGGGATGTGCGCCCATCCGGCGGTGGCGCTAACCGCCGCAGGCTTAGCGTTTGAGCGCGTCTAGCTCAGCTCGTTGCCGACGGGATGCCGGGTCGAGCGCCGGAGCGGGGAAACCCGACCGCAAGGCGCCCAGGGCCAGCTCGTGGCGCATTCGGGCTGCTGAGCCGAGTCGGACGAGGTCGAGCTGCTGCGACGCTTCGGTCGTGTAATCGAGCACTGCCGAACGCGCGGTGCCGGTGGCATTCCAGTTGGCGGGTACCAGCTCGGCAGCGCCGATGGCGTGGGCTCGGCGCATGATGTGCCGGCGGACAGTCTCGGTTGAATGGTTGGTGCCGAGCCCGACGAGACGAACCGCGTTTTTGAGGTCTTCTCGGTCTCTGATCGGGAAGCTTCCGTCTGGCAGGGCCTCGCCCGTAGCGGCCATCTCCGCGCGTTCTCCAACCGAATACTTCGCGAGTGCTCGGAGTTCGAGCGAGCGCATCGTGGCCGTCGTGTCGCCGTTGGCGCCAGTGGTGACGATGCTGACATCCCCTCGATGAAGCGAGACTCCTCGTACCGTGCGATGGCTTCGGTCCTCGTTCCACGAATCTGCGGTGCAAAGAAAGGCGAAGCTCATTTCGCTGAGATCGCCACGGGCGAGCTTTGGGCGGACCGCCTGCACGTCGGGATCTGTTCGGTCTAGATCGGCGTCTACTTTTAGTCCCCTCGTGTCTTCGACCAGGGAGAGCGTGCCGCTCTTGGTGCGGGCCAGCGGGAGCCCGGACCCGCCGCGACCGTGGTCGAGGTTCAGGACGGTATCGAGCGATGTTTCTGACAGCGTGCGCTTGAACGCTCCGGGGGCGATTTCCTCGGTGAAGTCGCCGACGGCGTAGGGCACAGAGAACGTCGAGGCGTAGCCGGAGAAGTGGACCGTCTCGCCGGCTTCCCTGAGCTCAAGGCCGGCTGCGAATGCTCGACGCTCGAACGTCCCCTCAAGATCGCGGAGCTGGCGATCACGGGCAGTCATTAGAGCCACCCCATCTTGTAAGCGATTCGCTGGGCTGACTGGTGTCGCTCCAAGGCCGCAATGTCTTCGGAGCGGTCGGGTGCGAGTAGGTCGCCGCTTGGCCTCGGCATCTCGGCGTCCTGCACGGCGTCTTCGGCAGCCCTGCCGGCGGCGTCAGCCTCGACCTGCAGCGCCGAGAGAGCCGCCTCTAGCTTGTGTGCGAGGGAATCAAAGTGGGCGGTCAGATCATGGCGCTGTGCGTCGTGTCGCTCCAAGGCTGCGTGGCGCTCGCGCTCGATCTTCGACAGACGGTCCATCACCTTCAGCCGCTCGGATTCGGACTTGCGCAGGGCCTTCTCGCGCGCCTGAGCGCCCCGGTTTGCCCGCTCCCTTCGCAGAAGCCATTTGTGCGCCTGGGCGTGGGCGACCGCCTGCGCATACTCAACAGGGCTCGCTATCTCCGCAGAACCACTGCGCACGTCTCGTTCTCTCTGGAGCTGACCAACAGCGGTCGCCAGCTCATTGAGCGGCACCGGCTGATAACGCCCAACCTGCTCGATCAACTCGGACACGGCTCGCTCTAGGCGTATCAATCGGTCATTGGCGGTCATCGAGGATCTCGTTCCTGAGCGCGCTCGCGGCATACGCCCACTCCTTGGCGTCTTCAAAAGTCGCGACGCGGTTTCGTTCGAGTGCCGAGCGAGCGAGGTTGGCGGTCGAGAGGGCGAACCGTCTGAGCGCGTCTGTGCTCTCGCGGTCGGCCGCAAGCTCCAGGCAATCCACCCAGAGCCCGACCGCCTCGTTGCGGTCCATCCGCTCGAAGATCACAGCGACCCCCGCGAACTTGTCGCCGAGCGACGAGCGATCTTGCGACGTTGTTTGCCGGGAGGCGTAGCGGCAGCCAGCCGGCGCCGCCCAATTCTCGAGTTGACCCGGCGTTAGACGGGGTCGTTTTTCGCGCACGAACTCGCACATTTCCAGCATGGGTGTCTCCTCCGATGGCGGTTGCCGGGGCCGGGGTCCGACTCCGGATTGCTTAGCTACTTCGTTGTGGCCGCGAGGCGCTTCTCACGGCGTTCCTTGAGTTCATCGAGTGCGTCGGGGCCGGTCTCGACCTCCAGGCGCAGGCGGGCGCGAGATGCCGGGTCGAGGCCGAGCATCCGTCGTAGTTCGATGAGCTGTCGGTCGAGGCCTCGAAGGCTTTTAAGGGCGGGATGCTCGTAGAAGTCGGTACCGACCACCTCGCCTCGTGGGCTGACTATCGGGCGCGTGAGCGTCACGCCGTCCCGGTCGAGGGCGTCGGTGAGCTTGGCCGCCTGATCTTCCAGCCGGCAGAAGTGCTCGATAGTCGATGTGTCGGGCGGGTGGGTCCAAGAGACCGACCAGGCGAGCTTCCACGCGGCCTTCCCAGCCTTCCCGAGCCCGCTCGGATCTTTCGGCATCCGGCGTTTGGGCGTCATGGGCCCTCCTTCGTTTGGCCCCCCCTCGGAAAAAGATGGACCGGTGGGGGGGAGTGTGACCTGATGCGGGTCGGAGGCCTAGGGCGTCAAGTTTTCAGGGTGGCGCGGGTAGTCCATCAGCGCGCCGGCTAGCCGAGCCCGCTGCTCTGTCACTCCCTACCTGGTGGAGACTCCCCCTGGTCTCGCTCCCTGTAGATGGCCCCTCCATACGCCCGCCGTCGTCCGTTCCGGGGGTTACCGTGAGCGGTCCAATGGTCACTGGAACCAGCGAGCGATGACTCCGCGCAAACAGACTCACCCGTCGGTCGGAATGGCACGCTTGTCGCTGCTCGTCGTGTCCGCAATGGGTGCTTGGAACCTCTGGACGGTGGTTGCGCTGCCACCCGGCTGGCTGGTCATAGGTGTCGGATTGGTCCTGGTGCTACTTCTGTGGGTCGGGAAGCGGCGGCTACGGATCGACGAGGCCCGCAAGAATCAGGCTCTAGAGGTTCCGCATCGATGGGCTTGGACCCCAGTCGTGTTGGTGGTCGCTGCGATCCTTGGCTACGGGGTTGTAATCGCGAAGGTGCATGAGCACTACTTCGCGCGGCGGACCAGCGAGTTCGTGCGGGCATCAAAGAAGGTCGACCGCGAAATCAGTCGCGAAGGCGTGGCCTTTGAAGCGCAGGCTCGGGCAATCGACCGGGAAACTAAACGGCTTCGGCTGCACCGCTCTCGAAACGCGCAACTGACTAGCGGAGAACTCCACGAACTTGATCGCCTTCTCACGGCGGTCAAGCGTGCAACGAGTCACCACCAGGAACTCGCGAAGTTCCTTGCCGGAGCCCATCTCAAAGCGCACACAATCCCGTGGCTTGCTGGGAGGGGTCTTGCCTTGATTAGCAAGCAACCGGCCGGTGCTTTCCACAGGTTGCCTACTCCACCGTCAGCGTCCGAACTTCCGCCTTGGTTTCGTCGCTTGGGCGGCTTCTTTACCGTCGCGACGCAACTCCTAGCGGGTCTTGTGATCGTGCTCGCGTTCAGCCGATGGCGAGGCGGAGTGTCGGAAGCGATCTGGAGAACGTCTATGCCGGTCGCGGCCGTCGGCGTCATCTTCGGGTTGGCAGGGAACCTTCCGTCGCTCTCGCCACAACTGCAGGCGGTGCTACTCGCCCCGCTTCTCGCAGGATTGGCCGCCGCGATTGGAGCGCTGCTCGTGGCAGCTATGGAGCCTCGCAGCGGCTCGCCTGCAGCGGAGCTGCCCGGCGGTTAGTCATGGTGTCAAGCGACGCGCCAGGCGAGAGGCCCGGTGACTTCGCCAAGCACAACGCTTAACTCGCCGTCGGTCGTTTCTAGCGGTCCATCGACGGAAGGGCCGTCATGAGGTTCACCTTCGGGTGGAAGCGATTGGGCGGGCCGCGCACGGCTTCTGCAGCCATCCGGTTCTCCTTCGTGGTCTTCACGACCGAAACGGCAGCTACCGTCCCCGGATGGTCATCGCAAGCGCTGGGGTTGTCGCAGGCATCACCGCGGGTGCCACCCTTGCCGCAGCGCTAGTCGTGGCGCTTATAACCGCCAAGACGACGAACGAACGACAAGAGCGCCAACTCGGGGCTGAGGCCGAGCGTCAGGCTGCCTCGCTCGCACACGACCGAGAACTTGCCGACATCGCCGATCTTCGCGCGCTGCTCGACCAAGTCGCTTCCGCCCTCGACCGTGCGACGAACGCCGTCTCCAAAGCCGAGAGCACGATCACCGTCTGCGCGCGATTCAAATTGGACGACGACCGCAAGGCCGAGATGCTCCGGGACGCGAAACAGAAGGTGGACGACGTGATACCTCAGAGCGTCGACCTCGGCGCGCGCCTACGAGTCCGTCTCGGTCCCGACGATCCGATCAGCGAAGCGCTCCAGTCCGCCAACAGCGCGCTGGCCGAAATGCAGTCGGCGGTCGCGATGCGAAGCCTCGGCCTCGGCGACGATAAAGACGACCCGCCGACGGCAAAGAAGCTCCTCGCTGAATACAGCGCGGCTTACAAGCGCTTTGTGGTGGAGGCGGTGAAGCGAGCGGGCACGGTCGCGCCGAAGCCAATGGACCGGAACGCTGCTCTTCTCAAAACCCTGAGCTACGACGTTTCGTCCCGTGGCTGATTGGGCCATCCCGGCTCAAGAGAACGCCTATCGCAGCTCGGCGCCCTCAGACCTGGAGGCTCTCGCGCTTGCCGACGAGGCGAGCCGCGTTCTGTGCGACCTCATCCAAGAAGTGAAGATCCCGCCGGCAGAGGAAGAAGTGACGCCCACGCAGGCCCGACGACACGCGATCTGGTTCCTCGGGATCGTCGCCTTCCGGGGCATACGAGCAGCGATGGCGACGTTCTCTGCCGGGTACGAGGAGCAAGCTCTTGGCTATCTCCGCCTGATCGAGGAAACGCACACTCGCGCGCAGGCGATTCGCAAAGACCAATCCGGTGAGGTCGCGCGCAAGTGGCTCGCAGGCATCAATGTCGGCAAGGGGTCAAAGCTCGTGGGTCAGGAGTATTGGGAGTGGCTGTCTGGGCCGCATCACGCGAATGCGCGAGCGGTGCTCGACTGGCTCGCGATCTCACAGCCTGATGGGAGCACGAGGGTTCGGATTGGCCCAGAGCGTCGTCCAGACATGACTAACCCAACGCTCACGATCATGGCCGGCGAGTGCAGAGACGTTGCCAACCTACTGGCACTGGAGACAGAATTGCCACTGGACCTGCGCGCACTCGACGCCAAGATCAAGACAGCGATGGCGACGCATGTGCCAGACCCAGAGAACGATCACTCCACCTAGCCTATCGCCAGTGCGCACTGTTGCCGCCCTTGCCATCTTTGCCATCTTGCCTTCTTACTATCAATAAATATAAGAAGAAGGCAAAGAAGGCATCCACTCACAACAAGCAAGATGGCAAGTCAGAGGGGTACGGCTGCCGAGTCGTACGTCGCTCCGTCTTCTATCGGACGCCACTCCCATGATCCGTCGCTCCGCTTGTGGGTCGTCATCCTATGTTCGTCTTGCCGAGCTGGTGGGGGCTGATCCCCTTCTCGGCCGCGATTTCCTCGACTGCCTTGGCCGGGCGTGGGCCGTTGGCGAGCTGTCCGTCGAGAGGTTGAGCTTTGCTGACGCGAGTACCTTACGGCTGCCGCACTCGTCGGCGTCCTCGGGGGCCGGCCCCCAGATGAGCACCGCGCGCGCGACTTGCGGGAAGCCCTGAGCGTCTGCGATGCGCTGGAGCGCGTGGCCGCCGTTACCGCGGTTGACGTGCTGTACGCCGACGAACGCGAACCGCTGCTCGCGGGCGAGTTCGATGACCGGGCGAAGGAACCGCCGGACCTGCGGAGTGTTGAAGGCGTCAACGCCCCTTGGCAGGAACCCGGTCAGCGGGTCGACGGTGACGAGCCGAACGTCGCCCAGCTCGTGGCAGTAGTCGGCAAGCCCGTCGAGCGTCTCGTCGTGGCGGACGTAAACCCGGTCCGTATCCGCGCCGGCTGCTACGAGGCGAGGCAGCGTCGTGTCTTCGTCGTCGTCCTCAACCGCGTACATGACGACCGAGGCCGGGGCGCAGCCCGTGCCGGCGCTCACGTCAGCGGCCCAGCGGACCGTGAGCAGCGACTTTCCTTGACCCATCTGGCCGGCGACATCGGTGAACTTCCCGAGCGGCAGGAATGGCTCGATGAGGTACTCAACCGAGCGCATAGAGGTCGCGCTGATCGGCTGGAGGGTCGGCAGGTGCTCGACGGTGGGGGTGGGCATTGTCGTGTCTCCTGGTTGCTTGACGGCCTCTCCTTCGGACCACGAGCGGCCGACCTGGCGCCGGATGCACTCGGCGTAATTCCAGGTCGACCAACTCGGGGCATCGTCACCAGGAGAGGCGACTATGGCGAGCGACTGCCCGCCGGTCTTGTCCGTGCCGGGCGCAACCTCGGCAGGGCAAGTGGGGTGGACGGGTAAGCCCTGCCGCAAGGGCGGTGCTAGACGCCGTGACGTGCGAGGCCTTCTCGCGTGAAACGCGCAACGAGGCGACTCACGGTTGCGTCGCGGCTGTCCGCAAGCGCGCGCAGGCGCTGCAGCTCGTCGGGGCGCACACGAGCGGCGGTGATGACGGTTGTCTCTTTGTGGGGCATGTGTTCTCCCGATCGGTCGTGACGCTGCGCGTCGTCAGCGCTCAAAGATGTTGCGGTCATTCGGCAGGGCCTCGCCGCTGGCTGGCATGGTCCGCTCGATGTGCCGTGAGGGTCGACGGAGCCCCGCTTCGAGATCGCGAATTGAGCCGGGAAGCGCGCTGTCCATCCGCTTGCGGCGTGACGTGCTGATCCAGCACTTGGCGGCACCGCGGCTGTGGTACCGCTCACCGGCTCTTCGGTTGGCTGCGTAGAAAGCTTCGAGGCGATGCTGCCGGGCCTCGGGCGAGAGGTCATGCCAACCGTGGGCGAACTCCGTTGCGAGCTGAGCCCGGTGGTCGTGGTAGCCGGTGGCTAGGGCGTGCTTTCCGCGGCAGTCTTCGCCGGAACGGGCGTTACAGACCTCGCAGTGAGCGTCGCGGGTGTGTGGGGCGCCGCGAAGTGCTTGGCGTTCGCGCTGAATCTTCGATTTTGGGCGCACTGCTCCTCCAACTTCTTGCCCCTTCAAGACCGGAGCCCGGTTGCTCGACGGTCGTGATCCTTCATGTTGGTTTGTGGTTATCGATGTTTACCTATTGTTGCACTCACTTCCGCGTACTCCTTCTGAAAGCTACCAATCAGTTCCCCACCCTCCTTTGCAACCTTACCCTCGTCGTACGCCTCCTCCTTCCGAAAGCTACCGCCGTCTTTCCCGCACTCCTTGCGAGCGAAGACTGTGATCTTCACTGGAAGGCGAAGGCTGTGCTCTTCACCGTAAAGCGACGGCGAAAATCTGCCGATCCAAGATATGTGACTATCACTCCGAGGGAAGAGACCACGCTGGCCCGGAACGGCCGCGAGAGGGGCTCTAACGGGGCTCTGAGGGGCTTTTGGAGAATGGCAACGAGCCGCTTCTCGGCAACCCGATCGCGCATGTCTGCACGAGGGTGGGGAGCGAGCGTCGACGATTGCGTCGGCTGTCGTTGACGCGAAGGGGCAAGGCATGGAGATGTGCGTGGAGAGCGAGTGACCGGGCTAGCGTTGGAGATCCCGCCGGAGCTTGTCGAGGAGGTTGCCAAGCGCGCGGCTGAGCTGGTCGGAGAGCTCAGCACTCGGGCCGACGACGCATGGCTGGACGCGAAGGGAGCGGCCGAATATCTGGCGGTCCCGCTCTCGGCGGTTCATCGGCTGACCTCGACTCGTCAGATCCCGTTCTCGCAGGACGTACCGGGCGGGAAGCTCTACTTCAAGAGGTCGGCTCTCGATGACTGGCGCACGTCCCGGTAAGGGAGTAGCCTTAGCTGAAAAGCGCCCCGGCGACGCTTGCAACGTCCCGGGGCATGGCCAACCTACTGAGGAGGTTGACATGGCTGAGGCTACACGCAGGACTCGCGTCGAGAAGGGGATCTATCGGCGCCCGGATGGACGGCTTGAAATCGGCTGGCGGGACGCCCAAGGGCGCCTGCGGTGGCGGGTCGTGGAGGGTGGCATCGCAGCGGCTCGCAACGTGCTGGTTCAAGAGCACGCCAAGCGCGCCCGGGGAGAGTCGGCCGCTCCCGATCCGCGACTCACCTTCGATGCCGTCGCTGACCTCTGGCTGGAGGCGCGCGTGAAGCACATGCGGCCGGGAACGCAGAACGCCTACAAGGCGTCGCTGAAACACCTTCGGCGGCACTTTGGTCGCCAGCGTATGTCGGCGATCGCTCCGGCTGACGTGGCGGTCTACGTCGCCGGCAAGAAAGACTTGAAGGGATGGACCGTCAAAGGCCACCTCACGGTCCTCTCGGCTCTGTACAGATATGCGATCCGCCACTTGGGGCTCGCGACCCCAAACCCCGTCGCGATGCTCGACAACATGGAGCGGCCGAAGACCGACGACAAGAAAGAGGCGCGCGTGCTGGCGCCCGACGAGCTGGCGAGGCTAATCGGGTCCGTTAGCGCCCGGCATCGACTCATCTTCCGTCTGGCCGCTGAGACAGGCGGACGGCTAAGCGAGGTTCTCGGGCTCGCGTGGGGAGACGTGGATCTGAAGGCGCAGACGATCACGTTCGCGTTCCAGCTCGACCGCAAGGGCAACCGCGTGCCTCTCAAGACGGCTCGGTCCCGACGGGTTCTTGAGGTCACGCCTGCTCTAGTCGCTGAGCTTCGCAAGCACCGGCTCGCGTCCGAGAAGACCGAACCGGACTGCCTTGTGTTCGTCAGACGAACGGGAGTCGGTCACGATCACCGCAACGTCGGCGGGCGCGTCTTGGCCCGGGCTGCGGAGAAGGCCGGGGTCGCTCCGGCGCCGACGTTTCACGATCTCCGGCACACCCACGCGAGCGCCCTTATCGCCCAGGGCTGGGACATCGAGTCTGTGAGCGCGCGTCTCGGACACGCTGACATCACGACGACGCAGCGGATCTACGTCCACGCCTTCGACGCTGCCAACCGGAGCGATGAGCGCCGGTCCCGTCTGTCTGCTCTCTATGGAAACGCTATGGAAACGCCAGACCTGAACGTGACAGCACAGGCAGACCGTGAAGGGGAAGCGAACGCCCCTGAGCTACGGGTCGTAGCGGATAGGGCTCAAAGCGCCTGAACACCTTGATGGACTCCGGAGGCGAGCGCTCTATCCACTGAGCTACGGGCGCGGGAGCCCGAGTCTAGCCCGCCGTCGATGCCGGGCACCGAGCCCCGGACGCCCCGGCCGCCGCTCGGACGGGACGCCCCGGAAGGCATCCCGTCCGCGCAACTGCGTCGGCTCAGACGGCGCCGATTTTCGTTTTCGGCGCCGGCCCGATCATTTTGTCGGTGCCGGCGAGTTTCAGTTTGTTTTTGAAGGCGTCTTCGAGCGTGCCCGAGCCGGGCCCGAATTTGAGCCCGCCGAACCCTTTGATTTCAGGAGTCAGCGTGCCTGTATAGGTGGACCCGCCGCATTCTTCTTGGATTTCCACGCCTTTGATTTCGTCGCGTAGCGGCGGCCCGGCGAGCAGTTCCGAGGCCCATGGCAGGCCGAGAGCGGTGAAGCCGATCACCGTTCCAGTCGAGCAGAGCGCTTTGCCCGTGCAGCCGGAGATGTTGAAGGCGGTCATCTGGTCCACGCCGGGCGCGCCCCCAAGCGGGTTTTCGATCAGCTCGCGATCTTCGATTTTGCATTTCGTTTTGATCGTTTTGCCCGAGGCCGACGTGACGATGAAGTTCAGCGTTCCTTCGGTCGCGATCGGGGTCGCCTTGCCGGCCGGCAGTTCTTCGACGGGTTTCCCCCATATCCAGTGCGGTCCGACGGCCTGCGCCGTTGCGGTGGTGGCGGCGAAGGCCGCCAGGAAGCAGGCGATGAGAACTGTGCGTCTGAGCATCTCTCCTCCTCTGTGTGGGTCGAGCGGAGGAGCTGGCGACGGGTCGCAACGCGGCCTCGCAGCCGGCCCTCCCCGATGCCAGATCGGGGCTCCCGTTACGAGCCCCGCGCTTCGATTCGCCCCCCGGTGCTCGAAAGTCAGCGTCCTGACCCTAACCGACCTCGGCCGGAGCTGGAACGAAACGTCAAGAGATCTCCTCCGAATGGCCCCCCGGCGGGGCGCCACAGGGTGCGCGCCGCCGCTACCGTTGCCGGAGGATGGACCTCTCGATCTTCTTCGCCGGCACCGCCGGCTCGGTGCCGAGCGCCAGGCGCGGCCTGCCCGCAATCCTGATCCGCCGGGGCGGCGAGAAGCTGCTTTTCGACTGCGGCGAAGGCACCCAGCGCCAGCTCTTGAAGTCGGTCGGCCTGGTCGATCTCGACGCGATCTACATCACCCACTTCCATGCCGACCACTGGCTCGGCCTGCCGGGGATGCTCAAGTCGCTGGCCCTGCGCGAGCGCAAGCAGCCGCTGACGGTCTACGGGCCGCGCGGGCTCTCCGAGCTGGTGAGCAGCATGCACGTCGCGTTCGGGCGCCTGCCCTATGAGCTGACGCTCGCCGAGCTCGAACCGGGCGAGGCCGTCGAGGGCGAGGGCTACCGCGTCCATCCCGTCGCGGTCCACCACAAAGGCAACCCCTCGCTCGGCTACGTCCTCGCCGAGGACCCACGACCCGGGCACCTCGACCCCGCTCTCGCGGAGCGCCTCGGCGTCAAGCCCGGTCCCGACCTCGGCCGCCTGCAGCGCGGCGAGACCGTCGCCGGCGTCGCCCCCGAGCAGGTGATGGGACCAGCGCGAGAGGGCCGCAAGATCGTCCTCTCCGGCGACACGGCACCATCGGAGGCGCTGCAGGTCGCCGCCCATCAGGCCGATGTGCTCGTCCACGAGGCAACCTTCCTGCACGAGGAGCTCGAGCGGGCACGCGAGACGCTCCACAGCACCGCCCGCCAGGCGGCGGAGCTAGCCCGCGCCGCTGAGGTGCGGATGCTGGCTCTGACCCATGTCTCCGCTCGTTATGCCGGCGGCGAGCTTCGCGATGAGGCCCGGGGGATCTTCGCCGACACCGAGGTCGCCCGTGACTTCGACACGATCGACATCCCCTTCCCGGAGCGGGGTGGGGCGAGCCTGGAGCGCTGGCCCGACCGGCAGGCTCGCGAGAAGCGCCAGGCGGAGGGCTCATATGCGCCGCCCGCGACCGTCGCATCTCCGCCCGAGACCGTCGCATCGCCGCCCGAGACCATCGCGTCCGGCTGATACATTCCGCGTGATCCTTTAACCCGGTCCCGAGAGGCCAGGAAGGAAACGATGGACAGCAACGAGAAGGTCGTCCTCCAGGAGGAGGAAGTGCGGCGGGCGCTCACGCGCATCGCGCACGAGATCGTCGAGCGCAACCCCGGTGACGATGTTCCTGCGCTCGTCGGCATCCATCGTCGTGGCGCCTTCCTCGCACGCCGGCTGCAGGTGCAGCTGGAGGGACTGCTGGACGCGGAGGTGCCGCTCGGCGACCTCGACATCGGCTTCTACCGCGACGACGTCGCCATGCGGCCCGACGCTCCAGTGCTGCACGCCTCGCACATCGACTTCGACGTCACCGGCCTGACGGTCGTGATCGTCGATGACGTCCTGTTCACCGGCCGCACCGTCCGCGCGGCGATCGAGGCGCTGTTCGACTACGGCAGGCCCGAGCGCGTCCAGCTCGCCGTGCTCGCCGACCGCGGTCACCGCGAGCTGCCTTTCCGGCCCGACTACGTCGGCAAGAACCTGCCGACCTCTCGCGCCGAGCACGTCCATGTGCGACTGCGGGAGCTCGACGGCCGCGACGAGGTCGCGATCGCGGCCGCGGAGGAGGTGCGCGCGTGAACCACCTGCTCTCTATAGAGGATCTCGACCGCGATGCGATCGAGCGCATCGTCGCCCAGGCCGAGCGCTTCGCCGAGGTCTCAGACCGGGAGATCAAGAAGGTTCCCGCGCTGCGCGGCCGGATGGTCCTGAACCTCTTCTACGAGGCGTCGACCCGCACCCGCAGCTCCTTCGAGCTCGCCGCCAAGCGTCTCTCCGCCGACGTCGTCAACTTCGCCGCCAGCGGCTCTAGCGTCGAGAAGGGGGAGTCGCTGAAGGACACCGTCCTGACGCTCTCGGCGCACAAGCCCGATGCGATCGTGCTGCGCACGCCATGGGCCGGTGCCGCCGAGCTCGTCTCGCGATGGTGCGGAGCGGCGATCGTCAACGCCGGGGACGGCAAGCACGAGCACCCCACGCAGGCCCTGCTCGACGTCTACACCCTGCGCCGCCGGCTCGGCGAGATCGACGGCGCCGACATCTGGATCGTCGGCGACGTGACCCACTCGCGGGTCGCCCGCTCGAACATCCTCGCCTTCCAGCGGATGGGCGCGAAGGTCACCGTCGCGGGACCTCCCACGCTGATCCCCAGGGGGATCGAGCAGCTCGGCTGCGAGGTGCGATACACGCTCGACGAGCTCGACCGGGCAGACGTCGTCTACGCCCTGCGCATGCAACGTGAGCGCATGAGCGAGACCTGGGTGCCCTCGCTGCGCGAGTACGCCGCCCGGTATCAGATCAACGGCCGCCGTCTCGCAGCGCATCAGATCCTCATGCATCCCGGCCCCGTCAACCGCGGCGTGGAGCTCTCTGGGGAGGTCGTCGACTCGCCCCAGGCCGTCATCACCGCTCAGGTCGAGGCCGGCGTGGTGGTGCGCATGGCCGTCCTCTACGAGCTGCTCGCCGGGGCGCATCCGAGCGCCTCCGGTGAGGCACGTCCCCGCAAGGCACCCGGCGATCGCGAAGAGCCCGCCGGGCAGCCGGTGGGGGCGCACTCGGGCAGGCCCGCAGACCCGATCGCCGCGCACACCCTGAAGGGCGCAGCGAAGTGAGCACCCCCGAGCCGCTTGTCGGTGGGGCCTCAGACCCCGCCGAGCTGTTGCTGCGCGATGTCCGCGCCTTCTTCGACCCCCATGTGCATCTGCGCACGCCCGGACAGGAGCACAAGGAGGACCTCGAGACCGGCACCCGCGCCGCCGCCGCCGGGGGCTACGCGGGCGTGCTGGCGATGCCCAACACCGATCCCGTGCTCGACTCCGCGCCGCTGCTCGGCTCCCTGCGCGAGGCCGCCACGCGCCAGGCACGGATCCCCGTCGGCTTCCTCGCCGCGATCACCCGTGGCCTGGAAGGGGAGATGCTGAGCGAGATGGCGGAGCTGGCCGGGGCGGGGGCGCTCGGCTTCACCGATGACGGCAGGCCCGTCGCGAGCGCCGGGACGTTGCGCAAGGCGCTGCAGTACCAGCGCCTCTGCGGAGGAGTCCTCGCGCTGCACGAGGAGGACCCCACGCTGTCCCGCGGCGGCGCCATGAACGAGGGGGCCGTCAGCGCCGCGCTCGGCATCGCCGGGATCCCCACCGTGGCCGAGTCGACGATGGTGGCCCGCGACGCCGCCCTGGCCGGCTACGAGGACGGCCGCGTGCACTTCATGCACCTCTCCTGCGCGGGCTCCGTGCAGTCAGTCGCCGCCGCCAAGGCCGACGAGATCCGCGTCAGCGCGGAGGTCGCCCCCCATCACCTGCTGCTGACCGACGAGGACGTTCGCACGCTCGACACACGCATGAAGATGCATCCGCCCCTGACAGCCGAGTCCGACCGCCAAGCGCTGATCGAGGGCCTGCGCAGCGGCGTGATCGACTGTGTGGCCACCGACCACGCGCCACATGCCCGCGAGGAGAAGGAGGTGCCCTTCGAGCAGGCGCCGATGGGCACCACGGGCCTGGAGACCGCCTTCGCGGCGCTTCACACCGGTCTCGTCCTCCCGGGCATCCTCGGGCTGGGGCTGCTCGTCGAGCGGATGACGGCCGGCGCCGGGCTGTTCGGCCTGCCGGTCTCCCGCATCGCCGCGGGCGCCCCCGCCAACCTCGTGCTGGTCGACCTCGACGCCCGCTGGGTCGCGGGCGAGCACGGCTGGGAGAGCCGTTCGGAGAACTGCTGCTTCGCGGGCCGTGAGCTGCAGGGCAGAGTGCTCGTCACCCTCGCCGCCGGCTCCTTCGCCCACCGCGACCGCATGCTCACGATGGTGGAGGCCTGATGGGTCTGCTCGCGCGCCGGCGCACGACCTTGATCGTCGTCGACGTCCAGGAGGGATTCCGCTCCTATGAGACCTTCGAGTCGGTCGCGGCGAGCTGCGCGAAGCTGCTCGCGGCGGCTCGCATCCTCGGCGTTCCGGCGCTCGTCAGCGAGCAGTACCCGAAAGGGCTCGGCCACACCGCCCCCGAGCTCGGCCTGCGCGATGAGCCCGTGATCGAGAAGCTCGTCTTCTCCGCCGCCAAAGCCGACGGCTTCCACGTCGACGACCGCGACCAGGCGGTCGTCTGCGGCATCGAGACGCATGTCTGCGTCAGCCAGACCGTCCACGACCTGCTGGCCCGCGGCCTCGAGGTGCACGTCCCCGCCGAGGCCGTCGGCTCACGCCACATGCTCGACTACGACCGGGGCCTCGAGCGCCTCGAGCGCGCGGGGGCCGTCGTCTCCACCGTCGAGACGGTCCTCTTCGAGCTGCTCGGCCGCGCCGGCACGCCCGAGTTCAAGGAAGTGCAGGCGCTGGTCAAGTGAGAGAGCCCGGTTATGTGCTGCTCGAGGACGGCACCCGCTTCGACGGCATGGTCTGCGGTGCCGACGGCCACGCCGTCGGCGAGGTGGTCTTCACGACCGGCATGTCGGGCTACCAGGAATCGATGAGCGACCCGTCCTTCGCGGGCCAGCTGATCTCCTTCACCTATCCGCACATCGGCAACTACGGCGTCAGCGCCGAGGCGATGGAGTCAGATCGCGTGTGGGCGCGCGCCGCGATCATGCGGGAGGCCAACAACAACGAGGACGCTCCGAGCGCGGAGCGGGGCTGGCTCGACTGGCTGACCGATTGCGGCGTACAGGCGATCAGTGGCGTCGACACCCGCGCGCTGGTCCGCCACATCCGCGAGGCCGGAGCGATGCGCGGCGGCGTCTTTCCGGGAGCGGTCACGCAGCAGACCGCACGCGAGCTGATCGCGGCCGAGCCGCCGATGGCAGGGCAGGACCTCGCGCGCGTCGTCACGCCCGACGCGGTCTCCACCCACGGCGCCGCGGGAGACGGCCCGAAGATCGCTGTGATCGACACCGGCATCAAGGCCTCGATGGTCCGGGAGCTCGTGCAGCGCGGCGCGACCGTCGAGTTGCATCCGTGCACGAGCAGCGCCGCCGAGCTGCTCGCATCCGACCCCGACGCCGTGTTCCTCGCCAACGGCCCCGGCGACCCGGCCGCGCTCGACTACATCGTCGCGACCGTCCGCGAGATCGTCGGCAAGAAGCCGGTCTGGGGGATCTGCCTCGGCCACCAGCTGCTGTGCCGCGCCGTGGGCCTCGAGACCTTCAAGCTGCCCTTCGGGCACCGCGGCGCCAACCACCCGGTCCGCGACCTCACCACCGGCAAAGTCGAGATCACCTCGCAGAACCACGGCTTCGCCGCCGTCGGCCCCGACGGCGGGCGCACGATCGACAGCGATGAGCCGGTCCGCTGGGAGACCGACTTCGGAGCCGCCTCGCTCTCGCATGTGAACCTCTACGACCGCACCGTCGAGGGCCTCGAGCTGCTCGACGTGCCCGGCGGCACCGTCCAGTACCACCCCGAGGCGGGCCCGGGCCCCCACGACTCCCTGTACCTCTTCGACCGCTTCCTCAGCCGCATCGCCGAGGCCGCCTGATGCCGCGCCGCGACGACCTCCACAAGATCCTGATCCTCGGCTCCGGCCCGATTGTGATCGGCCAGGCCGCGGAGTTCGACTACTCCGGCGTGCAGGCCTGCAAGGTGCTGCGGGAGGAGGGTTACGAGGTCGTGCTGATCAACTCCAACCCGGCGACGATCATGACCGGACGACGGCACCCTGGATCGCCTCGGCGTGGAGCTGATCGGCGCCAACCACGAAGCGATCGCCTGCGCCGAGGACCGCGAGCTGTTCCGCGAGGCGATGGAGCGGGCCGGCCTGCGGATGCCGCGCAGCGTGATCGCAACCTCGATCGAGCAGGCACGCGCGGCGCTTCCAGAGCTCGGCCTGCCGTGCATCGTGCGGCCTGCCTTCACGCTCGGCGGCCGCGGCGGCGGCATCGCGCGCAGCGAGGAGCAGTTCGAGCGGATCGCCTCGCATGGGCTCGAGGTCTCGCCGATCGGCCAGATCCTGCTCGACGAGTCCGTGATCGGCTGGGGCGAGTTCGAGCTCGAGGTGATGCGCGACCGCGCCGACAACGTGGTGATCGTCTGCTCGATCGAGAACGTCGATCCGATGGGGGTGCACACCGGGGACTCCGTCACGGTCGCCCCGCAGCAGACCCTCACCGACCGCCTATATCAGCAGCTCCGAGACCAGGCGATCGCGGTGATCCGCGCCGTCGGCGTGGAGACGGGCGGCTCGAACGTGCAGTTCGCCGTCAACCCCGAGACGGAGGAGATCCTCGTGATCGAGATGAACCCCCGCGTCTCGCGCTCCTCGGCCCTGGCCTCCAAGGCGACCGGCTTCCCGATCGCCAAGATCGCGGCCCGCCTGGCCGTCGGCTACACGCTCGATGAGATCGACAACGACATCACCGGCGTCACCCCCGCCTGCTTCGAGCCGACGATCGACTACGTCGTCGTCAAGTGGCCCCGCTTCGCCTTCGAGAAGTTCCCCGAGAGCGACCCCACGCTCTCGACCCACATGAAGTCCGTCGGCGAGGTGATGGCGATCGGGCGGACCTTCCAGCAGTCCTTCGCCAAGGCCCTGCGCTCCCGCGAGCTCGACAAGCCGCCCTGCCTGACAGACACGCCGGAAGAGGAGCTGCTGGCGAGCCTCACCGAGCCCCGGCCGGCCCGCTTCGAGACGATCCTCGAGCTGCTCTCCCGCGGCGCAGCCGTCGAGGCGATCCGCGAGGCGACCTCGATCGACCCCTGGTTCCTACGCGAGATGCAGGCGCTCGCGACCGAACCGGACGCCCCCTTCGCCGGCTCGCGCTCGTTCCGGGCGGTCGACACCTGCGCCGCGGAGTTCCCCGCGCGCACGCCCTACTACTACTCGGGCTGGGAGCACGGCGAGGCGGAGGGGGGTGGGTCCGTATTTCACGAGGTCGAACGGGGCGAGCGCGAGTCGGTCGTGATCCTCGGCGCCGGCCCGAACCGCATCGGCCAGGGGATCGAGTTCGACTACTGCTGCGTCCATGCCGCGATGACCGTACGGGAGTCCGGCCGCGACGCGGTGATGATCAACTGCAACCCCGAGACGGTGTCGACCGACTACGACACCTCCGATCGCCTCTACTTCGAGCCCCTGACCCTCGAGGACGTGCTCGCGGTCGTCGAGGTCGAGGCGGCCGGCGGGCCGCTGAAGGGCGTGATCGTCCAGTTCGGGGGCCAGACGCCGCTGAAGCTCGCCGCCGGCCTGGCCGAGAAAGGCGTGCCGCTGCTCGGCACCAGCGTCGAGTCGATCGACCTCGCCGAGGACCGCGGCCGCTTCGGCGAGCTGCTCGCGCGGCTCGGCCTGAAAGCGCCTCCCTATGCGACCGCCCGCTCGATCGAGCAGGCCCTGCGCTGCGCCGGTGAGGTCGGCTTCCCGCTGCTCGTGCGTCCCTCGTACGTGCTCGGCGGCCGCGCGATGGAGATCGTCTACTCCCATGAGGGACTGTCCACATATCTCGAGAGAGAGCTGGGCGAGGCGGCGAGCAGCGCGACCCATCCTCAGAGCCCGGAGGGCTCTCCTTCTATCTTTTTGGATCGCTTCCTCGAGGACTCCCTGGAGGTCGACGTGGACGCCCTCTGCGACGGCGGCGAGGCCTGGATCGGCGGCATCATGCAGCACGTCGAGGAGGCCGGCGTGCATTCCGGCGACAGCGCCTGCGTGCTGCCCCCGCACTCGCTGGGCGAGGAGATGCTCGAGCAGATCCGCGCCGCGACCCGCGACATCGCGATCGCGATCGGCGTGGTCGGGCTGATCAACGTGCAGTTCGCGATCCATGCGGGCGAGCTGTACGTGATCGAGGCCAACCCCCGCGCCTCGCGGACCGTTCCGTTCGTCTCAAAGGCTGTGGGGATGCCGCTCGCGAAGCTCGCCTGCCGTGTGATGCTCGGCGAGAAGCTCGCCGAGATGGGCCTGCCCCAGGAGCGCCAGGGGCTCGGCTTCGGAGACCACATCTCCGTCAAGGAGGCGGTGCTGCCGTTCGACCGCTTCGAGGGCTCGGACGCCGTGCTCGGCCCGGAGATGCGATCCACGGGTGAGGTGATGGGGATCGCCCGCGACTTCCCCGCCGCCTTCGCCAAGGCCCAGGCCGCTGCCGGTGTGCCGCTGCCGAGCGAAGGCACGGTCTTCATCACCGTCACCGACGAAGACAAGGCCGGCGGCGTGGGGATCGCGCAGACGCTCCACGACAGCGGCTTCCGGATCGTCGCGACGCGCGGCACCGCGGAGGCGATCTCGCGGATGGGCGTCCCCGTCCAGCGCCTCAACAAGATCGGCGAGGGCTCGCCGCACGTCGTCGATTGGATCGAACGCGGGGACGTGGATCTCGTCGTGAATACGCCGACCGGCGTCGGCGCCCGCACCGACGGACACGAGATCCGCCGCGCCGCGGTGACCCATGGCGTGCCCTGCCTCACCACCCTCTCCGCTGGCGTATCTGCCGCACGGGCGATCTCTCGTGCCCGCCTCGAAGGCGAGCCTGACGTGCTGTGCCTGCAGGACCTCCATGGCGCCACGCGCGGCGCGCGGCCCGCCGCGCCCAGCGCGGATCCCGCCGGAGTGGCATGAGCGAGCCGCCCCTCGGCGCCCCCGCCGGACGGCGCGCCGTCCGGGTCACGGCCAACGATCGCCTCGGCGCCTACAACGTGCTGCGCGCCGCCGACCCCGCAATGGAGAAGGTCGCGCCAGGGCAGTTCGCGATGCTCGCCGCCGTCGAGGGTTGGGGGGGAGGAGAAGATGAGAGGCCGTACCTCGCTCGCGCCTTTTCGGTCGCCCGTTACGCCCAGGGCGAAGCCGCGTACTTGGTGGAGGACGTCGGGCCCGGCACGCGCCGGCTGAGCGAGCTCGAGGTGGGCGATGAGCTGTGGGTGCTCGGCCCGCTCGGCAGCGGCTTCGAGACGCCCGCCGACGAGCGCCGTCCGATCCTCGTCGGCGGTGGCGTCGGCATCGCGCCGCTGGCGATCCTGCAGGACGAGCTCGAAGCGACCGCGCCGGCCCGGGCGGTGATGGTGCTGCTGGGCTTTCGCGACGAAGCACGTGTGGCGGGCGCCGAGCTGCTGAGGGGCGCCGAGATCGCGACCGACGACGGCTCCGCCGGATACGAAGGGCTCGTCACGGAGCTGCTCGAACGAGAGCTCTCCGTGGACTCCCATGCGGTCGTCTACGCCTGCGGCCCGGCCGGGATGCTCGAGGGAACGCGTGCGATCTGCGAGCGCAGCGAGGTCCCCGCGCAGCTTGCGCTCGAGGCCGGCATGGCCTGTGGCTTCGGCGCCTGCTTCGGCTGCGTGGTGCCCAGGCGCGGCGGCGGCTATCTGCGCGTCTGCGTCGACGGGCCCGTGATCGACGCCGCGGAGCTCGAGCGCGTGGACGCCCACGCAGGAGCGCCCGCGTGACCCATGGCGGAACACCATCGATGCGGGGAGTAGGTAGGTGAGCGTCGAGTTCTGCGGGCTGCGCCTCGCTCATCCCGTCATCAACGGCTCCGGCACGTTCGATGCGATCGCCGCCCGGCAAGCCTTCGGGGAGCCGCTGGCGGCCGCCTTCCCGTTCGCGGCGTATGTCTCGAAGACGATCACGCTGGAGCCGCGGGCGGGTAACCCGCCGCCGAGGCTCTGGGAGACGCCCGCCGGGCTCGTCAACTCGATCGGCCTGCCGAACAAGGGACTCGCCGCCTACCTCGCCGAGGATCTGCCCCAGCTGAGCGGCTTCCAGGGCGATCCCCTCGCCTCGCCCGACGGCGCCTCCCACCCGGTGCCGGTCATCACCAACGTGATGGGGCCCACCGGCGAGGAGCTCGCGAGGCTGGTCGAGGCCTGCGACGAGCCCGCCGCGATCGCCGCGATCGAGCTGAATGTCTCCTGCCCGAATGTCAGCACCGGGCTGGACATCGGCGCCGATCCCGTCTACCTCGAAGCCGTGATCGCGGCGCTGCGCGACCGCACCGCCAAGCCGCTGATCGTCAAGCTCACGCCGAACGCCGCCGACGTGCCGGCCTGCGCACAGGCGGCCGAGGCGGCCGGGGCGGATGCGGTCTCCCTGATCAACACCCTGCGGGCGAGCGCGCTCGCGCCGGGCCGCGCCGGCGCGCGGCCCTGGCTCGGCGGCGGCACGGGCGGCCTCTCCGGGCCGGCGATCCGGCCGGTCGCCCTGGCCCAGGTGGCGGCCGTGGCCGAGCGAGTTTCGATCCCCGTCGTAGGAATGGGCGGCGTTCAGAGCTCGAGCCACGCCCGCGACCTGCTCGACGTGGGTGCCACGCTCGTCGCCGTGGGCACCGAGAGCTTCCGCGATCCCGCTGCCGGTGCGAGGATCGCCGCAGGGCTCATCTAGGGTTCACCCTCACCGAAAACCCCTGCAAACATTGGGCGTACCGTCCAGCAACCTCGATCCCTCTACACCTCAGCCTGAGGTCCAGGTGAATTCGACGTTTTTTTGGCGCAGGCGGCTCGGAGGTGTGTAGACTCGCCGCCCATGGTGACGGCTACCGGCAGCACGTCCACGAACACCTCGACCGCACCCGAGCGGTCGCTGAACCAGAGGATGGACGCGCTGGCCCGGGCCAACGAGATCCGCATCCAGCGTGCTCAGCTCAAGCGCGACCTGAAGTCGGGGCGCCGCTCGATCCACTCGCTGCTCCTGGACCCCCCGGAGTACGTCGAGACGGCCAAGGTCTTCGACATGCTGTTGGCCGTTCCGAAGTACGGCCGCGTGAAGGTCAACAAGATCCTCGTGCACTGCCGCATCGCTCCCAGCAAGACGATCGGCGGGCTCTCCGAGCGGCAGCGAAGCGAGCTGATCTCGCTGCTCCACCACTAGGACGCCGGGCGCCGGCGCAGGCCGGTTCGGCGATCTGAGCGAAGCGAGTGTCAAGCGGCCGACCGCCGAGCGCATAAGTAGCCTCCCCCGACCGTGGCGCGCGTCTTCGTCATAACCGGACCCTCGGGGGTCGGCAAGGGCACCCTGATCAGGGGGCTGATGGAGCGCTTGGGGGAGCTCGAGCTGTCCGTGTCCGCGACCACCCGGCCGCCCCGGCCCGGTGAGCGCGACGGCGTCGACTACCACTTCCTGACCCCTGAGGAGTTCGACCGCCGCGTAGCCGCGGGCGACTTCGTCGAGCACGCGGACTACGCGGGCCGGCGCTACGGCACGCTTCGCTCCGAGCTCGAGGGTCGTCTCGCCGAGGGCGTGCCGGTGGTCCTGGAGATCGAGGTCCAGGGGGCGCGGCAGGTACGCCAGGCGATGCCCGAGGCCGTCCAGGTCTTCATCGCGCCGCCGTCACTCGAGGCGCTCCGCACACGTCTCATCGGCCGCGGAACCGACGACGCCGACGAGGTGGCACGACGTCTGGAGGTCGCCGAGCAGGAGCTCGCCGCCCAGCCCGAGTTCGCCCACGTCGTCGTCAACGATCGCCTCGACGAGGCGCTCGACGAGCTCGTCGAGATCGTCCGCGGCAGCGGCGGCTGAGCCACGAGGGTTTGGCCGGGCGACCGGCATCAGAGACAAGCCGCCGCCGGCGACGCGCTCGTGGTGCGCCCAGCCCTGCAGCTAGACTGAGTGGGCACTTCCCCTTACAGAGAGGCCACTCCGCAACCATGATCTCCCCCCGCATCGACCGCCTGCTCGAGCAGGTCGACTCGAATTACGCCAGCGTGATCGTCGCCGCCAAGCGCGCACGGCAGATCAACAGCTACTACCACAACCTCGGCGAGGGGACCTTCGACGAGTTCCCGCCGCCGATGGTCGATACGGCCTCGAAAAACTACCTCACGATCGCCCTCGAGGAGGTAGCTGCCGGGAAGATGAAGTACCACTATCGATAGGCTCCGCGGGTCCGCCGCCGTTTAACAGCCCTGTTTGCGGACTCGCGACTCGCGAGCGGGGGCCGCGTGCTTACGTGAGCTGGCGGCGGGGGGCCCGTTGTGCCGCACTAGGCAGTGCATGCGGATGCGGCTAGGCAGGGCATGCGGACCCTTTTAAGAGAGGTTGATAGCAGTGGTATCTACGCGTCAATACCATTGCTATCGAGCGCGTTCAAAGGACAGTCTCGGTGCATCCCCGGCCGATGACACCGTCGGGCCAGCGCTTGCGGTCAGGCGCATGGGCGCCGACAATCGATAGCGAATGGCACGCATCCTGCTTGGCGTCACCGGCGGCATTGCCGCCTACAAGGCCCTCGAGCTGATCAGGCTCGCTACGGGTGCGGGCCACTCCGTGCGCGTGGTGCAGACGCCCACGAGCCGTCGCTTCGTGGGTGCCGCGTCCTTCGCCGCGCTGAGCGGCGGCCCGGCGCTCTGGAGTGAGTTCGCGCGGGATCCGATGCGGGGAGCCTTCCCCGACCAGCCGCTGCCCGAGCACGAGCCGATCAACCATCTCGAGCTGATCGCCAACGCCGACGTGTTCGTGATCGCTCCTGCCTCGGCGAACACGATCGCCAAGCTCGCCGCTGGCCTGGCCGACAACCTCCTGACGAGCTGCGCGCTGGCCGCGGAGTGCCCGCTCGTGATCGCTCCCGCGATGAACAACCGGATGTACGAGCACCCGGCCGTGCAGGAGAACCTGGCGACGCTACGCCGCCGCGGGGCGAGGATCGTCGAGCCGGGAGTGGGCCGGCTGGCGTCCAAGGGGGAGGAGGGGGTGGGCCGCCTCGCCGAACCCGCCGAACTGCTCGCGGCCGCCGAGCGGGCGATCGCAGAGGGCACCCCGGCAGAGCACGCCGGCGACCCCGCCGCCGACGGCCACGGAGCCGCTCGCGACGTGGACCCGGGAGGCCTTGGCGGCGTGCGGGTGCTGATCACCGCGGGGGGTACGCGTGAGCCGATCGACAGCGTGCGCTTCATCGGCAACAGCTCCTCCGGTCGCATGGGCCTGGCGCTTGCCGCGGTCGCACAGGAACGCGGCGCCGAGGTGACGCTGATCGCCGCCAACGTGCCGCTCCCGTCCGCCGCCGGCGTGCGGCGCCGCGATCTCCGCACCGCGGCCGAGCTGCAGAGCGCCTGCGAAGAGGAGTTCGATGGCTGCGACGTGCTGCTGATGGCAGCCGCCGTCGCGGACTTCACTCCGGCGGCCATCGAGGGGAAGATCAAGAAGGGGGGACTGGAGCGCCTGGAGCTCGTACTCGAGCCCACGGTCGATGTGATTACGTCTCTCTCGAAGCGCCGCCACGCCGGCCAGACGCTCGTGGCGTTCGCCGCCGAGCACGGCGCCGAGGGGCTGCAGAGCGCCCGTGGCAAGCTCGCCGCGAAGGGCGTCGACGCGATCGTCTTCAACGACATCTCCAGCGACGGCATCGGCTTCGACTCGAGCGAGAACGAGGTGACGATCCTGACCGCCGCCGCGAGCAACGGCGCCCTCGATGAGCGATACGTGCCGCGTGCGGGCAAGGAGAAGATCGCAGCGAAGATCCTCGACGCCGTCGAAGAGCTTCGCGCAGCCCTCTAAATTGTTTCGATGGACAACGTGTACGAGCTCTACAGGCGCGGCTGCGAGCTGCTCGAGCACGGCGACCATCAGGCGGCGATCGTGCCACTCAGTCGCGCCCGCGATCTCGAGCCCGACAAGGCCTCGATCCGCGAGGCGCTCGGCCGCGCGCTGTTCCACGCTCAGCGCTACGAAGGGGCCGCAGCGGAGTTCCAGGCGATCGC
>WNFI01135486.1_pt1 | contig 33474 bp, 23 predicted proteins | sample 5400471 | NCBI WGS metagenome assembly WNFI01 (sample SAMN13153348, study PRJNA577476) | soil metagenome | isolation source: 100 cm saprolite on Douglas fir-dominated hillslope | place: USA:California | collected 2013-09-17 | reverse complement strand
AGCCAACCGGCTCCGGCCACGATCTCGTCCTTCGATTTTCGGCTTTCGGCGACATGGGATTCAGCGGCATCGGTTCGGCTAGGCTCAGTAGGAAACCGTGTCGGAGGCCAGGATAGGCGTGGTCTTAGGCAACACCCGGGCTTGGGCGGCCTGCTCGAAATCATAGCCGTAGGCCAGGAGCTTAGGCTCACTGAAGGCCGGACCGAAAAAGGAGATCGTCACAGGCAGACCTTCGGGTGTCACACCGGCAGGAACAATCAGGTCCGGAAACCCGGTGAGGTTGGCGAAAGCGGCTGGAGCGTCGAGCGGGAGCGGCGTTGCCGGAGGTTCAATCGGGAGAGCCGGCCTAGGGACGGTGGGATATACGATCGTATCGACGTTATATTTGGCGAACAGGCTCAGGACCCCGGCCTGGACGGACGGCAGGGCGTCGTTTTTGGCGGCAAGATAGACCGGGTCGGTGAGGTCCAACGCGGTGGCATTCGTAAGCTTTAGACCAGCGGCCTTTTCCGGGCTGCGGTATCCGAAGGCCGGGTCGTTGGCTTTGACGGCGAGTTCGGCCAGGGTCTTGGGATAACCCGGCTTGATGGTTTTTAGATAACCCGCGATCTGGGCCTTAAACTCCGCGCTCACCATCATGATGAGGAGCGGCTGTTTCTCCGCCAACAAGTAGTCGGGAAACTTTACGTCAACCAGCGTTGCGCCGAGTTTTTTCAATGTAACGAGGGCCTGTTCCATCACGAGATCCGTGCCGGTATCCTTGCCAAAAAAGTCGCGGGCGACGCCAACGCGAACGCCCTTGAGCGAACCCGCCTTGAGGAACTTCGTGTAGTCCTTCTCGAATTTACCAGCGCTCTTCTTCGTGGCGTCATCGGCGGGATCGACGCCGGTCATGGCACCCAAGGCCACAGCGACATCATAGACGTTCCGTGCCATCGGGCCGCCCGTATCGAAGGTCAAGGCCAGCGGTACGATGCCGGCTCGGCTGACGAGGCCATGCGTTGGTTTGAGTCCGGCAATGCCATTGGCCGAGCAAGGATTTCGAATGGAGCCTCCGGTGTCAGAGCCTAGCCCGAATTGCGCGAATCCGGCCGCAATGGCCGAGCCGGTGCCGCCACTTGAGCCAGCGGGGCCCCGTGTGAGGTCGTGCGGATTGCGTGTCTGGCCACCTTCGGAACTGAAGCCATTGGGTACCGGAGGACTGGCTCCACCCGTGACACTGCCGCCGCCGGCGAACTCGCTGAGGTTGACCTTGGCGACGATGACGGCGCCCGCCTCGCGAAGTTTTTTGACCATGTAGGCATCGGCGGGCGGGATGGATCCTTCCAATAATTGCGAGCCGGCTGTCGTAGGAAGATCGAAGGTATTATAGTTATCCTTTAGCACGATCGGAACACCGTGAAGCGGTCCACGCACGTGGCCGGCCTTGCGCTCGGCGTCGAGTGCTTTGGCTTCGGCCAGCGCCTTTTGGTTGAGCGTGATGACGGTGTTGAGCTTGGGGCCCTGCTTATCGTAGGCGGCAATTCGCGCTAGATAGAGCTCGGTAAGTTTTTCCGAAGTAAGCGTACCTTTGGCAAATGCCGCCTGAAGGTCGGCGATCGTGGCGTCCTCGATTTTGATTTCCGTCGCGCGGAGGGCGGAGGCGGACAGAAGACAGAGGACAGATGTCAGGAGACGGATAAGACGGAGCAGACGTGTGTTCATGAGCGGTTCCGAGTTGGTGAATTGGCTGGAAGCAAGCGGTAGGTATCCACGAATGGACTGGTGCGGCAGAGCCGCAGCCAAAGGAGCGCTAAGCGGGAAATGGATTTCTGGGAGCGCAGGCCGCTGGCCCGCCTCAAAACCTGCAGGCCAGCGGCCTGCGCTCCCAATCTGGCGAAGCCAGCTGAACCAACGCTGGAGATTCACGGTGTGTTCCTTCACCGTTTCGAGAGTCCCAAGTCCGATGGTTTCATTCGTGTTCATTCGTGGTTCTTCTGCTTCGCCCTGACTTAGTAGCTGAAAGATTCGCCAGGGAGTGCCGGAGTAGATGAGGGAGGCTTGCGGTGTCCCGTTGCTGCTTCGAACCCGCTGGCTAATTTGATGAGAGTTGGTTCGGTGAATGGTTTACCGAGGAACTGCACAGCGAACGGCATGCCGTCGGACGGGAAAAACCCCGCGGGCGCGATAATGGTCGGCAAGCCAGTCACCGAGGCCAACTGATTGCGCGACTCGCTGCGACCGCTGGTCGAGGTAAACGGAATGTTTTCGATCTGCGCCGTGCGGTACGGCAAAATGAGTGCGTCGAGCTGATAGGTTTCCATCAAAGCGATGAGGGCCTTGCGCAGGACGTCCTGATGTTTCAGGGCTGCAGCGAGCGCTGCGTTGTGGTCGAGCGGTCCGACTTTGGATCCTTTAATGATCGCGGGCTTAACGAGGTCTCCGCCTTTCGCGATCATTTCGTCGACGGTGCGGATCGGCGCGGTCGGTGGCAGGGCTGCCAGGTACTTGTTGATCGCCGAAGCAACTTCGTAAGGGTAAGCACTCGCGTCGTCTTGGGTCTCCACAAGATTGAGGCCCGTGAAAACGGGATCGATCACGATCGCGCCCGCCTTTTTGAATTCATCCACCGTGGTCTGAAACAAAGCGAGTCCCTCGGTGTGGACCGGTCCGGAGCGAATCATCTCACGCAACACACCGATGCGAGCACCGACGAGTCCGGTCTTTGAAACGAAACTCGTATACGGGCGGTCGGGGATTTTGCCCACACTCTCCTGCGTCGGGAGGTCGGCTGGATCGTAACCGGCGATCGCATCAAGGACCGCGGCACAATCGAAGACGCTGCGACCCATCGGGCCGCCGTTTTCCTGCGACGGGGAACTCCACATCATGCCCGTGCGGCTGACCAGCCCGTGGCTGGTGGAGAAGCCCACGAGATCGTTAAGAGCGGAGGGAATGACGATCGATCCCGTGGTATCGCTGCCGAGGCCGACGGTGCCGAACCACGCGGCCATCGATGCCCCGGTTCCCGAACTCGAACCTCCTGGGAATTTTTTGGCGTTATACGGACTGAGGACTTGGCCTTTAAGCGTGCTCGCTGCACTGGGAGCGACGCCGTACCAATCGGACTGATTCAGTTTTCCGAGGATGATCGCTCCGGCTTTCCTGAGACGATCGATCACGAAAGAATCACGCGAGGGCTGGGACGTGGCCATCGGTTTGAAACCGCCGGAGGTCGGCATGTCCATGGTATCGTAAACATCCTTCGCCAGAATCGGGACTCCATGCAACGGCGAGCGCGGGCCTTTCGCTTTTCGCTCGGCGTCTAATGCCCGGGCGGTTTCGAGCGCTTTCGGATTGAGCGTTATGATCGTGTTAAGGGCTGGTCCCTTTTGGTCATATGCTTCGATGCGAGCGAGGTAGAGCTGAACCAACTTCTCCGAAGTCAGTGCGCCCGCATCGAAGGCGGCATTGATGTCGGCGATGGTTGCGGTGGACAGATCGAACTGCGTTGCGCGCAGTTCGATCCTTAAAGAGGAGATTGAAAGACCGAGGAGAAGGAGGCGGAGGAGTGATTTCATTTGCCGATAGAAGGAGAGGGAAAACGCAGAAAGAGATGGAGAGTCGGTCGAATCAGTAATCGAATTTTTCGCCAGGGAGAGGCGGCGTAAGAGCCGGGGCCTGGCGGTGATGAGTGGTAGCCTCATAGGAGGCGGCGAGTTTGATCAGTACGGGTTCTGCGAACGGACGTCCCAAAAACTGGATGGAGAACGGCATTCCATCTGAGGGAAAAAAGCCTCCCGGGACCAGAAGAGTGGGCAGGCCGGTGAAGGATGCGATGGCGTTGCGCTCGGGATCGAGCTTGCCGGTATTGGGCACGGGGTAGTCCTCAATTTGCGCGGTTTCAAAAGGGAGAATGATCGCGTCGAGCTGGTATCGCTCCATCATTCCGACGAGGGCGTTCCGCAGAATTTCCTGCTGCTTCAGAGCGGCGATCAGTTCTTTGCTGCGGTCGAGCGAAGGAATCTTGGCCGAATTTTTAATCACCGGTTTTACCAAGTCTCCGCCTTTGGCGATCATCTCATCCACCGTGCGAATGGGAGCCGTGGCGGGCAGTCCGGCCAGATATTTATTGGTCGCGGCGGCGCGTTCGTAGTCCGAGCCGTCGGCGTTCATGATGGTATCCGGATTATTAAACGCCAATCCAGTCAGAGCAGGATCGATCACGATCGCACCGGCTGCCTTGAAATCGGCGATCGCTTTTTCGGCCAACGCATTGCCCTCGGCGTGCTTCTGTCCAGTGCGAAAGAACTCGCGCAGGACGCCCAAGCGCGCACCTTTCAAAGCGTTTTTGGCGACGAAGGAAGCGTAGGGCTGGTCGGGTATTTTTCCGAGGCTGGCCTGGGTGGAGAGATCGGCGGCATCGTAGCCCGCGATGATGTCGAGAACGGCGGCGCAGTCGTAAACGGTGCGGCCCATCACACCGCTGTTTTCCTGGGACGGGGAGCTCCACATCATTCCCGTGCGGCTGACGAGGCCGTGACTAGCGGCGATGCAGACAAGGCCGTTATGAGCGGTTGGAATGACGACCGATCCACTCGTATCGCTGCCGAACCCCACCGTCGCAAACCACGCGGCCATGGACACGCCGGTGCCGGTGCTCGAGCCGCCGGGAAATTTTTTCGGATTGTAGGGGCTGAGAACGTTGCCCTTCAGCGTACTGGCGCTTTTGATACTCGGGAGTCCGTACCAGTCGGATTGGTTGAGCTTTCCGAGGACGATGGCACCTGCTTTGCGCAAGCGGTCGACGATGAAGGAATCGCGCGATGGCTGGGATGTAGCCATGGGCTTGAAACCGCCGGTTGTCGGCATATCGTAAGTGTCGAAAACATCCTTAAAAAGAATCGGTATGCCGTGGAGCGGAGAACGCGGACCCTTAGCCTTGCGCTCGGCGTCGAGCGAACGCGCGGTCTCAAGCGCTTTGGAATTAAGCGTGATGATCGAATTGAGCGTCGGCCCATTCTGGTCGTACGCGTCAATGCGCGCGAGGTACAACTGAACTAGTTTTTCCGAAGTGAGCGCTCCGGCATCGAAGGCGGCATTGATGTCCGCGATCGTGGCAGTCGAAAGATCGAACTGCGCAGCATGCAGTTCGATTCGGACGCCAGAGGTCAAAAGACCGAGAAGAAAGAGACGGGGCAGCAGTTTCATCGCGAAGAGAAAAAAGACGGGCAGGACTCAGTAATCGAATTTCTCCCCAGGAAGGGGCGGAGTGAGCGGAGCGGGCTTGCGATGCTTGGTCGCGGTTTCGTAGCCGGCGGCCAGTTTAATAAGAGTCGGCTCGGTGAAAGGTTTGCCGAGGAACTGCATCCCGAAAGGCATGCCGTCCGAGGGGAAGAAACCGCCCGGTACGATGATGGTCGGCAGGCCGGTGTAAGAACTCAGGTGATTGCGCCACTCGTTGTCCAAAGTGCCCACGGGGATGTCCTGAGTCTGCATGGTCATGAAAGGCAGGATGAGCGCGTCGAGCTGGTATTTGTCCATCAGTTCAACCAGTGCGGAGCGGAGGACATCCTGATGCTTGAGAGCCGCGACGACTTCCTTGTTGTGGTCGAGCGAGGTATAAAGCTTGGCGGCCTCGATGATTCCAGGCTTGACGGTGACGTCGCCCGCCTTGGCGATCATCTCATCGACGGTACGGATGGGGGCGGTGGGCGGAAGTGCGGCCAAGTATTTGTTGATCGCAAGGGCGACCTCGTACTTGGAAGCACCGGCATCGACTTGAGTTTCGATAAGTTTAAGCCCAGTGAGAACGGGATCTACCACGATGGCTCCGGCTGTTTTGAAATCGGCGATGGCCTTTTCGGCGAGGGCATTGCCTTCAACATGTTTCGGTCCGGTGCGAAACATTTCGCGGAGAACGCCGACACGCGCACCCTTGAGACCATCCTTGGCGATGAAACTCGTGTAGGGCCGATCGGGAATTTTTCCGAGGCCGGCCTGCGTGGCGACGTCAGCGGCATCGTAGCCGGCAATGACGTCGAGAACAGCGGCGCAGTCATAAACATAACGCCCCATGGGTCCGCCATTTTCTTGCGATGGAGAACTCCACATCATGCCCGTTCGCGAGACGAGTCCGTGGCTCGTGGCGAAACCGGCGAGATTGCTCAGAGCGGTCGGCATTACGATGGAAGCGCCCGTGTCGCTGCCTAGGCCGATGGTCGCAAAACAAGCGGCCATGGCCGCACCGGTTCCCGAACTGGAAGCACCGGTAAATTTCTTCAGATTATACGGGCTTAAAACCTGGCCTTTCAGTGTGCTGGCGGCGATTGGAGCGACCGCATACCAGTCGGCTTGGTTAAGTTTGCCTAAAATAATCGCGCCCGCTGAGCGGAGGCGGTTGATGATGAACGAATCGCTCGACGGCTGTGACGTTGCCATGGGCTTGAAGCCACCGGACGTCGGCATATCGAAGGTATTATAAACGTCCTTCGCCAGAATCGGGATGCCGTGCAACGGCGACCGGGGGCCCTTGGCCTTGCGCTCGGCATCGAGTGCCTTAGCGGTTTCGAGGGCCTTCGGATTAAGAGTGATGATGGTGTTAAGCTTGGGACCTTTTTGGTCGTAGGCCTCGATGCGGGCGAGATAGAGCTGGACCAGCTTTTCCGAAGTGAGTGCACCGGCGTCAAATGCGGCGTTGATGTCGGCTACGGTGGCGGTTGAAAGGTCAAACGTGGTCGCGCGAGCGGCAGAAAATAATAAGGCGCAGGCTAGGCCTAGGACGAGAAGCCGGGAGCAGTTCATGGTGATGAGGGGACGGAAAGGCGGGTGAAATCAGTAATCGAATTTTTCCCCGGGAAGGGGCGGAGTGAGCGGAGCGGGTTTGCGATGCTTGGTGGCGGCTTCGAAACCCGAGGCGACTTTGATGAGAGTCGGTTCGCTAAATGGTTTGCCGAGAAACTGGATGGCGAACGGCATGATAAGTGCGACGAGGGCGTTGCGAATGACCTCTTGATGCCTGAGCGCGGCAGCAAACTCCTTGTTGTGATCGAGCGACTCAGTTTTTAGCGCTTTGTTGGCGTCGACGATACCGGGTTTGACCGTGGCATCACCGGCCTTGGCGATCATCTCATCCACCGTACGGACCGGAGCATCGGCGGGAAGACCGGAAAGGTATTTGTTAATCGCTACGGCCAATTCGTATTTCGAGGCGCCCGCATCGAGCTGAGTCTCGATCAAATCCAGACCGGTTAGAACCGGGTCGACAACGGTTGCGCCCGCACTTTTGAAATCCGCAATGGCTTTTTCCGCGAGCGAGTTGCCTTCTGCGTGGAGCGGACCCGTGCGAAACATCTCCCGCAGTACGCCAACCCGAGCGCCTTTGAGTCCGTCCTTTGCGACAAACTTGGTGTAGGGTTCGTCTGGTATTTTCCCCACGCTTGTCTGAGTGGGAAGGTCGGCGGGATCGTAACCGGCGATAATGCTCAAGACGGTGGCGCAGTCGTAAACATATCGCCCCATCGGGCCGCCGTTTTCCTGTGACGGTGAACTCCACATCATTCCAGTGCGCGAAACGAGGCCGTGACTCGTGGCAAAACCGACGAGATTGCTGTTCGTGCTGGGAATCGTAATCGATCCGCCCGTATCGCTTCCAAGGCCGATCGTGGCGAACCAGGCAGCCATGGAGGCGCCGGTGCCGGAGCTGGAATAGCCTGTAAATTTTTTCAGATTATACGGGCTGAGAACCTGACCTTTGAGTGTGCTCGCTCCGGCAGGCATCACGGCGTACCAGTCGGCTTGATTGAGCTTACCGAGAATGATTGCGCCCGCTTGACGAAGACGGTTGATCACGAACGAATCACGTGAGGGCTGCGATGTTGCCATCGGCTTGAACCCCCCCGATGTCGGCATGTCGTACGTGTCGAAGACATCCTTCACCAGCATTGGAATACCGTGGAGCGGCGAGCGCGGTCCTTTCGCTTTTCGTTCGGCATCGAGTGCCCGTGCGATCTCCATTGCTTTGGGATTGAGCGTGATGATCGTGTTGAGCTTCGGTCCCTGTTGATCGTACGCCTCGATGCGCGCGAGGTAGAGTTTCAACAATTTTTCGCTGGTGAGCGCGCCTGCATCGAAGGCGGCGTTAAGGTCGGCGATCGTTGCGGTCGAGAGGTCGAACTGGGTTGCGCGCGCCTCCGAAAAAAGCGATGCACACAGAACGGAGCAGAGCAGGAAGTGAAGTGTTCGTTTCATATCGGAGGTGTGAAGTCGGCGCTCAGTAATCGAACTTTTCGCCGGGCAGCGGCGGCGTGGTCGCTGGGCTCACGCGGTGGTGCGTGGCTTGTTCGTAGGCGTAGCCATAGGCGAGTAAACGCGGTTCGCTGTAAGCGGGACCGAAGAACGAAATCGTCACGGGCATCTTTTCGTTTGTGATGCCGGCCGGAACGATCACGTCGGGAAATTGCGTGACATTCGCGATGCTGGTGAGCGATGGCGCACTGACTCGGTCCACGATCTTGGGCGTTTCGGGGTCGATTAACTCAGGTTGTTTCATGCGCGTGGGGTAAACGAGCGCGGTGATTTGATTTTCCTCAAGCAAGCCAAGCACGGCCCCTCGAACTGCGGCCATGCCGTTCTCTTTCGCTGAAGCGTAACTGATGCCCGTGATTTCAGGGCCGAAGCTGAACCGCTTGAAGCGCGTATAAACACTAGGGTGCGGGAAAAATTTACCGTTGGGTTCCATGAGCGTCAGACCTTTGTCGGCCAGTTCTCCGATGGTTTTCGGAAACCCGGGTCGCAGCGTGGCGAGATAATCGGCATAGTTCTGTTTTACCTCGGCATTGCGCATCGGCTCCATCACGTTCGCGCGGTTCTGCAGCGCCATCGCGGGGTAATGGAGGTTGTCGACGAGCACGGCACCGAGGGCTTTCAGCTCCTCCAGCGAGGCATTGAATACGCGGTCTACTTCCGGATCGGTTCCGGCGTAGTCGCGGATTACGCCGATGCGCGCTCCCTTGAGCGCGTCCTTTTTTAGGAACTGCGTGTAGTCAGTATAGGAGAGACCAATGCTCGTGCGGGTGAGCGGATCCCTCGGGTCGAACCCGGTGAGGAAGCCAAGCGAAAGCGCGGTATCGAAAACGGTGCGAGCCATCGGTCCGCCTGTATCGAACGACAAAGTACAGGGCATGATTCCCGTGCGCGACGTAAGGCCATTGGTGGGCTTGATGCCGACGACACCGTTGGCCGAACTTGGACCGCGAATAGAGCCACCGGTGTCGGTGCCTAGTCCGAGCGGAGCAAACCATGCCGCCAGTCCCGCTCCGCTGCCACCCGATGAACCGGCCGGATGACGCCGCGGATCATGAGGGTTGTGCGTTTGACCGCCGCGAGAACTGAAACCGATGCCACCGTGGGCGAATTCGTCGAGATTCGTTTTTGCGATGATGATGATTCCGGCGTCGCGCAGCTGTTTGATCATGGGGGCATCTGCGTAAGGGACAGAATCGGCAAGCACCCAGGAGCCTCCACTTGTCGGCAAATCGAAGGTGTCGTAATTGTCTTTCACCAACACTGGAATTCCGTGCAACGGAGAGCGCCGGCCCTTGGCTTTGTATTCAACATCGAGCGCACGGGCGGTTTCGAGCGCCTTGGGATTGATCATGATAACCGCGTTCAGCCCCGGGCCTTTTTTATCGTACGCCTCGATACGAGCGAGATAGAGCGACACGAGTTTCTCGTAGGTCAGCGCGCCCGCATCGACCGCGGCTTGAATTTCAGGAATGCCGGCTTTCTCGAGTTCGAAGGTTGTGGCAAAAGAGAATGCGGGAATCAGAGCGAGACCGCAGGCGATCAGCGAGACAAGGCGTGAGATTTTCATAAATGAAGAGGGAGCAGTTTGAAGAGGGTGGGGGCGGTTATCCCTAACCGCCCTTGTTGGAGTTACGTACGCGCAATGAGGGCCGTTAGGGATAACGGTCCCGACCGAAATCCCACCCAACGAGCCGAGAAACCCCATTTGCAACGAAAGATCACAAAGATCACAAAAAATCTCTCTGAGCTCTTTGTGATCTTTCGTGGCTAAAAACGGTATTCTCTGCGCGCGCGTTGCGTCCGTTTCGTTGGAAATTATTAGTCTCATTTTCAAATCGAGTTGGGCTAAGCCGTAACCATGCAGTAGCTATCCACGAATAGGCTCGAATGAGCACGAATCAGAAAGAGGAACAGGGAAGAAGGGACCCGGACAATTCCGTCCACCGCTTGGTGAGCCTCGATTCTCATGGTTTTCTCGATCGATTTCATTCGTGCCGATTCGTGTTATTCGTGGATAAACTGCATCGTTCCGACTTAGCGGATGGTTAATAATCGAATTTCTCGCCGGGGAGCGCAGGTGTGGTGGACGGGCTTACGCGATGATGCGTGGCTTGTTCGTAGGCGTAACCGTAGGCGAGCAGGCGTGGTTCGCTGAAGGCGGGACCGAAAAATGAAATTGTCACCGGCATCTTGTCCTGCGTGACGCCGGACGGAACGATCACGTCAGGGAACTGCGTGATGTTCGCGATGTTGGTGATAGTGGTGTTTACCCTTGGTGCCGGCTCGCTTGGTGAAGATTGACTGATGAGCGGAGGCCGCTCGCCAAACGTGGGGTAAACAATGGCGTCGAGGTGGTGCTGCTGGAATGTACTCAGCACGCCGTCGCGAATCATCGCCATGCCGTGTTCTTTGGCGGAAAGGTAAAGAGGATCGCTCGATTTAAGGCCGGTGTTGGTAATCTTGAGCGCGTTGTAGAGGCGCGGATTCGGCGAGATGCGACCTTTCGGCTCCTTCAACTGGTCGTGGAGCAGGATCATTTCATCCAGCGACTTCGGATATCCCGGTTTGAGCGTGGCGAGATATTTGCCGAGCTCTTCACGAATGTCGGCCTGACGAATGATTTCAGAGACGCCGAGGCGGCCCTCGATTACGACAGACGGATAAGATACCGGATCGATGATCACCGCACCGAGCGACTTCAGTTCTGCAACGGCGTGGTTGAAGATGGCTTCGACCTCCGGATCTTTACCCAAATTTTCGCGCAAGATTCCGATACGCGCACCCTTGAGCGAGTCTTTGTCGAGAAACCGGGTGTAGTCGGAATACGAAAGACCGATGCTCTTGTCCGTGAGCGGATCCTTGGGATCGATACCGGTCATGAAACCGAGGGCGAGAGCAACATCGTAAACGCTACGAGCCATCGGGCCGCCCGTGTCAAACGACAGAACTCGCGGAATAATACCGGCGCGCGACAGCAAGCCATTGGTGGGCTTGATTCCGGGAACGCCGTTGGCAAAACAGGGGCCGCGGATCGATCCGCCTGTGTCGGTACCGAGTCCGAGCGGAGCGAACCACGCGGCGAGGCCGACGCCCGTTGCTCCGGAAGAACCCAGGGGGATGCGATTCAGATCGTGAGGATTCTTGGTTTGTCCCCAATAAGAACTGAAGCCGATGCCGCCTCCAGCTAGCTCGTCGAGATTTACTTTGGCAAAGATGATCGCGCCGGCTTCGCGGAGCTTCTTGATCATGTAGCTGTCCGCGGGCGGCACAGAGCCGGCGAGTTGAAACGCACCTCCCGTGGTGGGAAGATCGAACGTGTCGTAGTTGTCTTTGACGAGAACGGGAATGCCGTGGAGCGGAGAGCGTCGTCCTTTGAGTTTGTATTCGACGTCGAGCGCTTTGGCGGTCTCCACCGCTTTCGGGTTCAGCGTGATAACCGTGTTGAGCGACGGCCCTTTCTGATCGTAGGCGTCAATGCGAGCGAGGTAGAGCTTGACGAGTTTTTCGTAGGTGAGCGCACCGGCGTCGATGGCGGCCTGTATGTCGCCGATCGATGCGGTCTCCAGTTCAAAGGTCTTCGCGCGAGCGAAACCAGAAAGCAGGGCAAGGCAGCAGATCAGCAGAGACGCGGTGCGCAAGATTTTCATAGGTTAAGGAAGGACAGTTTGAAGAGGTAGGGGCGGTTATCCCTAACCGCCCTCGTTAGATTTACGTGCGCGTAATGGGGGCCGTTAAGCATAACAGCCCATCCCGAAATCCCATCCGGCAAGCCAAGAAAACCCATTAGCCACGAAGGACCACAAAGGGCACAAAAACCCGCCATGAGATCTTTGTGATCCTTCGTGGCTAAAAATTGTATTCTCTGCGCGCCCGCTGTGTCCGTCTCCTTGGAAATTATTAATCTCATTTTTTAAGCGGGTTGGGATCAACGAACGATTAATATTCGAATTTCTCGCCGGACAGCGGCGGCGTAAGCGCCGGCGCGCGGCGGTGGTGAGTGACGGCTTCGAATCCGCCAGCCAGCTTGATCAGCGTGGGTTCGGAGAAATTGCGACCGATAAATTGCATGCCCAACGGCATGCCGTCGGACGCGTAGAAACCGCCCGGCAACACGATCGTCGGAAGCCCAGTGTAGGCTGCGAGATTGTTGATCACTTCGGCCGGGTAGCGGTCTGCCGGAAGTCCAACATCATCGTCGACCGCGGTGCGGTAGGGTAGAATCAGCGCATCAAGTTGATATTTCTCCATGACGCCAACGAGGGCTTGTCGGATGACGTCCTGGTGCTTGAGCGTGGCGACCAAAGTGGCGTTGTGATCGAGCGATCCCGCTTTGTTGGCCGCAACAATGCCGGTTTTGACGGTGACATCGCCGGCCTTCGCGATCATTTCATCAACGTTGCGAATCGGAGCGGTGGGTGGAAGTTCGGCGAGGTATTTGTTGATCGCGACGGCCACTTCATAGCCCGAGGCACCCGCGCTCCCGATCGTCTTTGGCAAATCAAGACCGGTAAAAACAGGATCGACGAGAATGGCTCCGGCTTTCTTCGCATCTTCCAAAGCTTTCTCGGCCAGTGCCGCGCCCTCGGTGTGAAGCGGTCCGGTGCGGAACATTTCACGAAGCACGCCTAGTCGGGCGCCCTTCAATCCGTCCTTGACGATAAAAGCGGTGTACGATTGCTCTGGAATTTTTCCAAGGCCGGCCTGTGTAGCAAGGTCGGCCGCGTCATAGCCTGCGATGATATCGAGAACTGCGGCGCAATCGTAAACAGTGCGTCCCATGGGGCCGCCGTTTTCCTGGGAAGGAGAACTCCACATCATGCCGGTGCGGCTGACGAGCCCGTGGGTCGTGGCGAAACCGACGAGATTGTTGAGAGAAGTAGGCGTGACGATCGAACCACCCGTGTCGCTTCCGAGGCCCACGGCTGCAAACCACGCGGACATTGCGACGCCAGTTCCCGAACTAGAAGCGCCGGGAAATTTTTTCGGATTATAGGCGCTGAAAACCTGCCCTTTGATCGTGCTGGCGCCGCGATTGGCCACACCGTACCAGTCAGCCTGATTTGTTTTACCGAGAATTACGGCACCGGCTTTGCGCAGGCGATCGACGATAAAGGAATCTCGAAACGGTTGCGATGTGGCCATCGGCTTGAAGCCACCGCTAGTCGGCATGTCGAATGTGTTGTAAACATCTTTAACCAGGATCGGAACCCCGTGCAGCGGCGAACGAGGTCCTTTCGCTTTCCTCTCGGCATCGAGTACTCGCGCCGTTTCGAGAGCCTTCGGATTCATGGTGATGATCGTGTTAAGCGCCGGACCCTTTTCGCTATAGGCCTCGATTCTAGCGAGGTAGAGCTGGGTCAGCTTTTCCGAAGTGAGTGCACCCGCGTCAAAAGCGGCATCGATGTCCGCGATGGTCGCAGTGGACAGGTCGAAAGTGGTCGCGCGAACGGTCGAAACAAATGACGGCAGATCGAGGAGCGAGGCGGCGCAGCACAGACTTAATAAAATGGAATGGATGCGTTTCACGGGATGTATTTTTGAAGTAAGCGCATCGGAAAAGAAGCGGCTGGTTTAGTAATCGAATTTTTCGCCGGGAAGCGGCGGTGTCGTTGGCGGAGTGACGCGATGGGGAGAGTCGGCTTCGAAGCCGCTCGCGAGTTTGATCAAAACGGGGTCGCTCCACGGGCGCCCCAGAAATTCGAGTGCGATCGGCGCGTTGCTTGAAGGCGTGAGGCCCACCGGCACGAGCAATCCAGGGAGCCCGGTGACCGAACTGAATGGATTATCGGATTCGGTCGCGCGTTCCGTGTCGGGTAGCGCAGGCTCTGTCTTGAATGGATAGACCAGCGCGTCCAACTGATATTTGTCCATTAACTCTATCGCCAACTTGCGCAGCACGTCGCGAGTTTTGAGCCGCGCGGTGTGCGCCTCGTAGTGATCGAGCGTGTCAATCTTCACCGATTCCACGATCGACGGTTTTACCAGTGCGCCGCCTTTCTGTAACAACTCTGAGACGTTTCGGATCGGGGCGTCGGGCCCGAGTTTGGAGAAATAGAGATTATAGGAGAACTTGGCTTCGTCGTTGTTGGTCCGAGCGGTCGTAAGTATTTCGAACAGATTCAGGTTGGTCGTGACAGGATCGACTAAGATGGCGCCCGCTGCTTTCAGATCGGCGATTGCCTTGTCGATCAGCACCAGACCTTCCTTGTGCTTTGGACCGGAACGAAAGAGATCGCGAAACACACCGATACGCGCTCCGCGCAAACCGTCCTTATTTATGAATGTCGTGTAAGGCTGGATCGGAATGTGTCCGAGGTTTTCCGCCGTGGTAAGATCTTCTGCGTCGAAACCGGCGAGCACAGTTAGCATCGCCGCCATGTCGTACACGTTTCTCGCATACGGACCGGCGCGCTCCTGCGTGAACGACGTCATGATCTGGCCCGTGCGGCTGACGAGGCCTTGGGTCGCTGCAATTCCGACGAGGTTGTTGTTCGAAAGCGGATTTCGAATTGAAACACCCGTCTCACTGCCGACGCCGAGCTGCGCAAAATAGGCTGCGATGCTTGCCCCTGGTCCACCGGAAGAGCCGCCGGGTGTGAGAGTCAGGTTGTAAGGATTAGCCGTGCGACCCAACAACGTGCTCTGGTCGCCTGGCTTTGGAACGCCGAACCAATCGCTGAGATTTACTTTCGCGAGGACGATGGCGCCTGCATCGCGCAATTTCTTGACGAAAAAGGCATCGCGGAGCGGTTGAGATTTTGCCATCGGCAAAAAGCCGGCTGTCGTCGGCATGTCGTACGTGTCGAAGAGATCCTTCAACACGATCGGAACGCCGTGTAGCGGCGATCGAGGCCCATGCGCTTTTCGTTCTGCATCGAGAGCGCGCGCGGTCTCGAGCGCTTTGGAATTCAGCGTGATGACGGCGTTGATTTTCGGACCCTTTTTGTCGTACGCGTCGATCCGATTGAGATAGAGCTGGGTCAGTTTCTCCGACGTCAGCGCACCCGCATCCATCGCCGCCTGAATATCCGCCAGTGTCGCGTACTGCAGATCGAAGGTCTTCGCGTGAGCTGCGGAAATAACCACCGCGGCGATGCAGATCGAGAATAGGAAGCGGATAGAATGGATGCGGGTGAGGAGCGACATGAGGGATCAGTAGTCGAATTTTTCCCCGGGTAGGGGAGGCGTGGTGGCGGGAAGCCCACGCGCATGCATGGCTTGTTCGAAGGCGTAGAACCGGACAGGTTTCCTAGATGAGCGGGAGACCCAACCGAAGCATAGGAGGCTGCAGCGGACGATGTGCTGGTCGTGCCGGGTACGCCCGCGGCCGCGCCGAAGAGAGCGGCCTCGTCCTTGATCAAGGCAGGAGGCCGCGATGAAGTGGGTACGATAAACGCGTCGAGTTTTTCATGAGCGATCACCCATTCTAAATTTTCACGGACGATTTTTCGCCCTTCATTGAGGGCCGTGAGGTACGGTACGTCGTTAAGTGTTCCGGCCTTCTCTTCGCGATGATAGGCTTCGAGACGATTTTTATTCGGAACCCAACCTTCGGGAGTGGGCTCAGTGATTTTTTCCGAGAGGGAGATGATGTCGCCGTGCGTCTTGGGCAAATCCTTGCGCGGAAGTGAGGCAAGGTAGTCTTCGACTTGGTAGCGGAATTCCGGATTGCGGATGGCCTGGTAAAGCCCGCTATTCACGCCAAGCACGAATCGCGGCAGGGTGATGTCGACGACAGTTGCACCCTGATACCGCAAAATGGCGATCGCGGTTTCGACTACGGCGTCGACGCCGGCATCCTGTTTCATGAAATCACGAAGCACTCCCAGGCGAGCGCCCTTGAGCGCGTCAGGCTTGAGGCCAGCGGTGTAATCTTTTGCCACTTTGCCTTCATTCAATTTAGTTGCCGGGTCGCGTGGATCGGGACCTGCCATCACATTCAGCGCCGCCGCGAGGTCATATACATTGCGCGCCATCGGTCCAACCGTATCCAAGGCGAGTGAAAGAGGAATGATACCGCCACGCCCGTTGAGTCCGAGCGTGGGTTTAAGTCCGGCAATGCCATTGCTAGAAGACGGGCCGCGAATAGAACCGCCGGTGTCGGTCCCCAAAGCGAACTCCGCAAAGCCCGCCGCGATGCCTGCACCACTCCCGCCACTGGAACCACTCGGCGTGCGGTCGGTTACGTGCGGATTATGAATCTGTCCACCCAGTGTGCTGATCGCCGCCCCGCTGGCGAATTCACTGAGATTTGTTTTGCCAATGATCACGCAACCCGCGGCGCGCAGTCGGCGGGTTTGCTCCGCGTCTTGCATCGGAATCGAATCACGCAGAGCGTAAAAGCCACCCGAGGTCGGCATGTCGGCCGTATCGATGTTATCCTTAAGTAGAATCGGAACCCCGTGGAGAGGTCCGCGCACCTTGCCGGCTTTGCGTTCCGCATCGAGCGCCTTCGCTTCATCAAGCGCTTTCGGATTGAGCGTGATGATCGCGTGAAGAGCAGGACCTTGTTTCTCGTAAGCAGCGATGCGTGCGAGAAACAACTGCGTGAGTTTTTCCGAGGTGAGCGCGCCCGCATTGAAGGCCGCCTGGATATCCGCAACGCTCGCGCTGGTGAGATCAAATGTCGCGGCGCAAAGCGAAGCGAGGTTGACGAAACAGGCGACACAGAGCGCTCTGATTATTTTTTTCGAATGCATAGGTACAAATCAGTAGTCGAATTTCTCGCCGGGAACCGAGGGAATTCCGACGCAACGAATTACGAGCCCTCGGCGAGGGCCATAACTGGAGGTCAGTTCCTGCGAGAGGAGAGCTAATTGAATTACGCTGTGCATTGTGATGAAAACGGCTTGGCTTAAATCGGGGGCCGTTGATATCCACCCAATTTGCTTTCCAACAAAAAAGCAGTCGCGAGGACGACATCCTCGCGCCAGGGAGGCGCGATGATGTGAACGCCAATAGGCAGACCTCCCTCATCGGAGGTGCCTCCGCGCACGACGACCGCAGGCCAGCCGGCAATGTTGAAAATGCTGTTGTAGTATAGATTCTGTGGCCCGACGTCATGGAGCTTGGTCGCGGGCGAGACTGCATTTGGACAAATGATGACGTCGTATTTCTGAAACCATTGAAGCATCTCGCTTCGATACTGATCTTGTTTTTCCAGCATCTCGGTCATGTCAGCGGTGCTGAGACCATTGGGCTCGAAATTGTAATTCCCGGAAAGTGTTTTGCTGCCCCACTTTTCCGCAAGGCGTTTGATGGTAGAACGTCCTTCTGCGGCATTGAGCGCGGTGCGAATTTCAATCATCTCCTTATAACGAGGATGCATATCCTCGGTTACTTGGGCTCCTTCGGCGGAGATCGCATCCACCGCTTTTTTGATGACCCTTTTTGTATCGGGAGTGGAATCGCCGATCGGCGCAGACAAGTAGTAAGCGACTCGAAGTTTCTTTATATCAACCTGCGCCGGATCTGCCAGGGGCATAGGCTGGATAGCCGCGTCTTTTCCATCCGGACCGGATATAATTTTTAGGAGTAGCAAGATGTCCTCAACACGACGGGCCAGTGGACCGATCTGTTGATAGGAATCGTAGATCCCGCCATAGCCGATAATGTGACCCGTGCGCGGAACGCGGCCCGTCGTGGGCTTGAGGCCGACGATCCCATTGACGTGAGCCGGACCCCGAATGCTGCCTCCGAAATCCGATCCGATGTCGAAGTAGGCACCGGCTGCAGCGACGATCGCTCCGGCTCCGCCCGATGATGCGGACGCGTTGTGTTCGAGATTATACGGATTGCGAACGAGTCCGTTGAGAATGTTGCTGGCGCTGCTGATGCCCGGCAGGTTCGCGAGAGTAAACTCCGGCGTGAGAGTCTTGCCTAGAAGAATGGCCCCTGCTTGCCGAACGCGCGAGACGGCGGTGGCGTCGGCTTTCGGGACATAGCGAATCCGGCCGAGCGTTCCACCGGTTGTGACTACACCCTCCGTGTCGAGCGAATCTTTGATCGTCATCGGCACACCGTGAAGCGGGCCGGAGATTTCTCCACGAGCGAGCTTGGCGTCCGCAGCTGAGGCTTCTTTGAGTGCGCGATCAAAGCACGTCATCACGACGGCATTAATGTAAGGATTAACTTCCTCAATACGCGCGATACATCCCTTTGTGACTTCGGTCGATGAGACCTCTTTTTTCCTGATGAGCTGCGCGACTTTCGTCGCCGACATGTAGAGCAACTCGGTTGTCGGATCGGTTGACTTGGGAGAAGGCGGAGCTTCGTCGGCACCTTTTGCCGAAAGGCGAGGTAAGTCCGGCAGAAGAGTGGCGGCGACGGTTGTGCCCAGGGCGGAAAGGAACGCACGCCGACGAAATACCTTCGTAGAGAGGGGCGAGGTGTTTGCGTTCATCCGAAGGAGGGACGGAAACTCGCGTTCAGTACGTGAATTTCTCGCCGGGTAGAGAGGGCGTGTTGATCGGTTGGCGAAGCGCATGGGTCGCTTGTTCATACGCATAACCCAGCGCGAGCAGCTTCGGTTCGCTAAACGCAGGTCCGAAAAAGCTGATGCCGATCGGCAAACCTGTCGGTGTGAAGCCTGCTGGAATGATTAAGTCCGGAAAACCCGAGAGATTGGCAAAGTTGGTTGGCGAATTCCCTGCTGCTGCAGCCGCACCGCCAGCGGGCGCTTCGGACTCAATCTTAGATGGGCGAGTGGGACTGGTGGGATAGACGATCGCGTCGAGCTTGTTGGTGTCGATGAGCGCTTGGAGTGTATCGCGCACAAAGGGCAGTCCATAGTTCTTCGCGGCCAAGTAGGTGGGATCCGTCAGAGCAGGAAATTTTGCCTCAAGGCGATAAAGCGCCAGGCGTCCCGTGTTGGGACCGTAGCCTTCGGGGGTGGGCGAAGTGACTTTCTCCGAAAGCGCAAGGATGTCCGCATGGGTCTTGGGAAATCCGGGCTTAAGCGTGGAGAGATAGTCCTGAATCTGCCACTTGAATTCGGGCCGGCGAATCGCGTTGTAGAGTTCTCCTCGGATTTTAAGGATGGATTCCGGGTAGTGGATATCGACTAATGTCGCACCTTGCGCGCGCATCGCAGACAGAGCCGATTCGATGGTCGTATCGACTTCCGCATCTTGACCGAAGAAATCGCGCGCTACGCCGATGCGGGCACCTTTGAGCGCATTTTTATCCAGAAACTTCGTGTAGTCCTTCTGAGTTTTACCGTCGCTCTTTTTGGTGGCGTCATCTCGAGAATCGACACCGGTGGTGAAATTCAGCGACACAGCAATGTCATACACCGAGCGAGCCATGGGGCCGCCCGTATCGAACGACAAAGAGAGCGGAATGATCCCGGCGCGGCTGAGCAGTCCGTGCGTGGGCTTCAGTCCGACGATGCCGTTTGATGTCGAAGGGCCGCGGATCGAGCCGCCGGTGTCGGTGCCGTAGCCGAGCGGAGCATAGTCGGCCGCGATGGCCACGCCGGTACCACCCGATGAACCGGACGGTGTTACGTCGAGATGATGGGGGTTGTGCGATTGTCCGCCGAGCGAACTCATCGCTCCGCCCGAGGCAAATTCGGAGAGATTTACTTTGGCTAAAATAAGGGCCCCCGCATCCCGCAGCTGTTTAACAATCGTAGAATCCTGCGGAGGAATCGATCCCTTGAGTCCAAAAAATCCGCCCGATGTTTGGAGATCCGCCGTGTCATAATTGTCCTTCAACACAACAGGAATTCCGTGGAGGGGAGAACGAGGCCCCTTGGCTTTGCGCTCCAGATCAAGCGCCTTTGCCGTTTCAATCGCCTTGGGATTCAGCGTGATGACGGCGTGAAGTTTGGGCTCGTACGCGTTGATGCGGGCCAGCAGCAACTGCGTGAGTTTTTCGGAGGTCAACGCACCGGAGTCGAAGGCCGCATTGATGTCGGCGATGCTGGCGGTCTGGAGGTTGAACTCCGCACCGATTCCACGGAGGCAGAGGCCAAGAACGAGGATCAGCGCGAGGGAGAATTTAAGTGAGCGCATAGACGGACGTGTTTAATCGTAGCGAGAGAAAATACCGACGTGCATGGGCTCACGCCCATTGCGTACCGGAATTTGAGGGTAGAAGTTTTGAGGCTAACGGGTTGAACCAATCTGTACTCGCGAGCTTATCGGCCATAAAAAGCCCGGCTTAGGGAGCCGGGCTTTTGTATAAAAAACCGAATGTTTTGATCGCTTAGAAGCGGCGAACAAAGGTGACGTCGATCGCTTGCTGGAATTTCGGATCGAGCCAGAAGAACGAACCTGCGTTATAAATACTCTTATTGAAGACGTTCGTTACAACCGCATACACTTCCCATTTCTTCTTACGGAAGCCGATCGTCGTATCGAAGGTGTAAGCCTGCGGAACGATGATCGAAGCCATACGGTCGGTGGGAAATTGACCCTGATTGTACATCGTACCTGCAACAAAGAACCCGTTGTTGAAGTTATACGTGGCTGTGGCGTTCACGACGTGGTCGGGAATTCCAGGTACTTTGCGGAAGCGAGGATCACTATCCGGAATCGTGGTGTACAGACGACCGCCCCAGGCGAACGCTTCGGCCGGAATTACAACTTTGCCGGAGGCATCGACTACGTCGGGATAACCCACGGAACGTGCGTCGACCGAGATCGTGCCGCCTTGCAGGTACTTCTGCTTGGTCCAGCTGCCGGTCGCAGTGAGACTGAAGTTCTTGGTGACCAGCCAGCGCACCTCAGCTTCGTAACCACGGGAGACCGTGGAGGACGCTGCACCACCGACGGTGGCGAGCGGATCGAACGAAGTGCGGGTTTGATCGTACGCCGCCAAGCTGACGAAAACGCGGTCCTTCAAGAATGAACCCTTGAGTCCGGCTTCGAGCAACGTCGCCTTTCCGAGAAGGCTGTTACGCGTTGCCCCCACCGAAAGTTCCTGAGCGGAACCGTTGTTGATGACGACGGCTTGCTGACCGACAGTAACATAGGGGCGTAGACCGAAGGGAGCGTAGTAGCTCAAACTGGCCGACATTGACGGCATGCTCGAGTTACCCTTCGCGGTGTAATCGATCGGTGTGAAGAGACCCGTTCCGGCGTAGGGATAAGCGGGTCCGCCAACGTACAGGGTGCCCGGACCGCCGCTGGAGCCACGGTCGTATGTACCGGCGGGCTGCATTGTCTTCGCGTCGATGTAGTCGTAACGGAACCCCCCAAGGAAGTTGATCTTGTCGAAGAAGGTTTGATCAACCAAAAGACCCGCCCCAGTGACCGAGTATTGTGATTTGAGATAAAACGAGGGCGGGCTTCCATCGTAGGTACGATTGTCTATGAGACTGAAGAATGTGTCATTGGCCGTAAACGTCGTGTTGACGTTATTCGTGCCACTTTGTAAATCACGACGGAAGTCGATATCCGTCGGTGAGGTCGAGTTACGGTAGGTGTCGATGTACCAGATGTTGGCCGAGGCAAGAAAGTTAACTTCCCACCAGCTCTTTGGCTTGAATTTCTTGGAGTAGGTGAACTTGTCTTCGATCGTTGTCGGTTGCTGGAATTGCGAGAAGGGATTCCGGCCGTCTTTGATCTGCTTGTGGGTGTCGAAGAAAACCTGATTCTTGAAGGTTTGGTCGGGCGTGTAGTCGTTGATCAAGTCGAAGAAGAAGGCACCGACGTTGGCGCGGTAGTAGTCTTCGCCCAAGGACATGCGCTTGTTCCATTTAACCTGCTGCCAACTATCTGGATTGAGATCGAAAGCGTAGGGGAGCCAGAATGCTTGCTTAGCCTTGGAAGTATCCGGAACTTGGCCGGGGGCGCCCTTTGGATAGGTGTTTCCGTCGCCCTTGGTCGGATAAACCATGAGCTGGTAACCCATGCGCTGGACCGCTGGTTTTCCCAAGATGCTAGCGGGCGCGGTATCAAGATATCCGGCGCGAAACTGATCCATCGAGATGGTGCCACCGTTGACGAGCCCCCCCTGCCACGGTACGTTGCGGTAGAACGGATCGTTCGTCTGACCGTTGTAGATCATGCTCGGTCCGATCTGTTGCCGGGTATTCCACAAAGGATCCAGGCGGGTGACACTGGTCTGGGCTGTGCCGCCGAAATACGAGTCGCGCACTTCACGTTCGGAGATTTTTCCATCTCCATTTTCGTCCATTTTATAGCTGAACCCACCGCGCCAGTAGGTCTGGTCTTTGATCGTATCTCTAGTCGTACGATTGTCGCCGCCGGGTAGGCCACCGTAGGAGTGCTGAATTACAAATCCGGATTCGAGGCGGATCTCTTTGGCTACGTTCGTCGAGTAGGTGAATTGAACGATTTCATCCTCGTGGAAACTATTTGTTTTATAACCATTCGAATTCTCAATGTAACCGTAGAGCGCGTATCCACCTTCCTTGCCGAAAATTTTCGCTGGACCGGTGATTTCACCGGAAATGATTTTACGGTCATAACTGCCGTAAGTAACTTTGATGTTACCGGTTTCTTCATCGAGGTATTTCCCGGTCGAGGCGCGACCGGTCTTCGGAGAAAAATTCGTGTAGCCACCGATACGACCTAGGCCGTAAATGGGTGACGCTGGACCGCGGATAATTTCCAAACTGTCATTGGTATTCCACACCGTGCGGAAATTTCCCTGGGGATCGATGCGCTTCATGCCGCGGAAATAAAAGTCCGAGGTTTGATTGCGAATCGACACGTTACCTTGCAGGCCGAAACGGAAATTCGAGAACGTTCCAGGTGCGACTTTCACCAAGTCTTCCGAGTTACGAATGCCGGTAGCGTCGAGCTGTTGCTGACTGACGACCGTGATGGCGCGCGGCGTGTCGACCAAGCTTTTGTCGAAGCCGAACGCCGAACTCACCGGTCGTGTCGTCATGATGCCTGCGGCATCCATCGGTTTTTCATCCGCGACGAACTTCTCCAGTTCAACGACATTGTCGTCTTTTTTGGACGGCTCGACGGGAATAGTAGGGCTAGCGTCTTGGGCGAAAGCGGAACACGCTCCGCCGATGATAAGTGCTCCGAAGAGGAGTCGGGTCCTGATGTGCGTTAACATGTCTGTGATAGGTCCATGGATTACGATTCCGACCCGTAAGGGAGCGGAGTGATTAGCGTCACGTGGCGTTTAGCACGAAACATACCATGCTTGTTACGCGGTCGCAGAATCCTGAACTAAGTTACGAACTTATTTGCGGGAGGCTATGTTGCGCGATCCGCCCACGACGAAAACCGCAGTTGAACCACAGAGGCGCAGAGCCGGGCAGATCGATTGGCGGCCAAAAACGCAAGAGGCGCAAAAATTAACCACAAGAGATCACAGAGCGGCGAAGCCGCCACCAAAGCATGAGGAGTGTGACGAGCAAAAAAACACGGAAGGGAACGCAGAGACCGCTGAGGGGAAGGGAGGTCGCAAAGATTTTTTAAAGGATTTTGAACTGTCTTTGTGTCCTCATTTCCCCGTCCATGCCTCTGTGTCCCGCAAATGTGGGGTGTGTTTAAAAAATCCTCGCGAAAATGTGTGATCCACCAGCATAGCCGTACAAGGATCTCAAAGAAAATCCCCTTTGTTCTACGTGATCTTTCGTGGCCAAAACTCTTTCGATCGACGTGGGTGTCTCCGTGACTCCGTGGTGAAAAATCGAAGTTCGACCGGCCGCCTAGCTTACGAATGCGTCGTCGATCAGTTCACAGAAATGATGAATCAAGAAGAGATGCGATTCCTGAGCGCTCGCACCGGAGTTTCCTGGGATAATCAGATCCACCGTGGCCATGCCTTTGGCTTTGCCACCGCCTCGTCCCAAAAATGCCACGCTTTTCAATCCCAGCTTTTGCGCCTCTCGCAACGCCGATAGAATGTTCGGCGAATTTCCGCTCGAAGTGAGTACCACGACCAGATCGCCGGATTGCGCGAGGCCTGAGATTTGGCGGGTGAAGATCTCATCGTAGCCGTAATCGTTGCCGATGCACGTGATTAACGAACCATCTGCGGTGAGCGCAATCGCGGGGAGCGCCCGGCGATTTTTGGCATAACGGCCCACCAACTCCGTGGAAAAATGTTGAGCTTCGGCTGCGCTTCCTCCGTTGCCACAAAGGATTAACTTCTTGCCGGCCTGCAGTGTGGCCAAAATCAATTGCCCGGCTTGATCGATTTGCGGGCGAATGGTCGTGAGGGCTTGGAAAGTGCGGAGGGTCTCCTGCAGAGAGGCTTCAAACGTCATGGAAAAATATGTAGGTAACGCCCCGCTTGCCAGCAAGCTTCATAGCATCAAGGTATTCCATACCCATCGATGGCCTATTTTGACTACAATGCGACAGCCCCGCTTCTGCCTCTCGCTCGGGAGGTCTGGCTGACCAGCCACGACGATGCCTGGCAAAATCCTTCAAGCCCGTACCGTGGTGCCGCGCGCGCGCGCGCCAAGCTTGAGCAAACTCGGGAAGCGCTCGCTCGCATTCTTGGCTGCGCTGGGGACTCGATCGTGTTCACCTCGGGATCGACCGAGGCCGCCTACTTTATTTTCGCTTACCTCGCCCAGGCATTGGCTGCTCAAGAAAAAATTGCCGTCAACTCCACCGAACACCCCTGTGTGCTCGCCGCGGCCGAACGCTTTTTTCCCGGGCGAATTGTATGGCTGACGCCGATAGAAGGTGTGGTTTCACCGGCCTACGTTCGGACGTTGCTCGCAAGTGGAGGCATCGGGACGGTGGTTCTCATGGCGGCGAACAATGAGACGGGTATTCTTCAGCCATGGGCAGACGTGCTAAAGGCATGCAAGGAAGCTCGCGTGCCGTTTGTTTGCGACGCCACCCAGTGGTTGGGCAAGCTGCCTTCGGCGCGGCTGGGTGAAAGCGATTGGATGTTTGGTGCCGCGCACAAACTTGGCGGACCCAAGGGTGTTGGTTTCCTGAAAATTCCCGTGCAAGCACGCGGGTTTCGCGGACTGGTCGGAGGCGAGCAGGAGCACAATCATCGCGCGGGCACGGAAAATCTCCCCGGTGCCATGGCGATGCTCGCCGCGTTGAGCGACGCCGAGGAGCACAAGGTACTGCTTGAAACAGAGCGATTGCGCTGGCGTCGGGATTTCGAGCAACGCCTCCGCACACTCATTTCCGGAATAAAAATCGTAGGAGAAAATCACGAGCGGCTCTGGAACACGGTGTCGTTGCTCCTTCCGCAGCACGAAAATCATCGCTGGGTGGCCAAGCTCGATCAACTCGGCTTTCAGGTTTCAACCGGGTCCGCCTGCGCGTCAGGCAGGCAAGCGCCGTCGCACGTTCTTGCTGCGATGGGCTTCGTGCCCGAAGAGGCTCGCCGCGTCGTGCGCGTCAGCTCCGGTTGGGAAACGACCGAACAGGATTGGCAAGCCCTCGCCGAAGCATTCGCAAAAGCCGACGCAAATCTTCGCGCATCCGCGTCAGTGGACGTTGTGAAGATTTAGAGCTTATCCTTTAATCCTAAAAACCGAATTTGAACCACAGAGACACAGAGCGCATAGAGGGAAATTCAAAACGAGCCTTGAAAAATGATTTCACCCTGTAGGTGAAGTCCCTCGCGCTGGAGTTTAATTCGTAATGATTTGGCTCTATGCTCTCCGTGTCTTCCTGCCCCGCAAGCGCGGAGTGTGGTTCAAATGCATTTGAGGAATTGAGGTTAATGAAAGCGCGGGCTTTATCCTTCCTGGTCTCCGGGCTTCCTGCTTAAATCGGCTTGTGCGTCTTCAGAAAATCACGCTTCAACACTTTCGTAACATCCCATTTGCTTCATTGGAGCTCATCGGGGTGCGTCATTTTCTGGTGGGCTCGAACGGGCAGGGGAAGACCAACCTCCTCGAGGCGGCCGGCTTTATCACGGCGCTGCGTTCGTTTCGTTCGACGGAGACACGGCAGTTGATTGCTCACGGCCAGCCGGAGGCGGGCGTGGTTTATCACGTCGAGCACGAGCAGTTCGCCGAAACGAGCGTCACGCTCAAGCTCACCCCGCAAGGCAAGGAGTTGCTGTTCGATCAGGAGAAAGTGACCAAGCTGGCGGACTTTATTGGCAAGTTCCCCACGGTTGTTTTTTCCTCACAGGATCATCAGCTCATCCGCGGTTCGCCAAATTTGCGCCGGAAATTTCTCGATCTCGTCCTGGCTGCCACGGATGCCGATTATCTGCGAACGCTACAAACGTATCATCGCGCTCTCGCGGACCGAAATCGGTTGCTGCGCGACGGGGCCGATCTGGACCAAATCGTGGCGTTCGAGACCCTGCTGGCTCCCGCTGCCGCAACCTTGGCGGAAAAACGCACCGCTGGCCTCGATGCGTTGACCCCCCGAGTTGAGCGGGCCTACGCACAAATCTCCGAGCAAGCTGAACCAGTCACCTTGCGCTACGCACCGGATCTCAACGAACGCGACAGCGCGGCGATTGCCGCCGTATTCGCAAAAAATCGGGCGCGGGACGCGATCGTGAAGACGACGCAAGCGGGGCCGCACCGCGACGATTTCGATTTGCTTATGAAAGGTCGCGACGCGAAGGATTTCGCTTCGGAGGGACAACAGCGCAGCCTGGTGATCGCGTTACGCCTCGCGCAAGTGGCCTATTTTGAAGAGAAGCTCGGCATCAAACCGGTGCTGTTGGCCGACGATGTTTTGGGTGAACTCGATCCCGGACGGAGAGAACGGTTCTGGGGCGCGGTGGATCCCCAGCTTCAGGTGCTCGCCACGGGCACCGTGTTGCCCGAAGGCGAACGCGCGTCGGATTGGCAGGTCTTTCATGTGAATGCAGGAGCCTTTGCTCCGGCGGAGGTGCGCACGTGAACCTGGCTGCCTGGCAGTGGGCTCTTCTCGCCGTCGGTGCGTTCATGGTTGGTGTTTCGAAGACGGGAATGGCAGGGATCAGTATTCTTTTCATCGCGATTTTCACCAATGTTCTGCCCGCGCGATTGGCGAGCGGTCTCGTGCTGCCGATGTTGATTGTGGGAGATGTCGTGGCCGTCAGCTGGTACCGCCAGCACGCTCAGTGGAAGCACCTGTGGAAGCTGTTCCCGTGGACAGGCCTTGGTGTGATCTTGGGATATTTAACGTTGGGAAAAATCGATGACCATCAGACGCGCCAATTGGTGGGAGCCATTTTGCTTTTCATGGTTACGCTTCATTTCCTGCGCAAGTGGTGGGTGGCAGGAAAGAAGACGCCCGACCAGGAAGCGGCGGTTGCGCCGTGGTGGTTCGCCGGTATCGCAGGGACTTTTGCTGGATTCACCACTCTGATCGCGAACGCAGCCGGGCCGGTAATGATTTTATATTTACTCGCGATGCGCCTGCCAAAAATGGCCTTCGTAGGAACCGGTGCGGTGTTCTACTTATTGCTCAATCTCTTCAAGGTGCCGTTTATGGCCGATCTTGGCCTGATCACATCTGCGTCGTTGAAAATAAATTTATTCCTTACTCCGGTCGTCCTCGCCGGGGCCTTTTTTGGTCGATGGATATTGGGACGCATCAATCAAAAGCTGTTCGAATTGGTCGCACTCGTCATGACCTTCGTCGCCGCGCTACGATTGCTCTTTTAATCCTAAATTCCACAGGCATATTTTGAACCACACCCCCGCGCTTGCAGGGCAGGAAGACACAGGGTACACAGAGCCAATTCATTGCGAATTAAACTACACAGCGTGGGGTTTCACTTATGGAGTGAAATCGTTTTGTCAGCTCTCATCGAATATCCCCCTGTGCACTCTGTAATACCAGCCCTGAACATGATGTTTTCTGAGCAAGGTTCTTGTATGCTATCGAGCAGACAAGCCAATCGCGGAAGAATGAAAACGCAGAAGCACGGAAAACTCAAAGTGGGAGCGCAGGCCGCTGGCCTGCCTCAAAACCTGCAGGCCGGCGGCCTGCGCTCCCAGAAATCCATTCCAGATTTCTTGGCTTCCTGCTTCGTCTATCCGTTTTATTCGCTTCTCGATTCCCGCTACTCGCCCCTTTCGTCGCGGCACAGCCGCAATACGCACTTATGCCGAGAATGAACGTCCGCCAACTCTGGAAAGCCAAACTCGAAGGACGGCTTGTCGCGCCGACTACGCCCGTGAGCGCCTTTGCGGGCGCACGAAGCCCCTTCGCAGGCGTCGTGCTCGGGATCGATCCGAGTTTGCGTGGGACGGGTCTCGCCTTGATCGAATTCGGTGCAGGCCGGACCCCTCTCTTGCTTCGGTCGCGAACGGTGAAAGTCCCGGCGACCCGGCCGATGTCGTACTGCCTGGGAGAAATCTTTAAATCCGTAGCTGAGTTTATGGATGGCACCGAGGTGGTCCACGTCGCTTTGGAGCAAACAATTTATGTCCAGAATTTCCAGACCGCCCAAATCCTAGGCGCAGCGCGAGGAGCCGCGATCGCCGCCGCGGCCCTGCGAGAAAAACCGATTTTTGAGTACGCTCCGTTGCGCGTGAAACAGGCCGTCGTGGGAGCCGGTCGCGCCAGCAAAGAACAGATGGCCCGCACAATCATGGCCATGCTCGGCCACGGACGAACGCTCGCCTTCGATGAAGCAGACGCCGCCGGTGTCGCGTTGTGCCACGCCTTCACGTGGAGAGAATGAGCGCAGCGCGAGCGCTCGCCGCGCTGCGCTGTGACATGTGACGTGCCGGAAGTCGGCAGTCAGAGGTCGGATATCAGAAGGAACCGAGACAGATCTCAGACATCGGCATTTAAAATCATCCGATCCCCGACCTCCGCCCTCCGACTTCCGCCCTCATCACGCATCACATCTTCTCTCACTGCGGCCCCTCAAATGCCTGCACTTCGATTCCCGATGGCTGCTGTTTCCAGTGATACACCCGTTCCGTAGCTTTATGAAAATCGGTAGGCTTCGCCTCAGGGATTTCTAGAAAAGTCTGGGGGTTGAGATCGATGAGGGGAAACCAGGAACTTTGCACCTGGACCATGATGCGATGGCCGCGACGGAAGGTGTGATTGATGTCCGGCATGGTGATGTCGATTTCCTCCACCTTGCCGGGAACGAAAGGCTCCGGTTTTTCGAAACTGTGACGGAATTTTCCGCGGATCGGTTCGCCGCGCACCAATTGTTGGTAACCGGCGAGCGTGATGCTCGGGGGCGGCACGTCGTTTTGTTTTCGCTCTTCCTTGGCGTCGCCCGGAAATTCCGGAGGATATACATCGATGAGCTTCACGACCCAGTCGGAATCGGTGCCGGCATCGGGACGGATCGAAGCAAACCGTTGATCGGCGACCATATATTCCTGCGGTACGTCGAGGGCTTGGTAACCGATGAACGGGACGGGCTTGGCCGGATCGCTCACGTATTCGTCGAAATCTTCCTTGTCCGTTTGCGGGGCACCGAACGACAGACCGCCATTCGGATGGAAATAGAGCATGGTCGTCTTTGCCTGCACAGGTGGCCAGGCGGCGTACTGCCGCCAGGCGTTTGTGCCTGTCTCGAACACGTAAGCCTTCGGCAATTTCGCTTCGGACTTTCCCTTCAGATATTGTTCGAAAAACGGAAACAGGATGTGCTCACGGTAGTAGAGCGATGTCTCCGACGCGAAATCGACGCTGCCTAAACGACGCCCGTCGCGAGAGCCCCAGCCGCCGTGAACCCAGGGTCCCATCACGAGAGCGTTAAAAATTCCGGGATCGTTCGCCTCGATCGTCCGATACGTCTTGAGCGGGCCGCTGAGATCTTCTGCATCGAACCAACCGCCGACAGTTAAAACCGCGCAATGGATATTTTTAAGGTGCGGGGCGAGATTTCTGATCTTCCAGTAGTCGTCGTAGGTCGTGTGCTTCAGTTGATCGTCCCAAAGGCCGCTCTGGTTGCCGAAGTAGCGGTGACTCTTGGCCAGCGAACCCATCTTGAGAAAGAATTCATAGCCGTCCTGGGTGCCGTAATCGAAGTCAGAGCGATTCTTTGCCGGCCGTGTCGGTCCTTCTTGCGGTTTGAAAAACGTGTAGAAGCCGAAGTTGCCCGCCAGCATGAATGCTCCACCGTGATAAGCATCGTCTCCCATGTATAGGTCGATCACGGGAGCTTGGGGCGAGGCGGCCTTGATCGCGGGGTGTGAATCAATGATACTCGCGGAAGTATAAAACCCGGGATACGAAATTCCCCAAATACCTGCGTTTCCATTGTGATTGGGAATGTTTTTCAGCAACCACTCCATCGTGTCATAAGTATCGGAGCTCTCGTCGACATCGGTCTTGGACGATTTTTTATCCAAGTGCGGGGTCATCTCCCTGAATTGTCCCTCTGAGAGTCCCCGTCCACGGACGTCCTGATAGACAAAGATATATCCCGCCTTGGCGAATTCGTCCGTGGGTCCAAGCGAAGTCCGGTAATGGTCAACCCCGTAAGGCGCCACCGTGTAAGGCGTGCGCAAGAGAAGAAACGGGTATGGCGTCGAAATATCCTTGGGAACGTAAACGGCCGTGAAGAGCTTCACACCATCTCGCATCGGAATCCGGTACTCGTACTTCGTGTAGTGCGCTCTTACGTCGAACGGAGCCTTTTCGTCCGCCCGGCCCGCGTGGGCCAGAGGTGCTCCGACGGAGGCAAAAACTACGGTCAAAATCAGCGTGCGAAGAAAAGAACGGCCGACGGGGATACCAGTAAACATAGCGAAGCAGGTACGAGGTAGGGAAGGGGAGACTTAAGTCGCAGAATGTTAAGGGCTAAAAGTGGTCTGGAGGAAAGACCGAAAGTAAGGTGAGCCGACCACGTCCGTGGACTTCGAAGCCTTTGGTGTAGAAGCTCCCTGCGGCGGCTTTTCGCGATTGCGACGCTCGTACCCGTTTGCCCTTGCTGCCGCAGGGACGCGACGGCCCACCTCCCTATCAGCGTCTCTGACATGCCCGTCTGTTATTTTTCGGTCCCGCCCTGTCACTTTTCCAGTTCGAGGGAATCCGAAATGCAGCGAAAGTGGGCCAAAGCGTGGGAGGCTAGGATCGTGCCGCCATTGAGCTTGAGCGTCGTGGGCGCGGCGGAGCTTGCTGCCCGGAAGGTGAGCGTATCGATGCCGGAACCTGATTGGTAATCGGCGGTTTTGTCGTCGGCTAGGGCGAGCGTGGGCTGGCCTTTGACGGTGACGGATTCGGAGAACGTGACGCTCACGACATAGATGATACCAGCAAACGAGCAGTAATCTGGAACCGAACGGACGCTATTACAAACTTGCTTGGCGCGTTCAGTCCACCCATCTGGAGGAACACATGGAAAATGTGTCAGGGGTCCGCAGGTCAATTTTTTGAGCCGTTTTCATAGGAGAATAGCGCTCGAATTTTCAGCTGAAAAAGGATTAAGCATTCAGCGATGAGAACCAGAAATCTCCCGATTTTTAGCCTACGAAAAACGTGACTTTGCAGTTTCAGTTACCAACGATAAATCACGTCGCGCTGTCCGAAATCCATTCGCAAAATTGACCTGTGGACCCCTGACACCTTTTTCGTCCTACTGAATCTCCCATTTCGCGCTCTTAAAATCTCATGCCTAATCTCCGGTTCAGTCTCATTGTCATTTTCTGTTTTATTTTGTCACAGGTCGCCGCGGCAGAACCTGCATTGGTGTACGCGGTTCATCCCGAACCCACCGTTTCGCTCAATGGCGAATGGCGCTTTCGCTATGTGCCGGGCGCTAATGCCGGTTCGGATGAGTCTTTTCACGAGTTGGATTTCAAAGGCTTGGAATCCTGGAAAACGATACCTGTTCCTTCCAATTGGGAAATGCAGGGTGTCGATCAACCTCACTACGCCACGGCTGTTCCTGCCGGACTGGGATTATATCGTCGAAGCTTCCGGGTTCCTTCGGATTGGCGCGGTCAGAAAATCTATCTCCGCTTTGACGGCGTACTTTATGGTTTCGAGGCGTGGGTAAACGGCAAGAGCATCGGTTCCTGGGAGAGCGGGTACAACGCGGTGACCTTCGATATAACGGATGCGCTCGCTTCCGATCGAGGCGGTGAAAACAGTTTAGCCGTTCGTGTCACGACGCGCGCCATCGGTTGGGAGTTCGATTGCAACGACGACTGGGCCTTGTCCGGAATTTACCGGGACGTTACTTTGTTCGCCGCACCGGCGAATCACTTCGATGATTTTACGACGCGGACCACCGTGGATAAAGACGGGCGGGCCCGATTGGACGTTGGCGTGCAGGCGGACGTGGCGGGAAAGGGCACGGTTGAAGGCCGGCTGATAACATCGAACGGTGCAACGGCGGGAACATTCAGTGTGCCTTTGAATGAAAAGGGAAACGGTTTTGCCGCCGTCGATCTTCAACGTCCGCAACTTTGGACAGCCGAGACGCCCTCACTCTATACGATCGAACTTTCGTTGCTTGCGGACGGAAAACTCCAACAAAAGATCTCAGAGAAAATCGGATTGCGTGAGGTAAAAATTGAGGAGGGGGTGCTCAAGCTCAATGGCCGGCCGGTCAAACTCCACGGTGCGGACCATCATGATCTGTGGCCCGACGTAGGGCGTGCGACCGATGAGGTCCACATGCGCCGGGACCTCGAATTGATGCGAGCAGCGAACATCAATTTTATCCGCACGTCCCACTATCCGCCCAATCCTCGGTTTCTCGAGTTGTGCGATGAACTGGGCTTTTATGTGGTGGATGAAGTCCCGTTTGGGTTTGGAGACGAGCATCTCAAGGACCCCGCCTACCAAAGTAACCTCATCGTCCGAGCAAATGCTACCGTGCGCCGGGATCATAACCGGCCGAGTGTGATCATTTGGAGCGTGGGAAATGAAAATCCCAATACACCGTTAACCTTTGCCACGGGTAAGCGAGTCAAGGAACTAGATCCCACTCGTCCGATTTGTTACCCGCAGGTCGGTTCATATTTCGCAAAGTCATTCGAGGAACTGCCGGCTTGGGTGGATATTTACGCCCCGCACTATCCTGAGCTGAAGGTGGTGAAAGATTATGCTGAACGTTTAAAGCGGCCGATTATTTTCACTGAGTTTGCTCATGCCCTTGGCTTGGCCAGCGATCGGATCGAAGCAGAGTGGGCGGTCATGGAAAAAAGCCCCCGAATTGCAGGTGGTGCGGTTTGGATGTTCCAAGATCAAGGTCTTCTGCGGACTCGAAAAGAACCTCTTAAAGATGACGAATCGACGTTGGATGTCTGGCTTGATCGACAGCACCATTTCGATACCCACGGCAACGAAGGAATGGACGGGATCGTTTATTCGGATCGTACGCCTCAGGTCG
>WNFI01023347.1_pt2 | contig 33489 bp, 23 predicted proteins | sample 5400471 | NCBI WGS metagenome assembly WNFI01 (sample SAMN13153348, study PRJNA577476) | soil metagenome | isolation source: 100 cm saprolite on Douglas fir-dominated hillslope | place: USA:California | collected 2013-09-17 | reverse complement strand
GACAGCCGGTCCGGTGAAAAAGGCCGGGTGACCAAGGGGGTCGCTTCCGCTTTCCTGGCCAAGGCTTATCTGACGATGGCCAGCGGTTCTCTGAAGGGGGGCTCGCTTACCGTACGAGGTGGACAGGACAACGCTCAATATACCTATGCTAAAAATGTGGTGGCGGGTTGTGAGAATTTTGACAGCAGGGCTTATTTCGATTCCGCCAGGGCCAAATCGCTGGAAGTGCTGTATAGCGGTGAATACTCCCTCTTTCCAAATTTTATGGACATCTGGCAGACAGGCAGTAAAAACATGAAAGAGCATATGTGGGAGATCCAGGCGCAGACAGGGAATGACAACCTGGAAACGGACCTGTTCTATTATTTCAATGCGGCACAGCCGAACAGAAGCGGAGTTTCCGCCGTATGGATGACGGATAATCATTATAACGATTATGAACATGTTGATGACCGTATTTTAAAAGGAGTGGCCCATCAGTATATCGTGGATTACGGGCAGCCCCAGTACACGAACTATATCCTGTATCCCCAAGTCGACACCGCTTTGTACAAGCATGATGCAGCCGGCAATACTTATGTCTGGAACGGCACTTATTATGACCGGGCCTATTCCAATAAGTATAGTTATGTCAGCAATCCCGGCACCGCCAACTCGGATAATTTCATTCCGATGCTGCGGTATGCGGAGGTGATGCTGATGTATGCCGAGGCCGAGAACGAGGTGAATGGTCCTACGGGTGCGGCTTATCAGTACCTGGATTCCGTCCGTCTCCGCAGTCATGCCAGCGCTACGCCGGCCGGTATGTCGCAGGATCAGTTCCGGTCTTTTGTCTTTGAAGAGAGGGGGCGTGAATTGGTATTCGAATCCCAAAGAAGATATGATCTTTTACGCTGGGGCGTGTATTTGCAGGTGATGAACAAACTGGGAGTGATCATTCAGGGGAATGACCGGCTTACGAAGGTAAGGTCGTCCCGGAATTTGCTGTTCCCTATTTCCACCGATGAGATCAATACCAATTCAGCGCTGGGGGGTAATAACCCTGGATGGTAATTTTTTAATTATTTAAACAGGCATTTTATGCAGACGATAAAAAATATTTTCTTTCTTTTTTGCGGTCTATCGCTGGCCGGCTTTATAGGGGTCTCCTGTAAAAAAGATTCGAATCCCGGTTATGGGATACCTACCATTGCGCGGGTGGCTCAGCCGCTCGATACTACGGGCATCAATTCCGGCAGCTTCACGCAATGGGTGATCATCTACGGCGCCAACCTCAGCTCCACGCAGTCGGTGGCTTTTAATGACCAGGTAGTGGCGTATAAGACGATCTATGCCTCCGACACTTCGGTGACGGTGCAGATCCCCCGGGCTATTCCGAAGAATATCACCAATACGATCACGGTGACGACCAAGGGGGGTACGGCGACGTATAATTTTACTACGATGATCCCGGCGCTCCAGGTGAACGGCATCCTGAACGAGTATGCGGCCATCGGGGATACGCTCACGCTGGTAGGACAGAATTTTGATCTCTATGGCCTGGATACTTCGGCCACTACCGTGACGTTCACGGGAGGCAGTACGGTCAACGTAGTATCCGGTACGGCCACGGGCCTGAAGGTGATCGTACCTGCTTCGGCGCAGCCGGGTCCTCTGACGCTGAAAGGGATCGCACCGTTGAATATCAACAAGACCACTACGGCCTGGTATATGGACAACCGGAATTTCCTTTTCAATATGTCGAATTATAACGGCTGGAATGGGAGCTCTTATCTCTCTTCGGGTCCTACCCCCGCTCCCATCAACGGTCCTTATTTTCATGTAAAGAAGTCCTGGCAGGGTGGCTGGGCCTGGGATCCTTTCTGCAGCAACAATTGTGCGATACCTGCGGCGCTGGTGAATGATCCGACCCAATATGTCAACTATGCGTTGAAATTCGAAATGAATATTCCGGCGGGGCCTCCTTCCCTACCGAAGAAGCTTTATATGGTCTTCAATAGCGGTAATTTTAAAGAGTTTTTCTATGATGCCGGCAATGGTGCGTATCCTTTTTCCACCAATGGCAAGTGGCAAACTTTTACCGTTCCGTTGAAGAGCTGGGGCAACCTGGCCGGGTTTACGTTCTCGAATCCTATTATTATGGAGTTCATGCTGAAGGATGCCAATCCCAGCCAGAGTGATTTCTCCATCTGTAATTTCCGGATGGTGCCAATTAATTGATAAATTAAAATTTCATATGCGTTTTTTTAAAAGATCTGCTACCCTCTTCTGTTTTAGCATGTTAGTTTTTTCGCAGGGTTATAGCCAGAAGGCGGCCGATGGCTTTTTCAACATTAAAAATTATGGAGCCAAAGGAGATGGCCATACGCTGGACACCAGGGGGATCAACAAAGCGATAGCCGCCTGCGTAAAAGCCGGGGGGGGAACGGTGTATGTTCCTGCCGGAACTTTTTTAACGGGTACGTTCCAGTTGTTCAGCAATGTCAATCTTTTTCTCAGCCCGGGGGCTGTCATCCTCGCTTCCGATAACACCAACGATTATCTGCTGCAAACGGATTATGGGTTCAGCGGTTCGGGGGCGGGAGGCAAAAAATTAGGGATCATCTTTGCCGACCGTGCGGAGAATGTATCCATTACGGGCACCGGGGTCATCGATGGACGGGCGGCCGCCTATTTTTACATGGACAGCGTGCAGGTCAGCAGTGAAGAAGACAATAAATATACGCGCCAGGGGAAAAATTACATGGGTTCCGCCAAAGGCAACAAAGATGCGCCGGTGATGTGGAAGGGGGAGTTTGGGAACAGGCCGGGTACCCAGCTTATATTCCATGCCTGTAAGAAAGTGACAGTGCGGGATATTACGGTCCGCAATGCCAATGACTGGACGATGGACCTGAATGCCTGCGACAATGTCAAGGTATTGGGGATCTCTATCGACAATGATATGAGCGTGCCTAATAGCGATGGAATCGATATGTACGATTCCAAAAACGTAATTATTGCCGATTGCGACGTACGTGCCGGCGACGATGCCATTGCCGTTGTCAGCACCAGCAATCTCAAGGTGACCAATTGCAATCTTTATTCCCGGTCGAGCGGTATCCGTATCGGTTATAATGGGTTTAACGACGACCATTCCGGCAACCTGCTGTTCGACAATATCCGTATTTACGGCAGCAACCGGGGCATCGGTATTTTTCAACGCCGGAAGGGTAATATAGAGAATATGCTGTTCTCCAATATGATCATCGATACCCGTCTGTATCCCGGGCAATGGTGGGGGCATGGGGAGCCTATTCATATCTCCGCGCTTCCGGGGATCGGCAGTAAGGAAGTGGGGACACTCAGCAATATAAGATTTACCAATATTATTGCCCGGGGGGAAGAGGGGATCGTGTTATATGGGTCGGAAGAAAGCAAGCTCCGGGATATTAGTTTCGACAATGTCCAGCTCACGCTGGTAAGAGGGCCGTTGACGGATCTTTATGCCGGCAATTTCGATCTGCGGGCGACGAACGATCCGAAGCAGGCCATTTTTAAGCATGATATTCCTGCCTTGTATGCGCGGTATGTGAATGGGCTCACGGTGAAAGGGATGGAGGTGAAATGGGAGGCGACGCTGCCGGATTATTTCACGAATGCCATCGCCTGCGATCATTTCCAGGGGTTGACGATCGATGGGCTGACTGGTGAGGCTGCGCCGAATGCCGTGGTGGCAGAGGCGGTGATCGTGCTGAAAGACGGGCAGAATGCCTCCGTGCGAAATGTAAGGCGGGGTCGCAGGCCTATCGGTGCGGCGGGTTTGGCCGGGGATGATGGTGGAACGGTCGGAGCCGGCCTGGAGGGTGGGAGGCAATGGTTGTCGCAGGAGAATGTAAAGGGGTTGGAATGGCGTGCGGCGGAAGGGATAGCGGAAGAGGGGGCTTCGGCGGGTGAAGGATATGGGCAGAGGCCGGGGAGCCTGGCTTATATGACCGATCCGTCCGCTGAAAAAGGCTTTGTACAAAGAGATGGTATTACTTTCCGGCTGGACGGCCAGCCTTATTATTATATTGGCGCCAATTACTGGCAGGGCGCCTTGCTGGCTACCCGTGCCTATGGCAAAGCCGGCCGGGCGAGGGTGCAGCGGGAGTTATCTTTCCTGGCGGCCAACGGGGTGACCAACCTGCGTATCGTGGCAGGAGCGGAAGGGGTCGGCGCCATCGACGGTTCATTCAGGGTGGGTCCTTCACTGCAGCCCCGGCAAGGGGTCTTCAGCGAGGATGCGCTGCAGGGGTTGGACTTTTTACTTTCGGAGATGGGTAAGCGTAAAATGAAAGCCGTCATTTATTTGTCCAACAACTGGGACTGGAGCGGCGGCTTCCTGCAATATCTCAACTGGAACGGACTGTTACCCGACTCGGTATTCCTGCGGAAGATGAACTGGGAGGAGTTGAGGGATCGTACCAGTCAGTTCTATGACTGTGCTGCCTGTAAGGAGGATTATTTCCGGCAGGTGAAAAAGCTGGTAGGCCGGACGAATAGTCTTACGAAGATGCGGTATGCCGCCGATCCGTCGATCATGGCCTGGGAGCTGGCTAATGAGCCGCGGCCTATGCATCCGGCTGTGAATGATTCTTATCAGCGATGGGTGAGTGCGACGGCCGCGTTGATCAAGTCAATGGACGGGCATCACCTGGTGACTACCGGGACGGAAGGTATGGCGAGCACGGGCGATGACCTCGATCTGTACAAACGTATTCATGCCGACCGGAATATCGATTACCTGACCATTCATGTCTGGCCGAAGAACTGGGGCTTTTTCAGCGATACGGCTATTGCGAAAAGCATGCCTGCGATCCTTCTCAATACCAGGGCCTATATCGCCAAACACGAGGTGGTGGCCCAGAGCCTGGATAAGCCGATGGTGATCGAAGAGTTCGGTCTGCCCCGGGACCTCCAGTCCTTTGACCCTGCGGCACCTGCCACACTGCGGGAAAAATATTATCATTTGCTGTTCTCGATGGTTCAGCAGAGCGTCGCTGACAAACAAGGCATCGCCGGTTGTAATTTCTGGGCATTTGGCGGGGAAGGCCGGCCGGTAAAAGGGCAGGCGTTCTGGAAGCAGGGGGATACTTTTCTGGGAGACCCTCCTATGGAGGAGCAGGGGCTGAATTCAGTATTCGACAGTGACAAGGCGATCTGGGAAATCGTACGATCGTTTACAAAGGGAGGTGGTTTATGATGCAACATTCATTTAGCAAGAGGCTGGAACAATTACAAAGTCAATACGAGCAATGCATCCTGCGGCCGAATGAAGCGGCGGGTGTGGGTAACGGCATTTATGCCCGGTATGTCAACCCGGTGTTGACGGCGGCTCATACTCCTTTACACTGGCGGTATGATCTCGATGAAAAAACGAATCCTTACCTGATGGAACGGTATGGGATCAATGCCGTCTTCAATGCGGGCGCGATCCGATGGAAGGACCGGTATGCATTGGTGGCGAGGGTGGAAGGGCGGGACCGGAAGTCTTTTTTTGCGGTGGCGGAAAGTGAGAATGGGGTGGATCGTTTCCGATTCCGGGATTATCCGATCAGGATGCCGGGAACGGGAGGGGATAGGTCCGAAGCCCGTGCGACGGGAGCAGATGAGCCAGAGACCAATATATACGATATGCGGGTGGTGCAGCATGAGGATGGCTGGATCTACGGGGTGTTCTGTTCGGAAAGAAAGGATCCTTCGGCACCTCCGGGCGATCAATCATCGGCGATAGCGCAGTGTGGCATTGCCCGGACCAGGGATCTGGATCACTGGGAGAGGCTGGCAGACCTGCAGACGCCTTCTCCTCAACAACGTAATGTGGTCCTGCATCCGGAGTTTGTCGACGGGAAATATGCTTTCTATACCCGGCCGCAGGACAGCTTTATTCATGCGGGTAGTGGTGGCGGCATCGGGTTCGGGTTGTCGGCCAGCATTACCCGGGCTGTCATCGAACAGGAAACCATTATCGATCCACGGAGCTATCATACTATCAATGAAGCGAAGAACGGGCTGGGTCCCGCGCCGATCAAAACGCCGTTGGGATGGCTGCATCTGGCGCATGGGGTACGCAATACGGCGGCAGGATTGCGGTATACGCTCTACCTCTTCCTCACCGATCTGCAGGATCTGACCAGGGTGCTGTATAAGCCGGCCGGTTATTTCCTGGCGCCTGAGGGGGAGGAAAGAACGGGAGATGTCTCCAATGTAGTATTTTCCAATGGATGGATCGCCGGCGAAGACGGCACCGTATACATCTACTATGCCTCTTCTGATACCCGGATGCATGTGGGGGTCAGTTCGATCGACCAGTTGCTGGATTATGTGGTCAATACACCTGCGGACGGGCTGCATTCGGCGGCTTCCGTGGCAACGTTATGCCGGATCATCGACCGGAACAGGGACGCTGACTGGAAAAAGGATTTACAGAAGGAAATAAAATTGACCTACTGATGAAGGTAAGATCAAGGCGGCTGTATTTATTGCGGAACCGGGCTGGTTGGGGCGTTTGTTTTTTATGGATGCTGTTTTGCAGCGAAGGGATGAGCTTTGCACAGGCGCCTGTTTTTCGAAGGGTAACGCCTAACTGGTCTGTCGTTGACCAATACGAATCCTTCGAGCTCAATATCGATCTCAGGGCTGTGTATTCGAATCCCTATGACTATGGGGATATCACGGTCAGTTGCCTGTTCATCTCGCCGGGTGGCAGGAAAGATACGGTAGATGGTTTCTTCATGCAGGATTATACGCTGAATACAGACAATGGCAGCCTGGTGGCTAAAGGTACCGGCAGTTTCCGGGTGAGGTATGCTCCCCGCGAAGCGGGTCGCTGGCAATACCGTCTTTATTGTGCCACGAGGACGGGGAGTACGATGGGAAAGATGGAGAGTTTTCGGTGCGAGGCTTCTACCCTGCCGGGCTTTATACGACGCAATGAGACGCCTTATCTGAGTTTTGATAATGGCGCTCAATATATTCCTATCGGGGAGAACATTGGCTGGGCGCATGCCAATGCTTATATGGATTATAGCAAATGGGTGGGCAAACTGGCTGCCAATAAAGGAAATTTCATCCGGGTGTGGATGCCTTCGTGGGGGTTGGGACTTGAATGGCAGAATGGACGAAATGGATATTCCGGGTTGCAGTCTTATAAGCAGGAGAATGCCTGGTACCTGGACTGGCTGGTCGGGTTCTGCCGGGAGAAAGGAGTTTATATGATGCTGACCTTAGACCATCACGGGCAGGTATCCTCGAAGGTAGACCCTAACTGGAATGAGAATCCTTATAATGCGGCGAATGGCGGTCCATGTGTACATACCTGGGATTTTTTCACCGATAGCACGGCCAGGCAATTGATCCGGAACCGGTTTCGCTATATCGTAGCCCGTTATGGCTATTCCAGTCATATTATGTGCTGGGAGTTATTCAATGAAGTGGAATGGACGGATGATTTTGCCCGGCACAAAAGCGAGATCACGGCCTGGCATAAAGAAATGGCGGCCTGGCTGCGGTCGAAGGATGTGAATAAACACCTCATCACCACCAGTTACGCCTCGGCCATTCATGATCCGGCAACCTGGAATCTGCCTGATATCGACTTCACGCAGACGCATTATTATGTCGGTGTGCCCAACCTGGACAGTGTGCTGAGCAGCGCCTGTCAATCCTATTTTGCGTTGTATGGTAAGCCCACTTTGACCGGAGAGTTCGGTCTCAGCGGAGATGCCGGCAACCTGGCCGCCACGGACCCTCATGGCATTTATATTCACAATTCCCTCTGGGGAACTTTGCTCGGAGGGGGCATGGGCGCTGGTCTGCCCTGGTATTGGGATAATTATATAGAGCCGCAAAATCTGTATACTCATTTTCTGGCTTTGGCGGATTTCGCTTCGGGCATCTCTTTTTCCAGGGATCATTATACGGTAGCGCCGGTCAGGATCTCGGGAGATGGGGGTGGCCTGGGAGCCGCCGTTTTGAAATCATCCGATCATTCGCGGATGGCCGGATGGGTATTGAATAAGCAGTATAACTGGAAGAATGTAAAAGAGAATGGGACGCCGGCTGCTGTTGCGGGTGCTTCGATCATCCTGCCCGGGGTAAAGGACGGGACGTATAGGGTACGGTGGTCGGACTGTCGAACGGGGGCTCTTGTTCTGGAGACCACCGTTACCGTGACGGGTCAGGAGCTGAGATTGGCCTGTCCGACAGTAGCCTGGGATTTGAGTGTGGTGGTGGAGGCAGTGCTGTAGGCGAACCTGGCTCTGTTGAACAGGAGGAAAACTATGTAGAGGAGCAGGGCGAGCGTCAGGTAAGCGCCTCCCAGCAATCCCTGGTTTTTAATGATCACCGAATTAACGATCCCATAGCTGAAAAGGGAAGTGATGATATACAGTAATCCGCCCGTTATGCCACTAGCTACGCCGGCATTTTTGGAAAAACGGCCCAGGCAATAGGCAAACAGGTTATTGAATATAAAACCTGCCAAAAGGTGAATGATCAGCACAAAGGGCATAAGTGTATAAAGATTTGTTCTAAGCCCGGATACAGCGATCATCAGCGCCGAGAAAAATAATTGAAGGAAGATCGCGGTGGTTATCTTTTTGGAAAGCGGCCGTCTGATCAACGCCTTGGAAATCATTCCACCTGTCATGAGCGCTACTCCTGAAACCAGGGAAGAATAACCGGTGATCACGGGCGAATAATGAAAGACATGTTCGATGATAAAGGGGCTGGTCATTCCAAATACCACTAACATGGAATAACATAATGCGATCATGATCAGTCCCAGGCTAAAATCGGGTGTTTTAAGCATCGAGGAATAGACCTGGACAATGGATCTTACTTTGAACTGCTGGAAATTCTTTAAAGATTCGCCTCCGTATATAAGTTCCAGGACCACTATTACCAGGGCGAAAATGCCTAAAAAATAAAAGTTGGATTGCCAACCAAAGGAAGCCTGTAAATAACCACCTATGAAAGGCGCCACGATGGGGGCGGTGGCCCATACTATGGAAAAGAGGCTGGTATAATGCCGTAATTTCTCCCCGGAGTATATATCTACGAAATAAGCTCTTTTGCCTACTACGATTGTGGCAACGGCGATGCCCTGGAGGACGCGCATAAAATACAGGACGTAAATGTTATGGGTCAGGGCGATGGAAAAGCTGGCGAGTGCGAACAGGATCAGCGCGCTGATACCCAGCCGGAAACGTCCAAAGCTGTCCAGTAAACTGCCTACGAATAACTGGCTGATGCCGGAGCTCACCATAAAGAGGAGCAGTGTCAGTTGGACTGCGGCATTGGTGACGTTCAGGTGGCTGGCCATGGATGGCAGGGAGGGCAGGTAGATATCGGTGGCCAAACCGGACAACGGGATCAGCGCAAATGATAAAATGGTGCTGAGGCCCTGATGGTTTTCTTTTATGATTCTCATTTTGTTAATCTGTTTCAGGCATTCTGCGTTCTATGATTCGGTCACTATTTATTTTCTGGCGCGAAGCTAGTCTTATTTATCGACACAGTGAAATATTTCGATTTATTGATCGAATTAAGGTTTGAGTAAATTGTGGCAGACGTTATGGTGTCCAGTGTTTATTTTCACCTGTATTGGATCCCTATGTTCCCGTATGATAAAGAGGCGACTGTTATCTGCCACAAATGCGGTGCAAGCATGGTTTGCCGAAAGAAGAAAAGCCTAAGAAAGGAAAATAATCGTTTTCGCACAACCCTACTTCCCATCATATTCCGCTATATATTTCTTAGGGCTTTTGCCGAACTGGCGGGTGAAGGAGCGGCTAAAATTAGCCGGCTCGGAAAAGCCGACTTTGTAGGCGATCTCTGCGATGCTGTATTCACCGGTAACTAATAATCCAGCTGCTTTTTTCAACCGGATAGCCGTCACGAAGTCATGGGCGGTCTGATTGGTGAGGGCCTTTAATTTCCGGTATAGCTGACGCCGGCTCACTTTCAGTTTTGCGGACAGCACATCGATATCAAAAGTGATATCCGCGAGATTGTCCTCTACGATCCTTATGGCTTTGTTGATAAACTCCTTGTCCAGGGGATTCATTTCAAGGCCGGGGGATGTCTCGTCCGGTGTCTTTCCGTATAGCTCCCTCAGTTTCTTCCGGGAGTTAAGCAGGTTCTTAATACGGGCCAGGACCAGCTCCGTATTGAAGGGTTTGGGAATATAGGCGTCGGCGCCTGCCGAGTAGCCTTCAATCTGGTGGACTTCCGCCTGTTTGGCCGTCAACAGGATCACGGGAATATGACTGGTCCGTTCATCGGTCTTTATCTTTTCGCAAAGCTCCAGGCCGGTGACCTCCGGCATCATGATATCACTGATGACCAGGTCAGGAATCAGTTGTACCGCTAAATCATAACCGATCGATCCATTCGGAGCATCCTCCACTTTATAGAATTGTCCCAATTCCTCTTTCAGGTATTCCCGCAAATCTTTGTTGTCTTCGACCAGGAGGATCAAGGGAGCAGATTCAAGTTGGAGCTCCGGTTCATCCGCCGGGCGGGTCATTCCGGAATCCTGCGGGGAAGGGGATGCGGGTGGGTAAGCGCCGGGGGCTTCAGAGTCAATCCGGGAAGGAGTGCCGTTGGCAGTCGGGTAAGTATCGGTGGATTCGGGGTTGTTGAGAGGATCTGCCCGATCGTGGGCATGGCTGGGGTCAGCGGGGGCGGACTGCTCGCTCTGGCTTAGGTGCCTGTGTCCCAGGGGCAGGTAAATAATAAAGTCGGAGCCCCGCCCTAATTCGCTTTCCACCTCTACCCTACCCTTATGCAATTCGACCAGTTCCTTAGTAAGGGCAAGGCCGATGCCGGTGGATCCATTCTCATAACGGCTGGTCTCCTCCACCTGGTAGAAGATCTCAAAGACTTTGTCTTTCAGGTGGGCGGGGATGCCGACGCCGGTGTCCCGGACATGAATAGCGACATATTCAGGGGCCATCTGATCGCGGGAGACGGCGGGGACAGAGTTGGCGTGGCTGATTAAGATGGAGATGGAGCCATTGTCCGGGGTATATTTAAAGGCATTGGAAATAAGGTTGAAGATGATCTTTTCGAATTTGTCCTGGTCGATCCAGACCTGTACGTTGTCGATAGAAGCGGTGATGGAATAATGGATATTCCTTTCTACCGCGTGGATATTGAACAGTTCGGCAATATTCTTCGTCATGGTAACGATATTGGCTGGCCTTGCAGCCAATTTTACGTGCCCGGCTTCCAGTTTCCGCAGGTCCAGCATCTGGTTGATCAGCTTCATCAGACGGGACGCATTATTATACATCAGTCCGCTGTATTTCTTAACCTGTTCCGGGGGAAGCTCTTCCCGGATGATCTTCCGCAGGGGATCCATGATCAGGGAAAGAGGGGTACGCAGCTCATGGGAAACGTTGGTGAAAAAATCCAGTTTAATCCGGTTGAGCTCTTTCATTTTGTCTGCCGTGAGCCGCTCGAAACGGATCTGCCCTTTTAATTTTTCCTTACCGGCAATGTCCTTATAAATGACATACAGGATCAGAAAGACCAATATAATATAGAGCCCGTAAGCCCACCAGGTTTTCCAGAACGGAGGGGTAATGATAATGGTCAGAACAGTCTCTTTCGGATTCCAGATGCCGTCATTATTGGCGGCTTTGACTTTGAACAGGTACCGGCCCGGGACCAGGTTGGTGTACGTGGCTTTGCGTTCGCTGCCCGCGTAGTTCCAGTTCTTATCAAAGCCTTCCAACTGATAGGCATATTTATTTTCCGACGGCACGGTATAACTCAAGGCAGCATATTCGATGGTAAAATCGGACTGGTCGTAAGTGAGGGTTATTTCTTTGGCATCCCCGATATTCTCCTTCAGGGGGGAGTTCTTCTCTCCGACCCTTACCGGCTTATTAAATAAGAGGAACCCGGTAAACCGGCTGACGGGAGGAATCTTATTGTCCCGGACCGCGCCGGGATCAAAGACATTAAATCCATTTGCTCCACCAAAGAGGATCCTGCCATTGTCGGTCCGGAATCCCGAGCCTACGACAAACTCCAGGTCCTGCAGGCCGTTGTAGACGCCATAGTTCCGGAATGTCCTGTTCACAGGGTTGAACCGGCTGATGCCTTTATTCGTGCTCAACCATAAATACCCTTTTCCATCTTCGATGATACTGTTGATGATATTGTTGCTTAACCCGTTCTCTTCGTTGAAGGTGATAAACCGCCGGGTCCTCGGGTCAAAACAGTCCAGCCCTCCTCCCATCGTCCCGGCCCAGATATTCCCTTTGGCATCCTCGCAAAGGGAGAAGACGACCTGGTTACTCAGGTTGTTATTGACTTTATCATACAGCGTGAATTTTTTGGATGCCGGGTCATAAACGCTGATGCCTCCCGAATAGGTGCCGATCCATATTTTTCCCTGCCGGTCCTGGTGCATGGATCTTATATAATCGTTGCTGAGGCTATCGTGGTCATCGGTATGCCGATGCCTGGTGATGATGCCGTCCGATGGATCCAGGATATCCACTCCTCCCCCATTGGTACCCATCCAGATATTTCCCTGCCGGTCTTCCAGCAATGCATAGATGGAATTATTACTCAGCTCATGGGGCCCGTTGCCCTGCCGGTAGTGTTGAAAGTTCCCCGTCTTCAGGTCCAGCCTGTTCAATCCATTTCCATAAGTGCCTATCCACAAATAATCTTTTTTCCGGCTCATGAGCAGGGAGAGGATGGCATATCCTCCGAGGGTATTGTTATTACCGGGCTCCGGATCATAATGAATGAACCGGTGGGTGCTTCGTTCCCATCGGTTCAGCCCTCCCCCATCGGTACCTATCCAGATATCGCCCTTCTGATCTTCGGCAAAAGAGGTGACCATATCCGCGCTCAGGCTGAATGGATCGGAAGTGTTCCGATAGCAATCGAAGGAGAACAGGTTCCGGTCGTATTTATTGATTCCGCCGGCGGAAGTGCCTACCCATAGGATCCCATTGTTGTCTTCGTCCAAAGAAAGGATCGTATTATTGTTCAGGCTGCCCTGGCCGATCAGGGTCTTATTATAGGCGACGAAAGTCCCCGAATCTACTTCCAGTAAATCCAGCGCGTCTTCTGTCCCCACCCATATTCTATTGCTACCGGCCCGGCAAAGGGTTGTAACGATGTTGCTGCTGATGCTATTCTTCCGGGCGGCGTCCTTTTTATAGCAGGAGAAGAATCCCTTGTCAAAAACATTCAATCCGCCGCCATCGGTGCCGATCCAGAGGCGGCCATGCCGGTCTTCTGTGATGGCTTTTACCAGGTCGCTGCTGATGCTCCGGGGATCTTTATCGTCATGCAGGAAATGCCTGAAGGTCCCGTCTTTGGGGTTAAAAAGGTTGAGGCCTTTGGAGGTGCCGATCCAGAGGTTACCGGAGGCATCTTCAAAGATGGATTGGATCGTAGGGTTGCTCAGGCTGGAGGGGTCGCGGGGATCGGGCTGAAAATGCCGGATGGTCTTTTTGTTCCGGTCAATCAGTAATAATTCATGGAAGGTGCCTACCCAGAGGCGCGAATCGTGGTCTTCGCAGATGCTGAGGATAGCCGGATTGATGGAAAAATCCGGATGGATCCCCAGGTCTTCCAACCGGATAAAAGCGTCCTGGCTCCTATTGTAAATGCATAATCCTCCTCCCAGGGTACCGATCCAGAGATTGGACTGCTGGTCTTCAAAGAGGCATTTGATCTGGTTGTCCGGTATCGAGCGGGGGTTTTGGGGGTTGTTCCGGTAAACGGTGAACGTATGGCCATCATATTTATTCAAACCATCCTGGGTGCCGAACCACATGAACCCTGATTTATCCTTGAGGATACAGTTGACGGCACTCTGCGACAGTCCGTCTGCGGTGGTAAGCTGGCTGAATTTCCGGGTTGCTTCGGGTTGGCTATGTGCCCGATGCGGGAGGACAGAAAAAATCAGGAGGAGGCAGGAAAGGGCGATAACCCGCGATAGCAGGATCCCCTTTAAGGAGGCAGGGAGCTGTGGGGGTATCATATCGTGCAAGGTAGTATCATTCTATGCCAAAAAATGCATGATAAATGTACAACCTTTATTTTTACCAGGTTAATGATATTGCCATGAAATACAATACTTTGCATAAGGTCACTTCCCTGAATGCCCAGGATTGCCTCACCTATTCTTCCAGCGTAAAAAACGAGCTGGACCGCCCCTTACATTATCACTCCGAGTATGAATTACTATTGATTGCGGATGCTGCCGGGGCTAAGCGGGTTGTTGGGAATCATGAAGCGATCATTCCGGACCTTGAACTGGTGCTGACCGGGCCCAATGTCCCTCATTCCTGGAAGTCGCAGGAGGTTTCAGGCCGGCCCATTACGGAGATCAGCATCCAGTTCCCCGGGGACTTGTTTGCTGAGGAATTCCTGGGGAAAAACCAACTCAGTCTGATCAATCAGTTATTTAAAATGGCCTCCTTCGGAGTGTCTTTTTCCACCCCAACGATTGAAAATATTTACCCCAAACTGGTTTCTCAAAAGGAAAAGAAAGGATTCGGCTCTTTTCTGGGCCTCCTCTCTATTTTGCATGATCTCTCGGTGGCTCCCGATAGCCAGGTACTCTCTGCGGAGGTTGTCGTTCCGGAGCTTTGTCCGGCGGGCAATCGGATCGATATGGCGTATGCCTATATGAAAGCCAATTATTCCCGGTCTATTACCCTGGAAGAGATGGCGAAGAGGGCTTGTATGACCAAGGGGGCTTTTTGCCGTTTCCTCCGGAAAAGGACGGGGAAGACCTATATGGAAAGTTTGAACGAGATCCGGATCGGCCATATTTCGCGTATGCTGGTGGGGACCTCCGAAGATATTGCGGAGATCGCCTATAAGACCGGCTATAATAATGTGGCTCATTTTAACCGATCGTTCAAGCGGCAGAAGGGATGTACGCCGAAAGAGTTCCGGGAGAGCTACTCCGGGAAGAAGGATTTTGCTGAGAGGGGCTGATGATGGGGCAGTGAAGAGAATGGGGGAAGCCGGGCCCAGGCTGTCGTATTCAGCCCCTTAAATTGCCGTATTTACACCCGCTGTGGCCTGTTTATTGATGGTAAATTTGTAATGGTCTTTATTTTATGCTCATTATTTATTCACTGTCATTAAAAAGGTGTGTTATGTTTAAAGATACAAAGACATTCAGCAGCTTCTCGGTTGACAATATCGAGAAAGCAAAACAGTTCTATGGCCAGACGCTTCAATTGAATGTGGCCGATAACCCCATGGGGGTGCTGGAACTGAATATAGCCGGGGGCAATAAGATAATGGTCTATCCCAAGCCCAACCATACTCCGGCGACTTACACCGTCCTTAATTTTCCTGTGGGCAATATTGAAAAAGCCGTAGATGAGCTGGGAAAGCGGGGCGTCGTTTTCGAGCATTATGACATGAAAAATCAGGTAAGTGCCCGATAATTATTTATTACGCCCGGACTTTGAGTTCGGGATGTTTTTTTATTGGAGCGAGGGGTCCGGGAAGAGGGTCGCTACTTTATTGTATTTATTTCTGTATTCAATCGGCGTAAGCCCTGTTACTTTTTTGAACACGTCCCTGAAGGCCTTGGTATCCGTATAACCCACATCAAACATCACTTCGTTGACATTTTTCCGGCTTCTCTCCAGGCTTCTTTTGGCCACTTCGATCTTTACCCGCTGGATATATTCTATGACGGTATTGTTAGTTGCTTTTCTGAAACGGCGTTCAAAGCTACGCCTGCCGATGGCGCATAGGTCGGCCAGGTTGTCGATGGTGATCTTATCCTGGAAGTTGGCCTCGATAAAGCTCTGTGCCTGCTTGATGGCCTCGTCTTCATGTTCTTTCTGTCCTTTGAATACCATAAAGGCTGCCTGGCTTTCCCGGTCGATATCGATGGCAAAGTATTTAGAGGCCTGGATGGCCGTATCCCGGTCCGTATATTTTTCCACCAGGTATAAAAGCAGGTTCCAGTATGAGTTGGCCCCTCCGCTGGAATAGAGGCCCTGCTCTTCGGTGATGATGCTCTGGTCTACCAGGTGTACGGCGGGAAACATATTCCTGAATTCATTGGCAGAATTCCAATGGGTGGAACATTTTTTACCATCCAGCAAGCCGGTGGCGGCCAGCAGGAAGGCGCCTATGCAAAGGGATGCCACTTCCGCTCCCCGCGCATACTGGTCACATATCCATGGGATCAGGGCCTCGTTCAATTCCAGGGCTTTCTTCATATCGCCGCTCAGGGCAGGGATGAAGATGAGGTCCGTCTTTTTAACCTCGTGCAGGAGTTTGTCAATATGAACGGAGAAGATGCAATTCTCCAATTGTACCTCTTTGCAAACGCCTACCAGCTCGATGTGGAACAGGGGGCATTTGCCGGCGGCCTCCAGGAACTGGTTGACCGTTTTAAACAGATAGCGGGGGTCCGCTATAGCCTCTATCACGGAGGTCTCCGGGACGAGAATGGATACATGTTTCATCCAATAAAGATAGACAAATTCCCTGTCGCAATCACCACTCCGAAATGTCGTTTTTACACCCTGTCAATTCTCTTTTAACCTTTTATGTTTGTGGGGTGATCCGGGCGCTAAATTGATAACTACTAAATCTGATTAAAATGACACAAATTAATTCTTACCTGACCTTTAATGGAAATTGCCGCGAAGCCATGACCTTCTACAGAGAATGCCTGGGAGGGGAGCTGACCCTTCAAACTATTGGCGAGTCCCCTCTGGCAGATAAGATGCCCCCTCAAATGAAAGAGAGTGTCCTGCATTCCACGTTGACCAAGGGGCCCTTGCAGATCATGGCTTCGGATATGGTGGAGGAGCAGGGGCTGGTGAAGGGGAATTCAGTTTCTTTAATGCTCAATTGCAGCAGCGAGGAAGAGATCAATACGTTCTATGCCAATCTTTCAAATGGCGGGAAGGCCACGCATCCCCTGGAGAATTCATTCTGGGGGGCTTTATTCGGCGATCTGACGGACCGGTATGGTAATCACTGGCTGCTTCATTATGATAAAAATCAGAAACACTAAGGTTCTTCATTGATAAGCGGCTTCTATTTTCCGCCTGTATTTACGATAGAGTTTCCCGGCGATTTCCAGGCTGTTGCCGGACGGAGTAACGGGGAAGGATTTTTCTTCATTGACCCATTGCCATTCCCACCGGCGGATTTCTTTTTCGAAACCTTGCAGGTCCGGCGCTTTCCCATTTTCCAGGGATCGATCCAGCAGGACGAAAAACTTTTGCCACCGCACTTTGTAAAAATCGTTCAGCAGACCGCTCCATTGCCGGTTGGCGTATTCATGGAGGGGGCTGTTAGCGTCTCCCCATAGAGTGACCAGGTCGAGGGCATTCATTTCGTATTGTTTCTTTTCGGCAGGGGTATTCCCCCAACTTCTGGCCGAGGCGATCCAGGGGCCGAGTAAAAAATCCCTGCGGGTCGACAGCAGGCGGTCCAGATCGTCGATCAGCTCTATGAACTGCCGGCTATAGTTTGTAAAGCTTACACTATCTTTTGCAAGGAAAGCATTCACCCATCTTTTCTGCAAAGGCAGGGCATAATTGGCCAGGACCTGGCGTGTAATGTCTGTCAGGTCGAATAAAAAGCCTTCGGTGGGGGCTGGTGCGGGGGCTTCGGAGACGGTTGAGGCGGTAGCTGGATATTGCGCTGCAGTCCGAATAAAGAGGTCCCATGCCGGCAGGAGCGCCTGTGGGGGATAATTGAGTTTTGTCCGTGTCCATACCGTAGTGGAATCGAAGGTGGGGCGCCCGGTGATGATGGACTCGGCGCCATCCCTTATTTCCCGGCCATTGTAAACGGTCTGCCGGAGGATATCCCATGCCTGGAGCAATTGCCGGCCGGCGGAACCGGAACGGGTGAGGCCAGGACCGGAGCGGGTCGAAACATCATACCGGTTCCGTACATACCGGGGGAGCCATTCCTCCAATGAAACGGGTGTGGATTGCCAGGCGTGCTCCATCATCAGTTCATAGATCGCCGGGTTTTGTTCGATGGCTTCCATGGTCAGGCCAATACCCGCCATCCTGCCGGAAGCGGTATCGTTAAGCGCCAGCGCGGGTCCGGAAGCCACTCCTTCCATTCGGCCGAACAGGTTTACGTTACCGCCAAAATTGTTGAGCATATTCCAGATCCAGGGCTTGCCATAAAAAGCTTGTGTTCTTTTCCAGACGGGTTCTATTTCCGCGGCCAGGTCCAGCAGGAGTAGGTGGTTATCGGGTACGGCATCCAGTAAGGCCTTTATCTGCGGTGCCTTCCAGAAAGCGCGGTCGCTATAGAACAACCATCCCTGCATCACCCATATGGCGGCTGTGTCAGCCTGCTGCATGCCTTCGTACAGTCTCCGGCTCAGTCCGGCGAGGAAAGCGGGATCGTCGGAAGGCGGCTCGTTCTCATTGAAGGTATCTGCGGAGTAGAAATGATCGGTGCCGAAGAGGCGGGTCTGCACCTCCAGGAATTTCTTACCGACCGATGCGAATAAGGTATCTTCCGAATCAAGGATATAGGTATCGGCAAAGCCATTCTTCCAATTGGTCTGTTTGAGCTTAGCCGAAGGAAAATGATCTTTGAAGCTGGCCGGTACATGGCCGGTGAAGGCAGGTAATACGGGTTTCATACCCAATGCCCTTTCTCTTTGCAGGATCTTCGTTTGCAGGTCCCGGTGGCTTTCCATCCAATGCCGGGAAAGAGGGCCGCCCCATCCGTCAAGGTTGCCCATCCAGAACCAGGCGAACCAGGCGGGGCCGCTGAAGAAGGAAGCCAGCTCTTCATCCGAAAAACCCATTCCTTTATATACTGTATACCAGGTATATTCTTCCCCGGTGATGGCTAGCGGCATATTGATGCCATGCAGGGCCATCCAATCAATCTCTTTCTCCCAGCGTGGCCAGTCCCACCAGCTCATGCTGTAATTAAACGTGCAATAGTTGAGATAGTAGCGATAGTTGTATGGGGAAGCTCTATGTATTTTTCCATGAACGGGTGGTAGTCTTGCGGGTAGCCGCAGGTTGCTGCCGTTCCAGGTAATCTGGCAATGGCAGTAGGTTTGGAGGTAATAGTACAGGCCGGAGGCGATCGCTATTCCGTTATTGCCCCGGAGCAGGATCCGGTCACCGCGGCTTTCCAGTTCGAAGGAGTCCTTACCGGCGGCGGCCGGTAAGGACTCTATTATAAATCCGGTCGCCCTGTCGGGCAGCAAACGCCGGATCAGTGCATAAGACGCCACGGGGCCCCGGATCGGTTGCGAGCGGGCTGGAACGAGGGACGAAGTTCCGGCTCGCTCTAACGAAGGATTATTGGGCTCCTGTGAAAAGGAGGCCGGCCGGCCGATCAATAATAAACAAGCAAAGAAAAAAGGGATCTTCATATTGTTGGTTGGTCGGAGTACTCAATAGCCGGTATTCTGTTTTAAGGCCGGGTTTAATTGCAGGGCGACCGTCGGTATCGGGTAGATCCGGTGATTTACATCCGCATCTGTCTTAAAGCCCCAGGAATCTTCAAATTTCCCGAAGCGGATCATATCGTTCCGGTGCCAGCCTTCCCAGGCAAATTCCCGGCTTCTTTCATTGTAAATAGAATCCAGGGTAATATTGCTCCAGGCCGCGGAGGTAGTACGTTCGGCACGCAACTGGTTGGCCAGGGTCAGCGCCGTCTGTCCAAGGGTAGCCGCTCCCCCGCGCAATATGGCTTCGGCCTTCATCAGGAGAATGTCCGAATAACGAAATACCGGCACGTCATTGTTCTGGTTCCTGTTCGGGGAATTGGCATCGGGATAGAACTTGATATTGCGATAGCCCATATTCCAGCCTACTTCGTCGTCATTGACATCAAATGGCTGTGTAGTGTTCCTGAGCACGACATTGGGGGTAAGGTTCACCTGGTAAGTGTAGGGGGTATTATCACCCGCGTATAAAATGCCATCATATCCCGCCTTGGTGGTCGTCACCGTTACCGGGGTAACGCCGTCATTCAGGAACTGCAGGCCGGTCAGCCATTGACCGTTCCGCACGTCATTCGGATCGTTGAAATTGGCATAGAACTCCGGCAGGGTACTGGCCGGGGCGCTGGGTGTAAAAGGCAGGCTGAACTTGGCCTTCTCGCTCCGGGGAACATCGTAACGGGCATGTATGTTTACGCAGCGGAAAGGCCAGCTCCCGTTACTAAATGCGGGATCATAAGGTATCGCAAAGATAAACTCCTTCATGGACGGACCGTTCGTAGGATAGAACATCTTGAGATAACTGCTCTGGGGCTCCAAAGCATAGAGGCCGGAGTTGATCACGCTATCACAGGCCGCTATGCAATCATCATAGCGTGCCGTCTTCGTGTAATACTCCGCATTCAGGCACATTTTTGCCAATAAGGCATAGGCTGTGTATTTATTGGGTCTACCGTACGTGGTTGCCCCTGAAGCGGTGTTGAGGTAAGGCAGGCAGGCTTTTACCTCGCTCTCGATAAAACTGAACACCTGCGCCCTTGCCGTATTGGGTTTCGGCGTAAAATCCCCGTATGCCGTGTCGATAGGGACATTGCCGTAATTATCCATCATCATGAAATAGGCGAACGCACGCACCATCTTTACTTCTGAAAGAAGAGTCTGCTTAAAAGATCCTGCGGGGACGGTCTGGTTCAGGACGGAAAGCGTCTGGTTGCTGGTCCCGATAATGGTAGACAGCCAGGTCCAGTTGCCGTTGATATATCCATTGTCCTTTGTCCAGCTATGATAATGCAGGGTCATATTTTGCCCGCCATCATACCAGTTGCCTCCGCGGGCAGGTTCGATCCCTTCATTGGTGCTATAGGTCTGCTGAAAAAAGTATTCTACTGCGTAATTCCCTCTCAAAACAACATATACCGCGCCGGCGGCCTGGACGTATTGAGCAGAATCCTGGGGGAAGACAGCGGGTGTCAGTTCCGTTTTTACCGGCACATCGAGCTTATGGCAGGACGCCAATGTTCCAAATAGCAGCACCGGGAAAATTATATATTTAAATACGTTTTGCATATTGATGATTTTTACTGGTTAGAAGGAGACTTTTGCGCCCAATAAGAATTGCCGGGTCTTGGGATAGAAATTGTTATAATCCACGCCAGGCGCTATACCACCCTGGGTCACTTCCGGGTCTACTCCTTTATAGCCGGTGATCACGAACAGGTTATTGACGGAGACATATACCCGAAGAGATTTGATAGACTCACCCAGGTATTTGAAATTATATCCCAGGGAGGCATTGTCAAATCGCAGGTAGCTTCCGCTTTCGATGAAGCGGGAAGAATATTTGTAGGCATTCCCGTCGCTGGGGGACTCACCGGCCGCATCCACCAGGATATTCGTAGTCGCTGCCGTAGAGGGCCTGAAGAGGTCGGCGCGGGTGGCATCGAAAATTTTATTGCCGAATACGGCCCGCAGGAATATATTCAGGTCAAATGCCTTATAATGGAAGGTATTAGCCCATCCTACCAGTAATTTCGGCTGTGCGCTGCCCAGATAATGATAATCCGTTCCGATGGAAGGATTGGTCGTCAATTTGCCATTGCCACCCACGTATTGAGAGACGCCGCTGGCATTCTTACCGGCATACTGCAGGGAGAAGAATTGTCCCATGGGTTTGCCAGCCTTCAGGATCTGCAGGGTGCTGCCGGATTGTCCGCCGCCTTCGGGGTCGGCAAGCAGGACGGAGTCGCCACCGGTAAACAAGGGATTGGTCAGACTGGTGATCTTATTCGTATTATGCGACAGGTTGAGGGAACTCGTCCAGCTGAAATCAGCTTTTTTCACCAGGTTGGCTGCAAGGCTCAATTCAATCCCTTTATTATTCATGCTGCCGCCATTGGCCGTAATAGTCCCGGTCTGAACGAGGATGGGATCCACTTTATAGGGGTAGATCATGCCGGTCGTATTCTTGTTATACCAATCCAGGGCGCCGCTGAGTTTACCCTTCAGGATCGAAAAATCCAGCCCGATATCCGTCGTAGCCGTCTTTTCCCATTGCAGATTGACATTGGACGCCTGGGTGGTCCCATAAGCGCCAACATTGGACCCATTGTAATAAAAAGTTCCATTGCTGCCGGATAAAGATTGGGCGGTATAGGCGTTAAAGCCCGTTGAATTCCCCGTGACGCCATAGCTTCCCCTGATTTTCAGTTCGTTGAAAAGAGCCTGGTTATTCATAAAGCTCTCCTGGCTGATCCGCCAGGCTGCGCCCACGGAAGGAAAATATCCCCATTGATGGTTGGCGCCGAATACCGAGCTACCATCCCTTCTTACGGAGCCCTGGAGTAAATACTTGTCTTTATAATTATAATTGACCCGGGCGAAATCGGAGATCAGGCGGGTCTCCTGGTAAACGCCGTCCGCTCCCAACCCGATCGTATAACCGCTCAGACCATAGGGATTGCTTAAGGCTAAGTTGTTATACCCGATATTATCCACCGGGAAATTCGAGGTGGTGGCCTGGAAGCCATCCCCGATGATAAAGTTCTGCCAGGAATATCCCAGAACGGCATTGATAGTATGGGAGCCGAACTTTCTATCCCAGGTAAAATAGGTTTCCAGCAATTTACTGGTGCTCTGGTAGGAACTACGGGTAGCCTGGCCGTTAGAGCCGAAAGATTGCTGGGTATGGTAGGTCAGGCCCGGATCGGGATTATCGTACATGTTATTATAGTTCGCGGTAAAATAACTGTCCAGGTATCGTCCTTGCAGGGAGGTGGCGCTCTGGTAAGACAGGTTCAGGTCGTAGGTCAGCCCGAACGGTAATTTTACCTGTGTGGTAAAACTGCCCACCAGGGTATTATACTTGGTGTTCTGCTGGCTATGATTCATCATCGCCACGGGGTTGTAATAGCCGGCTGTATTGAAATTCTCGAAATAAGTGCCGTTGGCATTTTTTACGGGCGATACCGGCAGGTGGAGGGCCGATTGCAGCAGCACGACACTCCGGTAAGGGATGTCATTGGCGCTGCTGTTGGAATTCGTGATATTCACTCCGAATTTGACTTTATCCTTCAAAGCATACTGCTCGATGGCCAGGCGGGCGATGACACGCTCCAGGGAACTATGCGACAGGATCCCTTCTTTATTCGCATAGTTGAGGCTGGCGACATAATTACCATGATCGCCGCCTCCGGTAAAGGAAATATTCTGATTATGCGAAAAAGCGGAGCTTCTTTCGATGGCTTTTTGCCAATCGGTATTCGCGCCTTTATCGTCATTGGGAGAGTAGGCCAGGCTATTTTTGGTAACAAAGGCTCTCGACTGGGCCGCATTCATCATTTTCAGGCTGCTGGATACTTTTTCCAGGCCGGCATACCCGCTGTATGCTACCTGTAGCTGGCCCTTTTTACTTCCTCTTTTAGTCGTGACCATGATCACGCCATTGGCGGCCCTGTTGCCATAAATGGCGGTCGCGGCGGCATCCTTCAGGATATCTATAGAAGCGATATCGTCCGGCGCAATGATGGATATATCGGCCCCGGGAACGCCATCGATGACATAGAAGGGCGATTGGGAGCTATTGATGGTAGAAGCGCCGCGTAAAACGACAGCAGCAGGTGTATTGGGGTCGCCGCTCGCCGATATGTTCAGGCCGGGCGCCTTGCCCTGCAGCAATTGACCAACATCCGTAATGGCGCCTACGTTCAGGTCTTCCGATTTAACCGTACTCACGGCGCTTGACAGGTTCTTCCGGCTGGCCCGGCCATAACCCACGACGACCACATCATTCAATGCCGTATTGCTTTCCGTCAAACTGATGTCGATCGTTGTCCGGTCGCCGACCTTTACTTCCCTGGGATCATAGCCCACATAGGAAAAGAGGAGGATATCTTCTTTGGTAACAGAGAGGGTATATTCCCCGCTCTCGTTGGTAGTCGTACCCTTTTGGGTGGCTTTTATGGTAATGGTGACCCCTCCCAACGGTTTACCGGCAGCCGTGGTAACTTTGCCTTTGATAATGGATGCCGGCACGGCAGCGGGCGGGGATAGTTCCCGGGGCTTGATTACGATCGTTTGTTCAACGATGAAATAGTCGAGAGGCTGGTTCTCGAAGCATTTTTTCAGCGCTTCGTCCAGGCTGACATTTTTCAGGTCCAGGGTCACTTTCGCCGCCTTATCGAGCTGGCGGGTCTTGTACCAGAAAGAATAGCCGCTCTGTTTTTGAATTTCTTTGAACACTTTCTCCAGCGGGGCTTCCCGGATAGACAGGTTGATCTTTTGTGAGAACCCATTGGCAGAGACCTGCAGGCAGGCAACAATCAGTAAAAAAGCAGTCATTTTCATAACCAGCCAGGTTTTGGTTTGCAGCCGGGGGGGGAAAGCAAGCGACAAGGCAGGCAATCCCAGCCCGATTTTGCAATAAGCAGTCGGAATCATAATTTTGTTTTGATTTGGGTTAACAATAAGCAGTTCCTCAAATAATTGTTTATAGTAACAGTTAACTCAGCTATTCGCCGGGAACGCCTCCAACGTTCCCGGTTTTTTGCTTTTGTCAACGAAAGCCCTGATGTTTGTCCTGAAAAGCTTTGATGCCCGCTTCTCAGGATCTTACAATGATCTTTTTATTTTCTATCGTAAGCCGGATATCGCTCAATTTTAAAATCTTCAATACGCCCGACAGGCTGGTATTACGGGAGACACGGCCTGTGAATTTGTCTGCCGGAATATTGCCTTCATAGACCACTTCGACATCATACCACCGGGAGATCTGGCGCATCACCGTTTGCAGACTCTCATCCCCGAATTCGAATACGCCATTCTTCCAGGCCACTGCATTTTCGGTGTCCGCATCCGGGATCCATCGTATTTCCCCATTATCCTGCAACTGCGCCTGTTGTCCGGGCCTTAGCAGGCCGGAGGAGGCACCTTTACTCACTTTTACCGATCCTTCCAGGAGAGTGGTCCTGATAGCGGCTTCATCAGCATAGGCATTGACATTGAAGCGGGTGCCCAGCACTTCGATTTCCATAGGATGTGCAGCCTTCAGTTGGTGATCTGCCAGGACCCTGAAGGGCATCGATGCATTTTTTGTGATTTCGAAATAAGCTTCGCCGGAAACCTCCACTTTCCGTTCCTTACCTGAAAAAGCCGTCGGATAGCGGATCGAAGAGGCTGCGTTGAGCCATACCTGGCTCCCATCCGGCAAAACGAGCCTGTACTGGCCTCCCTTGGGCGTGGAAAGGATATTATAACTTATGCCAGCGATAGGGTCGCCTGTAACAGGCTCATACTTCAATTGTCCGTCTCCCGATTTCAGCACCCGGGTGTTCCCCTGGCGGGCCAGATTGCCTGATTTTGCACTATCCAGGACAATGGTCGAACCATCGTCCAGGGTGAGCAGGGCTTTATTGCTGCCCGGCAGGACATCGGCCTGGGCCGGCGGCGCGGATTTTTGAGCGGCGATGGGGGGCTGGCCGGAGTTTTTGCGCAATATAAAGAACCAGGCTCCGGTAGCAAGGACTGTTATAAGGGCAGCTGCGGCTGATACCCTGAACCATTTTATTCTGGCAGGCGGTGAAGCATCCAACGCTATTCTTTCCCGGATACTGACCAGCATTTCCTCCTCCAGCTGCTTTATCACGGGCTGATATTCAGGGGGCAACAGCAATTCTTCGTCATTAAAATGATTATACCAGTCTATAAATTCCTTTTTCTGCGGGTCTGTAATGGAACCATTTAACCATTTTTCGGCCAGTTCGAGCATTTTCTGCGAATAAGGCAAATTGGACATGAGGCTAATTTCCTTAATAGCCAAACGAGAAGAGCCGATCCCTTAGTCGGGTAAAAAATATTTCCGGGAGGACATTCCTTTATGCGGGGAAAGAGAGCAGTAAGCCGGTGGAGAAGAGGATGGTAAAGAGAGTGGGCAACAGGGTAAACAAGTGGCTGAGTCCGGTCTTCAACTTGCGGATCGCCGCAGACAAATGCGCTTCCACGGTCTTTTCCGCGATTCCTAATTCTGCCGCAATTCTTCTCTGGGAATATCCCTTGTTACGGCTCAGCTGGAATACGATACGGCATTTCTCGGGCAGGGCTTTTACCAGGGTAGCCAGTTGCTCCTGTAATTCATTAAATTGAAGTTGATTCTCTGTGTCGATTACGGCTTCATGCCAATCAAGGGAGGCATATTTCCGGTAACGTTGCTGCCGGTTTTTAGAGGCGAGCCGGTTGAGCACCTCGTATTTTACAGCCGTTGCCAGGTAAGTGTTCAAGGTATAGGTAAGCTGCAGGACCTGTCTTTTTTTCCATAGATTATAGAATATATCCTGTACGAGTTCCCTGGCTTCCTCCGTATTATCCAGGCGATGCATGGCCATTACAAATAACCGGTCCCAGTAACGGCGATATATTTCGGTAAAAGCAGCGTCATTGCTGTCTTTCAACAATGGCAGCAGTTGCTCGTCCTGGTATGTCGTATATAGAGTCATCGGGGTGCAGCGATTCCGTGTACCAGTAAAGTTATAAAAAAAGAATCTAATATTGTTTTATAGTGGGAAAGAACATTTACGTATGTGTTGGAAAACGATTATTTTACAGGAAACATCCGCGTATGTTCAGGTTCCTGTTATTTACCTTCATCCTGGTATTCCTTATCCAATGCAAAAGCAAGGAGCGGGTGGGCCTGCCACCCGGCGACCGGAATAATGGGGGGCTTTTCCTGCCCGGTCACTTTGAAGCGGTGGTGGTCGCCGACAGCATCGGAAGCGCCAGGCATATTACCGTCAATGATAACGGGGATATCTATGTTAAGTTAACCTATAATGACCCTATGAACGGGAAAGGGGGGACGGTCGCCCTCCGGGATCTCAATAATGATGGTAAAGCGGATATCATCGCCTACTTCGGAGATTATAAGGATATCGGGGGCCTGCCAACCGGGGTCACCATACATGATGGCTACCTGTATACTTCTACTGTCAAAAACGTTCTCCGAAATAAATTGACGCCCGGCCAATTAATCCCGGACAGCAAGACGGAAGTGATCCTCACGGATGAAGATAAAGATCTGTATAAGCACTGGCATACGACCAAGCCGCTGGCTTTTGACAGGGAGGGAAATATGTATGTCCCTTTCGGGGCCCCGGACGATGCAGGTCAGGACATTATGACGGCGGGTCCGGCCGGGATGCCTGGCGGCAAGGGACTGGATCCTTCTCCGGACCTGGAAAACTATGGAGGCATCTGGCGATTTGACGCCAACAAGATAGGGCAGACCCAGAAAGACGGGTATAAATATGCTACGGGTATAAGGAGCGTGCTCGGTATTGCCTGGAGCCCGATGGATAATAGTCTGTATGTCGTGATGAACGGCATGGATAATTTCCATACCCGGTATCCCAAAATTTATTCCCCGTGGCAGGCGGCCATGCTTCCGGCAGAGCCTTTGTTAAAGGTGACGGAAAAATCGGATTTCGGCTGGCCTTATGCTTATTATGACCAGCTGCAAGGGAAAAACATATTGCAGCCGGGGTATGGCGGCGATGGTAAGATCGTAGGCAGGGCCAGCAGGTTCGATACGCCAGTGATGGCTTTCCCCGGGCATTGGGCTCCGATGGACCTGTTGTTCTACCAGGGCGATCAATTTCCCGGGAGGTATAAAAAAGGGGCTTTTGTCGCTTTTCATGGGTCGACGGACCGGTCGCCCTATCCCCAGGCAGGATATATCGTATGTTTTGTACCGTTTGAGAACGGAGCCCCGACGGGGAAATGGGAAGTCTTTGCCGATGGGTTTACAAGGGTGGACACGGTTGTCAATACGAGTGATGCGGTTTTCAGGCCGATGGGGCTTGCCATGGGGCCCGATGGATCGCTGTATATTTCCGAATCGAATAAGGGGAGGATCTGGCGGGTGATGTATAAAGGAGATAAGGATCAGTTCGGGGAGGCGCAGTTAGCTGACATGGAAAAGAGGAAATCCCGGTCTTATATAAAAACACCCGATGAGGTGAAGGATAATTTGGGGAAAGGGGGTGAGATGGAAGGGCTGATCCTCTATAATTCTTACTGCAGGGGCTGCCATCAGCGGGATGGGAAAGGCGATAATAGCCGGTATCCTCCGCTGGCGGGCTCCGATTGGGTAGCCGGTGATAAGGACCGGTTGATCGGGGTGCTCCTGCATGGTCTGCAGGGAGAGGTCAAGGTAAGCGGAAAGACCTATAATGGGTTGATGCCTGCCCATGGAGCGTTCTTAGACGATCACGCGATCGCCAGTATTTTGACGTTTGTGAAAAAAAGGTTTAATAAAGAAAGCACGCCTGTCACTTCCCTGGAAGTGGCTAAGATAAGAAATGCCCCAGCTAAAAGATAATGATAAAAGCGGGGCTTGTAAATTTGGCTTATAAACATTATGAAACTAGCGCTCTATCAAATCGATGCATTTACGGACCGGTTGTTCGGAGGGAATCCTGCTTGTGTGGTGCCGCTGGAGGAGTGGTTGCCGGATGAACTATTGCTGAAGATCGCGCGGGAGAATGCCGTCGCCGAAACGGCTTTTTTTGTTCCTGCGGGCGGGGATGACCCTGGTGGCGGCGGAGATGGTGGGAATGGCCGCGGTGGCGGAGGCAACGCTTATGCGCTGAGATGGTTTACCCCGGAAATTGAAATGGATCTTTGCGGGCATGCTACGCTGGCAACGGCACATGCGCTAAAGACAATATTGAATCACCCGGCGGAGCAATTTGTCTTTCATTCCAGGAGCGGCGAACTGAAAGTTACCGTTCAGGATGGATTGTACACGCTGAATTTCCCTTCCCGAAAGCCCTCCCCTGCCCCATTGCCCGATCTCATCCGGCAATCGCTCGACCGGCAGCCTCTGCAAGTGCTGAAGGCCAGGGATTATATGCTGGTCTATGAAAGCGAAGAAGATGTCCTGAATATAAAGATCAACCGGCAGATCCTCGACCAGATCAACCTGGATCCCGGCGGCATTATTATCACGGCCAAGGGGCGTACCTGCGATTTTGTATCCAGGTTCTTTACTTCACAGGCTTCCATTTTTGAAGATCCGGTGACCGGCTCCGCTCATTGCTCTCTTATCCCCTACTGGAGCGGGCAGTTAGGCAAAAAGGCAATGGAAGCCCTGCAATTATCCGAACGGGTCGGGAAATTGTATTGTGTCGACCAGGGTGAAAGTGTGCTCATCGCAGGTCATGCCAAAACCTATTCCATAGGGGAGTTCTGGACAGATTAGGGATGATGGGTCCCGGGATAGTGGGAGGAAATCAGGGGATGCTGAAAATAGCCAGGATTTCGGGTTTGCCGGTGATCATGGCCAGGCCTTGTTTAAGTCCCATGTATACGGCAAAGAGGATAAGCGCGGAGTTGAAGATTTTGATGATCATTGTTGGTTTCTTGATTAACGGCTTTTGTTGACAAGACAGAGGTGGGACTTATTTTCCATCATAGGCTTTCTGTAGTTCGGCTACGTCGATCTTAGTCATTTTAAGCATGGCCATCATTACTCTTTGTGCTTTTTCGGGATCGGGGTCATTCATCAGTTTACCCAGAGCGGTAGGGATAATTTGCCAGGACAGGCCATATTTGTCTTTGAGCCATCCGCATTGAGATTTCGCTCCGCCTTCGGAGAGTTTCTCCCACAATGTGTCTACTTCCTGTTGTGTCTCGCAGCTTACGAAAAGGGAAATGGCTTCTGTGAATCTGAATAGCGGGCCTCCGTTCAATGCCATGAACTGTTGTCCTTCGAGCTGGAAGGTTGCCGTCAATACCGATCCTTTGGGTCCGGGTCCGCCTTCTCCGTTACGGGTAATGTTTACAATCTTTGAATTTTTAAAAAGAGAGGTATAAAAATTCATCGCCTCTTCGGCGTTGTTGTCGAACCAGAGGAATGTGGTGATCTTTTGCATAGTTGACATTTTTTAAATAATTGAATTGGATTTGTCGTAACAAAAATAGGATCACTACCAGGATTTCGTGCTGTGTAAAAATGACAAAGATGTGGGTTGATTGCGACAAGGGCTTCCGGACGCGATGGGCCGGGAGGGAGAAAGGTTTTTTGGAATATCCGGAAATCGGGCCACCTTTAACATTATGGAAAATTACAGCGTTGTCCTCTTTATCCTGGCCCTGATGATCGGGCTTTCGGCCCTGGCCGACAAGGTAAGGCTGCCCTATCCGGTCTTACTCATCACGGCGGGGATCGCCATTGGTTTTATTCCATCCTTACCGCACGTGGAAATCGATCCGGAGGTCGTCTTTCTCATCTTTCTTCCTCCCCTATTGTACGATGCGGCTTTCAATATGCCTTATGCCGCGTTCAAGACCCATATCAATACGATCAGTACGCTGGCCATTTCGCTGGTATTCCTTACGGCGACGGGCATTGCTATCGCTGCCCGTTACCTGATACCCGGCATGACCTGGCCTACGGCCTTTGTGCTGGGATCCATCCTGTCTGCGACGGATGCGGTGGCTGCCATCAGCGTTACCCGGGGATTGGGTCTTTCGCCTAAGACGAGTACGATCCTGGAGGGGGAGAGCCTGGTGAACGATGCTTCCGCGCTGGTGGCTTATCGTTTTGCCGTGGCGGCGGTGACAGGGACGGCTTTTGTCCTCTGGAAGGCTTCTTTACAATTTCTCCTGCTGATGGGTGGCGGGTTCCTGGTGGGAGTCGTCATGGGTAAAATATTGGCTTTTATCCTGAAGAATGTCCGGCATAACAGTCTCGTGACGATCAGTTTCATGTTGCTGATGCCTTTTGTAGCCTACCTGGTGGCGGAGAACCTGCATGTTTCCGGGGTGATTGCCGTGGTCATATCAGGTCTGAGCATTGCCCGGTTCAGCAATAAGATATTCCCGGAATCCCTGAAGCAACAGTCCAAGTCTTTCTGGGATATCATTATTTTTTTATTGAACGGGCTGATCTTTATTTTGATCGGTCTGCAGTTCCCGTACGTGGTAAAGAACATCGAGCGGGGGCAGTTATGGCCTTATATCGGTTATGCTTTTATGATCACGGTGGTCGCCTTGTTATTGCGTATGGCGAGGGTATTCCTGCAGAAGGTCAATCTGCAGCGGGCTTTTCTAAAGCAGAAACATCATATTACCGAAAATGCGCTGCTGGATTTTAAGACCTGTCTCATCATCAGTTGGTCCGGGATGCGAGGGCTTGTTTCGCTGGCTACGGCTATTGCGCTGCCGGTGACTTTGCAGGATGGGAGTCCTTTCCCCCATAGAAGCGCGATCATCTTTATTTCGGTGGCGGTGGTCCTGTTCACGATCGTAGGGCAGGGAATGAGTTTGCCGTGGCTGGTGCGGCGGCTAAAGTCCCGATGAGCGTATATGCAAAAGGCCGTCTCAACTAATTATCTTTTTTCACCGATGGCTGACTATCCCTGGTATTTTTTTGTACGGCGATAGCGCCAAACATAGCCAGCAGAAAAGCGAACGCGTAAAAGCCTTTTTCGCTTGGCAGCAGGGTGGCATTCCATAATCCTACTGTCAGTAATAGGATGGACAGGATAGTAGAGAACCAGCTCAGGCCATAATAGATATCCGTCACCGGGATGCCTTCCAATCGGTCCCGCACGCTCTTTTGCACGGATACGACGGCAAAAAGCCCAAACATTAAAACGGTAAAGTAATATCCTTTTTCATTGAGGAGCATCTGAGCTCTCCAGAGCCCGGTCAGGAAACCTATCATGCCGGCTCCCAGGGCGATCCAGGAGGCTGCGACGAACGCACTTGACGGTTTTTGTGTCATACGATCCAATTGTTTAGGGGTGTTAAATCATACAGTTACCTCCGTTACGGGAATGACGGGTAACGGGTATTGCTTAAAGATATAACGTTGACGGCATATTATAAAGTATCGGAAAACTATTTTAACAGTCTCTTGAGGAAAGGCGGGCTGGCGCAATACACCCTTTTCTTTGTCGCTTTAACACCCTGTACTTTATTCCCCGGAATGATAGCTTTGTATCTATGAATACCAATACCCTCGGGATAAAGGCAGGCAGGCGGGAATGGCTGGGACTTGCGTCCCTGGCAATGCCTACTCTTTTACTTTCCGTAGATACCAGCGTATTGTATCTTGCGCTGCCTCATTTAAGCGCCGGTCTTTCCGCCAGCAGCACCCAGCAATTGTGGATCATGGATATCTATGGGTTCATGATCGCGGGGTTCCTCATTACCATGGGGACCCTGGGAGACCGGATCGGCCGCCGCAAATTATTATTGATCGGCGCCGCTGCTTTTGGCAGCGCTTCGGTGCTGGCGGCCTTCTCTACCACGGCCGGGTTGTTGATCGCTGCGCGTGCCCTTATGGGTATTGCCGGCGCCACCCTAATGCCTTCTACCCTGGCCCTGATCAGCAATATGTTCCTCAACCCCAGGCAAAGGGCAACGGCCATTTCGTTATGGATGAGTTGCTTCCTGGTGGGGATGATCGTCGGGCCGCTGATCGGCGGCATCATGCTGGAAAAATTCTGGTGGGGGTCGGTATTTTTGCTGGGGGTGCCTGTGATGGTATTGCTGCTGGCCATCGGGCCGATGGTCCTTCCGGAATATAAGAACGCAGAGGCGGGGAAGCTGGATCTGTTGGATGTCCTGTTGTCGCTGGCAGCCATCCTGCCATTTATCTATGGGTTTACAGAGATAGCCCGGGAAGGCTGGAAACTGTCGTCAGAAGCGGCGATTGTAGTGGGTGTCATTTTCGGTGTTGTATTCGTAAAGCGGCAGTGGACCCTGGAACATCCCCTTTTAGATTTAAAACTTTTTGCCAACCGGGCATTTAGCGCCACCCTGACCACGATGCTGTTTACGGCCATCATGATGGGGGCCATGGGATTTCTCATTACGCAGTATCTGCAGACGGTCGTGGGGCTTTCTCCCTTAAAAGCGGGGCTCTGGATGATCCCGCAATCCCTTGGAATGATCCTGGGAACCATGCTGGCCCCGGTGTTTGTACAACGTATCCGACCGGCCTATGTCATCGCAGGAGGGCTGGTGATAACGGTCATCGGCATGCTATTGATCTATCTTGCGCCTGCAGCGAATGGGCTCCTGCTCCTGATAAGCGGGTTTGTGCTGGACACGCTGGGCATTGCGCCTACCGTGGTGCTGGGTACGGACCTGGTGGTGGGGTCTGCGCCTCCGGAAAAAGCCGGTTCGGCGGCTTCTCTTTCAGAGACCTCTAATCAGCTGGGCATTGCGTTGGGGGTGGCCGCATTGGGTAGTATTGCCGGTATGGTATACCGGTCTCAGCTGGGCTGGCATTATCCGGCCGGGGCCAGGGAAAGTATTATCGGAGCTCTGGCTGCGGCGGAAAAACTACCCGGGAAAGAGGGAACGTCCCTGATCATGGCTGCCCGGGAAGCTTTCACGGCCGGCATTCATGTCGCCGCTTTGATCGCAGCGATTGTCTTTGCGTTGCTGGCTGTGCTGGCATTTGTTACGCTGAGTAAGAAACGGGTGGGCAGGCAATAAAG
>WNFI01362485.1_pt1 | contig 33505 bp, 27 predicted proteins | sample 5400471 | NCBI WGS metagenome assembly WNFI01 (sample SAMN13153348, study PRJNA577476) | soil metagenome | isolation source: 100 cm saprolite on Douglas fir-dominated hillslope | place: USA:California | collected 2013-09-17 | reverse complement strand
GAGCCGGTGATATTCTTTTTATTCCCTTCCCGGCTGTTGATATCCAGCACGGAGGACAGACGACCGCCGAACCGGGCGGGAATGCTGCTCTTGTAGAGTTCCACGTCTTTTACCACTTCGGGGTTAAAGGCGGAGAACATCCCGAAGAAGTGGGCTGTATTATAAATCGTCGCGTCATTGAACAGGACCAGGTTCTGATCGGCGGACCCGCCCCTTACATTCAGGCCCGTACTGGCCTCGCCGACCGTCTTTACGCCGGGCAGCGTCATGACCACCCGCAGGACATCGGCTTCCCCGAATACCACGGGAACCTGCTTGATGGTCTTTATATCGATCTTCTGTACCCCCATCTCCGTCCTCTTCACATTGCTGGCCTTTTCAGCGGAAACGATGACCTTTTTCAGAGTGAGGACCTGGGTGCGTAATTCGATATTCATCTTACCGTCGCCGTAGACCAGCAGAAGCCTCCGCGTATCCCTCATGCCGATACTCTGGATATTAAGGATATGGCGGCCCCGGGGGAGAGAAATAGAGTAATAGCCATACTGATCGGAGGAGACCCCGATCCGGGGATTCTCAACATAGATGGAAGCTCCGACCACAGGCTCCCCTGTTTTAGCGTCCAGTGTATAACCCGCCACGTTAACAATGCCCTGCAGGGGGCCGGTAATCTTCTCGCCGATCACATAGAGCTTGTTTTCCAGGGTAGCCACTTGTGGCTTGCCGGCCTCCTGCCGGTCGAGGGAATAGCTGATATCCGTACCCGAAAAGATCTTATCGAGTACGCTGGTAAATAGCTGTGCATCGGCCTTTATATCGATCTTCGTACTGTCAAAATCCGTTGTATCATAGAAGAACCGGTAACCGGTCTGTTTCTCCAGTTCCTGTAAGACATCCGCGACAGGAGTTTGTTTAAAATCCACGGTGACCCGGACTTCCTTACCCTTTTGGGCAAAAGACTGTCCTCCCATCATCAGCAGGCAGGCGCCGGTCAGCAATAAGGTATAAAAGTATTTCATGGGAAGAGGTTCATTTATTGGCCGTATCGGAAAACTGGCCATTATACCAGGCCGCCACTTTAAGGAGTGTATTCTGCGTGTCGTGACGCATACTCAACCCGTTCTTTCGTATAAATTTTTTCACCTCTTTATGCCTGTCATTCAGGGCATTCAAAAGAGATTGCCGGTTATTGACAGAATAATAGACAGCTCCTTTCTTCAGGTAATAGTAAACGGAATAGTCAATAAATTTTTCAAGTTTGCCCGAAGACAAGTCTTCCATGACTAACTTTCTTTCCTTTTTCAGCAGGGTGACCCGGTCCTTGTAAAGCTGCTCGTAGAAACCCCGGCGTGGCGCGGAAGGAGTGAGGCTATCCCGTAGGTTTATAAATAGGTGATGCTGTATGGTGAAACGGTCGAGTTGCCCGTTGATCAGGAAAAGCTTATAATTATCATAGGAGTCATCGATTACCACCTGCTCTTTTACCAGGTCATACAGCAGCATGAGGTTTTCGTACAGGATTCCGCCATAGAAGACGGTTCCTTTTTGCAAATGGCCATCGTCGAAAAACGGGTGTCCGTCTCTGAGCGAGAAGGCATATTCTGCATATTGGCTTCCTCTGTAAAGCCCGGTTTCCGGTGCGAGATAATGGTGATAAACCTTCAGGGCATTGGAATATTCGTCCGGGGTGGCTACGCTGTCCTTCCCGGTGGGTTGAGCCTGGATTGACAAATACAGGCAGCAGAAGAGCAGGATGCCGGCATAAGGGGAAATAGCTAACAATCTCATAGTTGGGTTTTGGTTGATCTATGCAAATCAGGCTGACAGGGCCTCTACACCGTTAATTTATAAAAAACTTCGGTAACAATGTCGTAAAAAGCATTTTTTATATGAATGGATAAATAGAGGTGTGGCCCGGTAATTTTCACAACATCATGTTCAACGTCTCCTCCCGGTTGCGGTACCGGAAGGCGTCCACGACATAGAGCGCCCCCATGATCACCCCAAAAGTCCCGATCAGGAAAGTGATGCTGTTGGCCTTCGCCAGGGGGCCATATAAAAGTAATAATCCGAAAACAACGGAGAGAATGCCGGTGATTAAAATGAAGGGCCATCCCCGAACGATCTTCTTCAGCGACAGGGCCGCTGCAATCTTGAAGCAGCCTACCAAAAAGATCCAGGCGCCTATGAAATAGGGCAATGCAATAAAAGACAGGAGAGGATTAAAAGTAAGCAGGATCGCAAAAAGAAAGTGGAGGATGCTCTCTGCCTGCATCCATTTTCCTTCCCGGACATATTTTTTATTAAAAATAGCAACCGTGAGCAAGAAGCCGCCATTCGCCCAGAGGCCTATCCCCGTATATTTCACCAATCTGACATAACTGCTGAACGGACTTATGAACGCAAAGACCCCTATTCCGATAAAGATCGCCCCAACGGCAATCAATAACCACCAGGTCCTGAATTTTGTAAGGTTTTGTAGCATGGAGCAAGATAAGAAACTATTTGAAATCATTTCCCGGGAAAATCCTTACCTTTGAAGTCATCAGATGACCTGATGAAATCAAACGGGGGGACTCAAAAGACTCCCGATCATAAATGAGTAAAGCAACACATCCCCTGCAACGTCACAATCTCGCAGATGCGGTTGTCAGTAAATTACAGCAGCAGCTTTCCCTGGGAGAATACCAGGCAGGCCAGAAACTTCCCTCCGAACCGGAGTTGATGGAACAGTTCGGGGTAGGACGATCCACCATACGGGAGGCGATACGGATCCTTGCGAATACCGGATCGCTGAGTGTACGGCAGGGTTCGGGTACTTTTGTCGAGATACAGAATGGGATTGCCGAGCCTCTCTCCCAACGTCTCCGGCGGGCTGACGCCGGGGACCTGGACGAAGTAAGGCAGCTCCTGGAAATGAAGGCTGCGGAAAAAGCCGCCCTGCACCGCACGAAAAAAGACATCGAAAAAATGAAGGCGTTGCTGAAGAAAAGGGATATGGCCGCAAAGGCCGGCGATACGGAAGAATCGATCCGGGTAGACATTCAATTTCATATCGCCATCGCCGCTGCTTCCCGTAATGATATCCTGGCCGATCTATACAGAACTTTTGCAGAGCAGGTGAGCAGGCATTTCCGGGAGGTCCATCACTCCACGGAGTCCTTTATCCAGACTCAGCACTGGCATGAGGCTTTATTAAAGAGCATCGTTGACCAGGATCCCAAAAAAGCCTGGCAATGGGCGGCAAAGATCGTAGGCGCCTCTTGAGTTTGCCGGAAACACCCGTGGCGCCTCTTAAACTTAAAACAACATGTCAAAAGTACTCACCGAAGAACAAGTAGCTTTCTCCAAAGAGATCGCCCAAAAGACGGTTTTCCCCATTCTGCTGGCCATCAGCTTCTCCCATTTGCTGAACGACACGATGCAGTCGCTGATCCCTTCCACCTATCCCCTGTTAAAGACCTCTCTGCACCTGAATTTCGGGCAACTGGGCATGGTGACTTTTTGTTTTCAGCTTACGGCTTCTTTATTACAGCCTTTTGTGGGACTGTATACAGACCGTAAACCTCAGCCTTATTCGCTCGCCGCGGGCATGTGCTTCACCCTGGTGGGACTGGTTTTCCTCTCCCGGGCCGCCAGCTTTCCCATGGTGCTGCTATCCGTGGCGCTGGTAGGAGTAGGCTCCTCCATTTTCCACCCCGAAGCTTCACGCCTGGCGTATATGGCATCCGGCGGACGTCGCGGCATGGCGCAATCCTTATTCCAGCTCGGAGGAAATGCCGGCAGTTCCCTGGGGCCTCTGCTGGCGGCGCAGATCATCGCTCCTTACGGGCAGTCCAGGATCATCTGGTTTTCCCTGGCCGCCCTGCTGGCGATTGGCGTCCTGATTAATACGGGAGGATGGTATAGCCGTAATCTTCACCGGACCCGCAAAAAGGCCGGCCCCGTGAGCGATATCCATCCGTCCCTCACCCGTAAAAAAGTGATTTTTGCCCTGGCCATCCTGCTGGTGCTGATCTTCTCCAAATATTTCTATCTGGCCTGTATCAGCAGCTATTATACTTTTTACCTGATGGATAAATTCCATGTGTCGGTCCAGAGCGCCCAGATGCACCTGTTCATCTTCCTTTTTTCCGTTGCCGCAGGTACCCTGATCGGTGGGCCGATCGGAGACCGGATCGGGCGGAAATACGTCATATGGTTCTCCATCCTCGGCGTGGCGCCTTTTACGTTGCTGTTGCCGCACGCGAATTTGTTCTGGACCAGCGTCCTCACCGTCTTTATAGGGGTCATTCTCGCCTCCGCCTTCTCGGCAATCCTGGTATATGCCCAGGATCTCGTGCCTGGGAAAGTGGGGATGATCGCAGGGCTGTTCTTCGGACTGGCTTTTGGAATGGGGGGCATCGGAGCCGCCGTCCTGGGCAAACTGGCCGATCATACCAGCATTCAATACGTATTCCGCTTATGCGCCTACCTGCCTTTACTGGGGTTGTTGACGGGGTTCCTTCCGGATACAACGCCACGGGCGTTGTCCCCGAAGGGGCATCATTAGACCCGAGGCAGGGAGCTGGTTTTTCCGCCGGATGGGGAAAAATGGCCATCCTGGGAACAGGACGGCCTCTAACGATTGCTTGCCATATGAAAAATACTTATTTCTTAACGCTATCCATTTTCTTAGCAGCAGTATCCATCTTTGCAGCAGCGCTATCCATTTTCTTAGCAGCAGTGTCAACCTTAGCAGCAGCGCTGTCTACCTTTGCAGAATCAGTTTTAGCAGCTTCAGTGCTGGAAGAGTTGTTACAAGCTGCGAAAGCGCCGATAGCTAATACGAAAAATAATTTTTTCATTTGTGATCTTTTTTGATGTTAATTGAATGGTTTTCAGTTAATACCTTAAGTAGAAAAAAAGTAACCCGTAAAATCCTGAAAATTTTTAGATATTATTTTTAATAATATGTATTGCCCGGTTTTTGAGGGAACCATACTTTATTTTAAAATTTTTAGGGCATCTTTGGGTTACGAATCTTTAATTTCGGTATTAAATAAAGCATAAGTGTGAGGACAGAGACCAACGAACAGAAATTATTGGAAGGACTGGCTCTAAACGACAGAAAGGCCATTGAGACCATTTATAAGCAGCATTATAATATGGTGCAGTCCCTGATCCTCAATAACAACGGTTACGCTGATGATGCCAGGGATATTTTTCAGGAAGCCATGATCGTGTTGTATGAGAAAGTGAAGACCGGCTCCTTCGAATTGAACTGTCAGCTTAAGACCTATCTCTATTCCGTATGCCGGCGACTATGGCTTAAACGCCTGAACCAATCGCAACGGATCTCTCCTGAAGTGGAAAACCTCGAAGAGACCGTACCCGTAGAAGAAGAAATGGAATGGCATCAGCAACGTAACCTGGACTTCCAGGTAATGGAAAAATCGATGAAAAACCTGGGAGAGCCCTGTAAAAGCCTCCTGGAAGCTTATTATCTGCAAAAGAAGAGCATGGTGGAAATAGCGGAGAATTTTGGCTATACCAACGCAGATAACGCGAAGAATCAGAAATATAAATGCCTGATCCGCCTGAAAAAATTATTTAGTCAGTACAAAAAATAGCAAGATGCAAGAGATCACTATGTTAGACGCTATTGAACGCTATATCCGGGGAGAAATGCTGCCTGAAGAAAGGGTATATTTCGAACAAATGCGGAAGAGCAACCCCGCTGTCGACCAAATGGTCGTAGAACATACCATTTTTCTCCACCAGATGAGCCAATACGGTGAAATAAAGGATTTTAAGTCCCAATTGAACGAAATACACAACACCCTTTCCACCGCCGGAGAGATCAGGGAGACCCCTGCGGCCAAAGTCGTGGTCTTGTGGAAAAAATACAAGCGGGTAGTCGGCGTTGCTGCCTCCATCGCAGGTATTACGGCCTTGGGAATCAGCGGATTAGTATCTTATTTGTCACCTAAAGGGCCTAATGAAAAGCTAATAGAATTGAGCAGGGAGCTACATAATACGCAATTAAAATTAAACAGCGTTTCCAATAAGATCAATGAAGGCTCAGTCAATCAGGCAACCGCAGCTTTCAAGTCGGGCGGTACCGGCTTCCTGATCGATGGGAATGGATACCTGGTCACCAACTATCATGTGGTTAAAAATGCCACCCTGGTAGAGGTCCAGAACCGTCAGGGGGCTTCCTTCAAAGCACGGGTGCTCCACCTGGACCCCACCGCCGATCTGGCTTTTCTGAAGATCGAAGACACCACTTTCAAAGCCTATGGTCCCCTGCCTTATGGTATCAGCAGGACAGGAACAAAACTGGGAGATGACCTTTTCACGATGGGCTATCCCCGGGATGAGATCGTCTACGGCAAAGGCTATATGAGCGCCCGGACAGGGTTTCAGGGAGATACCCTCTCCTACCAGATCACCGTTGCCGCCAACCCCGGCAATAGCGGCGGCCCGGTGCTGAACAAAGACGGGGAAGTAGTCGGGATCGTAAGCTCCAGCCAGCATGACGTACAAGGAGCCGTATTCGCCATTCGCACGAAGAATATCTTCAGGGCCCTGGATGATATGCGATCGGACAGCACCGTCCTGAAAAGCGACAGCCTGTTCAATCACGTAAGGGTTCCCCTTTCCTCCCCTATCAAAGGGATGGAACGCCAGCAGCAGATCGAAAAGATCGAAGATTGTATCTTCATCGTAAAAAGCAATTTATAACTATATCTCATAAATGAAAAAAACCTGCTTATGGCAGGTTTTTTTCATTTATATAAGCCGGTTTACCGGTATTAACTCCAAAGCTTTGAAGGATATTCTCCTTTTGCAATCAATGCATTCAGGCTGGCCTGTACATCCGGTGCATCTTCTTTATACGTCACGCCAAACCACTGGGCATCCGTTGGAATGACCTTGATCGCTCCCTTACCGTCCCGGATGAACTTGTCCCCGATAATGGGTATAAAAAATTCAGCCTTGGGATTCGTCCCCTGCTCTGCCAGGAACTCCGAAAAGATCCCTTCCGTATACGGGAACACAGAGGGGGCAAAACACCAGAAATTCATAGAGACCTTCGAATCAAAAGGCACTTCGAATTTTTGATCTCCTTCTTCATACGTGATCTTATCCCCATCCTGGTAGATCTTGGTCCGCTCGGCAATAGAAACCAGGTTACCATGGGCATCCACCTCACAGACACCACGGCTCACCGTGCCATTGTCAGACAAGGTCTTGGCCAGTTCATAGCCGATGATGGAATAGGTCCGGTCATTGACATTTTTTGTCAGGAAAGCATAAGCTTTCTCAAAAGCGTCGCGACCATAAAAATCATCGGCATTGATAACGGCAAAAGGCTCATTTATCGCGTCTTTGGCACAGAGAATGGCATGAGCCGTTCCCCAGGGTTTGGTGCGTTCGGCAGGTACCTGGAAGGTCCCGGTGAAGGAATGCAGGTCCTGGTATACATAATCGGTAGCTATCCGTCCTTTTAATTTAGGCTCAAATATGTTCTTAAAATCATCGGCAAAATCCTTGCGTATTATAAAGACTACTTTTTTAAACCCGGCACGGATCGCATCATATATGGAATAATCCATGATCGTCTCCCCACTGGGGCCAAACCCTTGTATCTGTTTCATGCTGCCATATCTGGAAGCCATCCCGGCTGCTAAAATCAAAAGTGTTGGTTGCATTTATCGTAATTTTAATTTAATCCACGAAAATAAAAAAATACTAATTGATAATGGACAATTTATTAATGGATAATTTAACGAAACAATCATTTAATTATCCATTATCTATTGACCCTGTGACATTGCCTGAATTGACGGAACATCGTTTAACCGCCCATGTTTTGCGACTGGACAAGATCCATCCGGTCATTTCCGGCAATAAATGGTTCAAGCTAAAAAACCATTTGGACGCTGCTATGAAAAAATCGGGCCAGCATATTATCACCTTCGGAGGCCCCTGGTCGAATCATATTATCGCTACCGCCTTCGCTGCCCGGCAGGTCGGTCTCCGGGCCACCGGCTTTATCCGGGGGGAGCAGCCCGCCGTCCTGTCCGATACGCTCCGGGCAGCTGCCGGGTATGGCATGCACCTGGAATTTATAAGCCGGGAAGCGTATCGGGCAAAAGACACCCCGGCCTTCCTGGAACAGCTGACTGCCAAATGGCCCGGCGCCTGGGTCATTCCGGAAGGGGGGGCCGGAAGCCTGGGGATAAAAGGGAGCGAGGAAATCCTGCAGGCCGTGGACAAATCCCAATATTCCCATATCCTTTGCGCCATCGGCACCGGCACCATGTACCAGGGACTGGTAAATGCATCCGCTCCGGGACAAATCATGATCGGTGTCCCCGTATTAAAGGGGATGAACGACCTTGCAGCTATCAGCCATGAAGGATGGCCCTCCCCGGATAAATTGCCGGCATGCCGTCTGCTCCCGGACTATCATTTCGGGGGATATGCCCGCTACACAGAGGAGTTACTGGATTTTATGAACCGCTGGTATCGGGCTACCGGCATACCTTCCGATTTCGTCTATACAGGTAAACTATTCTATGCGGTCCTAGATAGTGTCCGTAAGAATCTTTTCCCCCCCGATTCCCGTTTATTACTGATTCATAGCGGAGGATTGCAGGGCAACCGGTCCTTATCACCGGGTATCCTGGATTTTTAGGCCCGGATTTTGCCTTCTTTTGCCTACCGTAAAATGGGTTCTGGGGAATATCCCCATTGGGTCTTATTATTTTTATTCCCTTCAAAACATCTTTTAAAAAGATTCGTTATGCCTGATATGGACAGGATGGTGCTTTTTTTGCTTTTCAGTCTCTTTTTTGCAACTACTATCAGGGCGCAGGATACACTTCCGCGGTTTTCCGTTTCGGCAAAAGGCACGGGAAAGATCCTGGTCAGCTGGCATAATAACTATAAGGTAGTCACCCAGATCAGCATCCAGCGTTCTACCGACAGCTTAAAGAATTTTACGACCCTGATCACCGTTCCGGACCCCCGGCTCCCGGAAAATGGGGCGATGGATACCAGGGCGCCCCATCCCAATTTCTACTACCGCCTGTTCATCGTCCTCGAGGAGGGTAAATACCTTTTCACTCCATCCCGGAGACCAGGCGCCAATACAGGCGCGTCGCCGGCAGTTGCCAGGGATGATGAGGACAATACCGACCCCATCCTGTCGAGAGCAGATCACCAGCGCATCCTTTTTATAGAACCCGGCAACAATAAAGGGAAACCCCAGGTAAAAAGTCCGTCCAGCATCAGTACAGGTACATATGGCTCGACGGAAATAGAAGTCAAAAAAACGGTGTTTATAAAAAGGGGGGATTCGCTCATCGCACAGATCTCCGGCAACAGGATCCGTCAATTCAGGGATTCCCTGCTCACAAAGACAAAGGATACCCTGATCTTTATCGATGGAGACAGCCTGCTGATAAAGCCCTTTGCCCCTAAAGAAGTCTATCGGACCTCCCAATATGTATTTACCGGCAAATACGGCAATGTACATCTGTCACTGCCCGAGACCAATAAGAAACATTATTCCGTTAAATTCTTCGATGATACTAACAAACTGCTTTTTGAATTACTGGAGATCAAGGATACTTCCCTGATCCTGGATAAGAGTAATTTCCTGCACGCAGGCTGGTTCCGCTTCGAACTCTATGATGGGGAGCAATTGAAGGAAAAAAACAAGCTGTTCATACCGAAGGAGTTCTAAGTCACCCATTTCCATCCGGATTCGCTACGGGCGGATCAAACCAACTCCACGTCAAAAACCTTTTCAAAATTTCGTTTGACCCCTTCGGCCACTTCTTCCATAGGAACAGGGCGCCCCAATTCCTTTTCCAGGGAGGTCACCTGCTTATCCTGTATTCCGCAGGGAACGATATCGTTAAAATAAGAGAGATCCGTATTGACATTAAAAGCAAACCCATGCATCGTGATCCACCGGCTGCACCGTACTCCGATCGCACAGATCTTACGCTCCCGGCCCTTGATGCCGGGCTCTATCCAGACACCTGTCTCACCGGACGAGCGCTCCCCCCGGATCCCATATTCCGCCAGTAATAAAATGAAGACCTCTTCCAGGTTACGCAGGTATTTGCCGATATCCGTATAAAATTTCTCCAGGTCCAGGATCGGGTAGCCCACAATCTGCCCCGGTCCGTGGAAAGTGATATCCCCGCCCCGGTTGGTCTGGAAGAACTGGATCCCTTTGTCCTTCATTCCCTGCTCGCCGATCAGGATATTCTCCATATGACCGCTCTTACCCAGGGTATATACAGGAGGATGCTCCACAAAAAGGAGATAATGGCGGGTATCGGACCCGGGAGCCACTCCCCGGAAGGCCGGATCAGGACTCGCCGGCTGGCTATCTGGCGCCGGCGCCAGTCTTCTCGCCTCCGCCTTGATCCGCACATTCTCCTGCAACAGGCTCTCCTGGTAATCCCAGGCCTGTGTATAATCCATTTTTCCCAGATTGCTGAATATGACTTCCTGCATAATGGGCAAAATTATTTAAATAGTCTGGAACTCGGAGCTGTAGAATTAATTCTGCTATAATGGTTTTTATTTATTAAATTGTTAACATCTTCACTTAGTATTGCGGCAAAATGATGGATTTTATCGTAAAATACTACACGTGTCCCGCCGCAAGAAGCTGTAAGGTTATAGTAACCTCATTCTATGTTCCCAATTTCCGTGAAAATCTGCAGTACAATTTCTAACAACCTTAGCCATTACATTGCTGGTCCTCTTTAAATTTTATTTTAGGCTATTGCTGTCTCTCCTGAGGGGGAGCCAACTGTAAACTATTGAAAATTAGAAAAATGACTGATTACCCGGAAAAGGAATTAGTAGAAAATTTTATGCGGGGCGATCCTAAGGCATTTAAGGAAATTTACGATATTTATTTCAACAGGATTTTTGTGTTTGCGATCAAACTCACTGGCGCTAAGGAAGAGGCTGAGGACATAGCTTTGGACTCGTTCACCAAGCTTTTTAAAATGTATCGCCGCTTTGAGAACCTGCCGAATATACAAGCCTTTTTATATGTGACCACCCGCAATGCCTGTCTCAATTATTTGAAGTACAGGCAAACCATGGAGTCCAAAAAGAAGGAATGGGCAATAACCAACCTGGAAACGGAGACCTGGCTGGAAATTAACCAGATCGAAGGTGAAATGCTGAAAGCCATTTACAATGCCGTCGAAGAGCTCCCTAAGGGATGTAAGGATATAATTAAAATGTACCTGGAAGGGTTGAATACGGCAGAAATTTCAACCCGGCTGCACATTTCTGCTCCAACGGTACGCAGCCAGAAAAGATATGCCATTCAATTATTGAAAGCTGCTTTACGGAGCAGGCGATTCCTGGCGATTTTAGTCCTCCTCATCCTGTACTTCCTGACCTATCGCCAACTCCAATATTAATTTTTCTTTACTTTTTTTCGCACGCTTGCACAAATTGGCTGTTTTATATATAGAAATGTCTATGTGCGCGGATTTTTAAAATGAATGTAATGCCTATGTCAGATAAAACACAGCGGATCAGTAGACTTATTTTACAACAGATGAACGGTGGTTTAGACGATTCAGAAGAGCAGGAATTAAACCAGTGGCTGACGTCATCCGAGGGCAACCGAAAATGGTATGAGCAGGCGATGGCTAATAAATTTTATTTGCCCCGGAGATTGAAAGAATATGAGGAAGCGGAAGCTATCCGGCAAGATGGATGGAATAAGATCATTGCGGCAAGGCAGCCCGGAATTTATTCAATAAGCAAGCGTATGGCCATTGCTGCGGCTGTTCTTATCTTATTTTCGGTGGGTGCTATTTACTGGTTGAGCAGGGATCGCAAAGCAGGTAATCCTGCCCTGGTGATTGCCCGACAATACAACAATGATGTACCACCCGGTGGCAATAAGGCAGTTCTCACCCTGGGTAATGGAGCGCAGATCGTGTTGAACGATGCCAAGAATGGAGCGGTTGCCCAACAGGGTAAGGCCAACGTTGAAAAGATGGATTCCGGGCAGATCACCTATAATCTAACCCAAAGCAATATTCTCCGGGGAACACCAGAAATACTATGGAATACCCTTGCTACGCCACGGGGAGGCCAATACCGGGTTGTATTAGCCGATGGCAGCAAAGTATGGTTAAATGCCTCTTCTTCCCTCCGGTTTCCCAGTTCTTTTTCGGGTAAAACGCGCCAGGTGATACTCACCGGAGGAGAGGCTTATTTCGAGGTAGCGAAGAATGTGAGTATGCCTTTTATAGTGAACGTATCTTCCCGTTCAGAGGCTACTTCTCCTTTAGAGGGCGGGGGGATGCAAGTGGAGGTATTAGGGACGTACTTTGATATAATGGCGTATGAAGATGAAAAGGCCGTTAAAGCGACTTTGCTGGAAGGAGCGATAAAAGTGAAGAGTGGAACGGCCCTGCAGGTATTGGCGCCAGGTCAGCGGGCCCAGCTTGGCCTGGACGGATCCCTGCAGGTGGTGGATGATCCGGATGCGGATAATGCTATTGCCTGGACAAATGGGTTCTTCCAGTTTAAGAGGGATGATATAGAATCCGTTATGCGTCAGTTGGCCCGGTGGTACGATGTGGACGTAGCATATGAAGGGAAAAGAACCACCCATAGTTTTTCAGGGGTGATCAGCAGGGACAACAATGCATCGGATGTTTTAAAAGCGCTTGAAGTAAGTGATGTACATTTTAGAATAGAAGGAAGGAAAATTATTGTGTTGCCATAAGCCCCTATACCTTGACTCCTGCAGCTACAGTCTTACCAGCTATTGAAGCAATGCGGACGGGATGAGTACCTGCCCGCCCACGGAAATTTTTAGTTCTCATGTGCAAGTGTATGGAGAGTACTGATCAAATAGCCATACCAAAGGGGGTTGTGTCTACAATCTCCTTTAATAGTTAATTTTTACAATCGTGTTGCGACTGCTTATTGATTCATCTCAAAACAGGTTGAAATTATGAAACTTACCATTCTTCGCCAACCCTTTTTTGGGGCGCGAAGACCACTCACCAAAACTATCCAGGTTGTGAAAATAACCGCTTTTTTACTGCTGGTCGGCTGTCTCCAGCTTAGTGCCCGGGGGCTTTCCCAAGGGAAAATAACGATTACGGAGAAAGGAGCTTCGTTAGAGACTATATTGAAAGATATCAGGAAGCAGACAGGTTACCAATACCTGTTTGTGGACCAATGGGAGCAAGAGACGAAAAAAATTGACATCGCCGTCAGCAATGCCACCCTGGAAGAAGTCCTCGATCTATGTTTCAAGGACCAGCCCTTCAGCTATACTATTATTAAAAAAATGATCGTCATCAAAAAAAAAGAGGAGTCAAAGTCCTTGAATGGAGATCCGCCGGCACCAGGAAATGTAAAGGGGCGAGTCACCAATGAGCAAGGCGAACCTTTGGTGGGCGCCACCGTTACCATTAAAAAACTGGGCAAATCGGGTACAACAAATGAAAAGGGAGAATTTGTTTTGCAGAATGTCCCGAATGGTACCTATACCGTCGAGATCAGTTATGTGGGGTATGAGAAATTTACTTCTGAAATTGTAGCTTCTGATAATACCATGATGGTAAATGCCGAGTTAAAAAAAAGTACGAATAGGTTGGATGAGGTCCAAGTGATTGCTTACGGCACCACTACCGAAAGATTTAACACTGGGAATGTAAGCGTAGTGAAAGCGGAAGACATTGAAAAACAGCCTGTCAACAACCCCTTATTAGCTTTAGAAGGACGCGTGCCGGGCTTGGTCATAACGCAGGCTGCAGGGTTACCGGGCAGCGGTGTAACCGTGCAGATCCAGGGGCAGAATAGTATTGGAAATGGGAATGACCCTTTTTATGTGATTGATGGGGTGCCTTACACATCTCAACTCCTACCCAGTCTTAATCATCTTCTTTTAGGAACTTCGGGTGTTAATAATCCTCAAGCTGGTAATCCATTAAGTTATATTAATCCTTCCGATATCGAAAGTATTTCTGTTTTGAAGGATGCCGACGCTACGGCAATCTATGGCTCCCGTGCCGCCAATGGTGCCATACTCATCACTACCAAGAAAGGAAAGGCGGGTCAGACAAAAGCGGATATCAATATGCAGAGTGGTTGGGGGCAAGTAACCAGGAAATTAGACCTGTTAAATACCCAGCAATACCTGCAGATGCGACATGAAGCATTAAACAATGATGGAATTACCGCAAGTTTAGCAAATGGTGATTATGATCTGTTGCAATGGGATACCACCCGTTATACTGATTGGCAGAAAGCATTGATCGGGGGAACGGCCCAATATACTAATGTGAGTGCGAGTGTTTCAGGTGGTACTACGACAACACAATATATTGTAGGAGGAACTTATCATCGCGAAACCACTGTTTTCCCTGGTCATTTCGCGGACCAGAAAGGTTCTTTGCATTTTAATATTAATAGTGTTTCTGCCAACCAGAAATTCCGGCTCCAGTTATCCGGCAATTATTTAGTGGACAACAATCAGTTACCGGGAATAGATCTTACCAACACTGCCATTACACTGGCACCCAATGAACCCTCTCTTTACAATGCGGATGGCAGCCTCAACTGGGCGCCTTCGGCTACAGGGACTTCTACTTTTTACAATAATCCTCTTTCCTATCTATATAATAAATATACCAACAAGGCCAACAATTTAATCAGCAATGCCGTTTTTAGTTACCAGGTTTTGCCCGGACTAGACGTCAGGAGCAGTTTTGGGTATACCAATCTCCAAATAAATGAGATCGCTACTTCCCCCCTGATTTCTACGCCTCCGGAAGCCAGACCTTATAATCAAAGCGCCGCCCAATATGGGAATAATAACATAAACTCCTGGATCATTGAATCCCAGGTCAGTTATAAACGGGTTATTGGAAAAGGAAGGATCGAAGCATTAGTGGGAACTACTATCAATCAGAACAATAGTAACGGGCAGCAATTGACGGGCATTGGTTATAATAGTGATTTGGTTCTGGAGGATATACGCTCTGCCGCCTCTGTGACTGTTCAATCTACTATCGCTTCTCTCTATAAATACAATGCCCTGTTTGGCCGTTTGAGCTATAACTGGGATGATAAATATCTGATAAACCTAACCGCCCGCCGGGATGGCAGCAGCCGTTTCGGAGCAGCAAACCAGTTTCATAATTTCGGGGCCGCAGGTATCGGTTGGATATTTTCAAAGGAGGCAATTATTCGAAATACATTGCCTTTCTTAAGTTTTGGTAAGCTAAGGGCCAGTTACGGTACTACCGGCAATGACCAGATCGGCGATTACCAGTTCCTGAACCTATATAGACCCACTTATGCACAAGTTCCCTACCAGGGTGCGACCGGGTTAGCGCCAAATGGCCTTGCGAATCCTTACCTGCAATGGGAAGAAACCAAAAAATTGCAATTTGGCTTAGAGGTAGGCTTTTTAAAAGACAGGATCTTACTCAATACCAATTATTTTCAGAACCGTTCTTCCAACCAGTTATTAAATTATGTATTGCCTATCATTACAGGCTTTGTAGGCATTGCCAGAAACTTCCCGGCAACAGTACAAAATAAAGGATGGGAATTTACGCTAACTGTAACCAATGTTAAAACCAGGGATTTTACCTGGTCAACCCATATCAACCTGACCCTTCCTCAAAACAAGCTGGTAGCCTTCCCGAACCTGGCTAGTTCAAGCTATGCGGCTGCATTAGCTATTGGCCAACCTATAACAATTCAACACGTCTTTCATTTGATTAGTGTTAACGATACTACCGGTATTTACCAGTTTGCGGATAGTAAAGGTAATCCTACATACAATCCTTCTTTCGGAACTGACTATACAGTAATTATTAATACATCGCCAAAATTCTACGGAGGTTTTCAAAATAGTTTCAGCTATAAAGGATTTCAATTGGATTTTTTGTTCCAGTTTGTGAAGCAAAAAGCGTTGAATTATTTTTTGGGGTACTACCCAGGTACTGAGGGGAGCAATCAGCCTGTTTCAGTGCTGAGTCGCTGGCAAAAGCCGGGAGATATAGCTCCTATTCAACGATACAATTCTAATTACGGTTTATTTCAGCAATTCTTTGATGCGAGCGTTTTCAGTGATGCGGCCTATTCGGATGCCTCTTATATCAGGCTCAAGAACTTGTCCTTAAGTTGGCAATTACCAGAGGTTTGGAGGAAAAAGGCCCATTTGCAAAATGCAAGGCTGTATATGCAGGGGCAAAACCTGTTAACAATAACCAAATACCAGGGAATGGATCCGGAAAATGAAAGTACAATTTCTTTACCACCGTTAAGAGTTTTAAGTGTTGGTGTACAGGTGGAATTATAGTGTATTTCGATCCCGAATCGAGTTCGGACAGGCTAAGCTCCCACGACATTGGCCGGGGCAGGCAGGGTGACAGGTCAATATTGAATGTTTATTTGAAAATGTAAAAATTAAAAGATATGCAATTAAAATATAAATCTCTAGATAATAAATCTTCATTTAGGGGAGATCGCTTTCCCGAACCAAGTACAGAGCAGACAGTTGGTTCCCGAATTCGCTTCAGGACAGGCTTTTCCTTCTTCCTTACAATGATGGCCGTTCTATTAATGCTGTTCCAGGCCAGTTGTAAAAAACTGGTAGCAGTTGACCCGCCGGTTACGAGTACTAGCGGAGCTAATGTGTTCAACAATGATGCTACCGCAGCGGCTGTGTTAACCGGTATCTATACCAATATGAGTTCCAGCGGTTTCGCCTTTGGTGGAATTACCTCAATGTCCTTGTTTCCGGGATTATCGGCGGATGAACTGATGCTATATAGTGGATCAACAAATAATACTTACATTGGATATTACACTAACGCGTTAACCAACTCAAATACAGGGAATTCTGATTTCTGGAGTAACATTTACCCGACTATTTTTGTTGTCAACTCCGCCATTGAAGGCCTGGCTAATGTTACCAGTCTAACACCTGCCGTAAAACAACAACTCACCGGCGAAGCCAAATTCATGCGGGCTTTTTGCTATTTCTATTTAGTCAATTTATATGGTGATGTGCCGCTGGTAACCAGTACGGATTATACAGTGAATGCCGTTCTTTCCCGCACACCCCAGGCCCAGGTTTGGCAGCAAATCATTAAAGACTTGAAAGATGCTCAAAGCCTTCTCAGTACCAGTTATGTGGATGCTACCCTACTCAATACAACAACAGAAAGAGTAAGGCCAACTGAGTGGGCGGCTACCGCACTGTTAGCCAGAACGTATTTATATACAGGTGATTGGGTGGATGCCGAAGCCCAGGCGAATAGTGTTATCAATAACACAGGTACTTATAGTTTAGTTAATGATTTGAATAGTATTTTCCTGGCAAACAGTACAGAAGCCATCTGGCAATTACAACCGGTGAATGGCGGCCAGAATACGCAGGACGCCATACTGTTTATTCTTCCGGCCTCAGGACCCAACAACTTTAATTTTCCTATTTACCTAAACAGTAACCTGTTAAATAGTTTCGAAGCAGGCGATCAGCGTAGAACCAATTGGGTAGACAGTGTTATAGTAGGCAGTACAACTTACTATTATCCTTTTAAATATAAAGTCAACATTTACGGTGCTCCTGTAATAGAATACGAGATGGTACTCCGTCTAGGGGAACAATATCTGATCCGGGCAGAAGCAAGAGCCCAACAAAGCAATACTTCAAATGCTGCATCGGATCTGAATATGATTCGCACTCGGGCCGGCCTTGCCAATACAACGGCTACTTCACAATCCGACCTGTTGACCGCTATTCAACATGAACGGCAGGTAGAGCTGTTTACTGAATGGGGGCATCGCTGGCTGGACCTGAAAAGAACGGGTACGGAGGATGTGTTGATGAGTGTGGTAACACCTCAAAAAGGAGGTAGCTGGAATACGAACTGGCAGTGGTATCCCATTCAATTATTACAGCTTCAGCATGCCCCCAACCTGGTACAAAATGCAGGGTATTGAGAAGATCAATTATCAATGGTGAATAGCGGTTGCTGTTACGGGATTGTTTACAGAAATCAAACTGTCTTATGAGCCTGCCAGAAGGCGGGAGTTCAATGAATGACATGATTAAACAAATCATCATTCGAAACATATGCAGTTACAAAAAGTAAATAAAAACTATCAAAAAACAATTTTTAATCAATCAATTAGCAAAAAAGATGAAACGACTCTTGTGTTTAACCTTACTGCTGCCTGTTGTGCTGATGGCACAGGAAAAAGGAATTCAATTTCAACAGGGCCTGAGTTGGCAGGAAGTGCAGGCAAAGGCAAAAGCTGAAAATAAATATATTTTCGTGGATTGTTTAGCTACCTGGTGCCGGCCTTGTGAGTTTATGGACAAGGATGTATATCCTTCAGAAACAGTGGGCGCCTACCTTAATGACAAATTCATTTCTGTAAAAGTGCAGATGGATACAGCGAAGGGAGATAATGAACAAGTGAAAAGCTGGTATGCAGATGCACATAACATCATGCAACAGTATAAGATCACTGCTTTTCCCAGCTTTCTGTTCTTTTCACCCGATGGCAGGATCGTGCATAGAGACCAGGGGTACATAAAAGCGGATGATTTTATTACACTTGCATCCGATGCATGCAATCCGGATAAGCAGTATTATACTTTGCTGGAAAGCTATCAGCAAGGCAGATTAGATACAGCTTACATGAAATCCCTGGCGCGTAAGGCCAATTCATTAGACGAAAAAGAGTTGGCTGCAAAGATCGCTAATAAATATATAAATGCCCTGAAAGAGGAAGAATTGTTTACTGTGGATAATATCTGGTTTATGTACGATTTTACTAAAAGCTCTAAAGACAAGGGGTTTGTGGTGTTTCGTGATAATGCTGCTAAAATTTACCAGGTAGAAAGAAGAATAGAGGAAAAGCAATCCAAAGACCTTGTAATAAATATTATTTATAATGAAGAAATAAAGCCATATGAAAAAAGTAAAAATGGGAAACCTGATGAGAAAAAAATAGAGGCCAACATAAAAAAATATGGCGCTTTAGGTCACGAGACTTATACAGTATTTAAACCACGTATTATTTTCAAATTAGAAATAGAACCCGCTCTGAAAGCCAACCCGGATTGGAATAAGATCCAGCCCATAATCAAAAAACAAAACGCAGGAAAAGGAGAAGAATTCCTGGTAGGCTCTTCAATAATCTATTACTTAAATGGGTTAGATATTACTCGTACAGAAAAAAACTGTAAAAACCTTATTGGTGCAGCATCAGTCTATATTAAAAAATACCCTTCCTTCTTGAGGGCAGACCCCTTAAATACCTGGGCATGGCTGGTATTTGAACATAGTTCGAAAAAAAGTGAGTTAAGTACAGCAATTTCCTGGAGCAAACGCGCTGTAGAAGCAGAGCCAAATGATCTTGCATATTTAGATACTTACGCCAATTTGTTGTATAAAGTTGGCCGAATCCAGGAAGCGATTACTTGGGAAGAAAAGGCTGAAAAATTGGAAGAAGATAAGGCAGCAATATCAAAAAGAGCTCCTAATGAAGTTTACCGGGTCACATTGGAGAAGATGAGGAAAGGAGAGAAAACATGGCTGGCGGAGTGATGTGCTTATAGACTATCAGGGCAATTAAAATATAAATAAACAAAAACAAACTATTGATGATTCAATGAAAAAGATAATTTCAGTTATTATAGTATTAGGATACACGATATATGTATTTGCACAGCAAATAGCAAGGGTAACTGTTCAAGGCAATTCCACCTTAACCATTAGCCGCCATATCTATGGACATTTTGCAGAACATTTGGGAAGATGTATCTATGATGGGTTTTATAAGGATGGCAAGATCAGAATGGATGTAGTGGAAGCTTTGCAAAAAATACGTGTCCCTAATTTACGATGGCCGGGAGGTTGCTTTGCAGACAGGTATCATTGGAGGGATGGGATAGGCCCAAAAGATAAAAGGCCATTGAGGGTAAACAGTACCTGGGGCATGGTACCGGAGGAAAATAGTTTTGGCACACAGGAGTTTTTGGAACTCTGTAAGCTATTAAACTGCGAACCTTACCTGGCAGCCAATATGGGAACAGGCAGCCCGCAGGAAATGAGTGACTGGATAGAATATCTCAACTTCAATGGCAAGAATGAACTGACGGAACTCAGGAAAGCAAACGGTCATCCGGATCCGTATCATGTTTCATTTTGGGGGATTGGCAATGAGAGCTGGGGATGCGGAGGCGCCATGACGCCAGAATATTACAGTAACCTGTTCAAGCAGTATTCCAGTTTTTGCCTGGATTATCCGGATGCCCCGCTGTTCAAGGTTGCTTCGGGTCCCTTCAATTACGACTTCAACTGGACGGATGTTTTTATGAAGAATGTGCCGCTGAATTTAGTCAATGGTTTATCGCTGCACTATTATACCATCCCTTCCCAACAGTGGGACAACAAAGGTTCTGCCACGGACTTTACCGAAAGAGAATATTTTACTACTATGTGGCAGGCTTTAAGAATGGACATCATCATCTCTATCAATGAAGGAATCATGAACCACTTTGACCTGCAGAAAAAAGTAGCGTTAGTGGTAGACGAATGGGGCGTATGGACAAATGTGGAACCGGGCACTAATCCCGAGTTCCTTTACCAGCAAAACAGTTTGCGGGATGCGCTGGTCGCCGGAAGTACATTGAACATCTTCAATAACCATTGTGAGAGAGTCAGAGTAGCTTGTCTTGCACAAACATTGAATGTTTTGCAATCGCTTATACTAACCGATAAAGACAAAATGATCCTGACACCCACTTACCATGTATTCGATCTCTACAAAGTACACCAGGATGCGAAATTATTACCCATCCATATTGAGACACCTTATTGGCATAATGGCAAAGACAGTGTTCCCTCAGTGAATGTATCTGCGTCAAAAGATAGCAACAATATAGTGCACATTTCACTTGTCAACCTTGACCCGAATAACATGATCAAAATCAGAACAACCCTGAATGATATAAGCTATAAAACCGTAACAGGGCAAATACTGACTTCAATAAAGGTTACGGACATAAACACATTTGATGCCCCCAATACTATCCGTATTCAAAAATTCACCGGAGCAAAGAAACAGGGCGATGAGCTGGTAATGGAATTGCCCTCCAAAAGTGTGGTAGTTCTGGAGCTGAGATAATTAATAATTGTCTTAAAAAAACCTATTGCCTATTTGAAATAAAGGGGAAAATGCGTAAATTATTAAGTACAAAAAGGAACTGACTGACGGTTACGAAGAATATCCAAATCAATTAAATCATTAATACCCCAAATTAAGATGCGAAAGTTATTTCTAATTTCAGTCTTTATTCATTGCATTAACATCTTATTCGGCCAGAAACCACCCATCGATTCAGCCGTCTATGATAAATGGCCATCGGTTGAAGGCGCAGACATCAGTAATGATGGAAACTATGTTTTATATATCATAGAGAACCAACCGGTAGGAAGCCGTACTTTGGTAATACAGGCTACTAATGCTGATTGGAAAATAGAAATACCGGGTACAACATCCTATTCAGCGGATTATTCGCAGGATAACCGCAGGGCCGTTTTTACCAAACGGGAAGATAGTTTAGGCATAGTTACATTAGGCGGATCTTCTGTCGAATATATACCCCATGTTAGTTCTTTCAAACTACCAAGGAAAGGCTCCGGCGAATGGTTGGCTTACCAGTTGAACAGCCCGGAAAAGGAATTGGTTGTACGCAATTTGGTAACCAGCAAAGAAAAACCTTTTACAGCGGTAAAGAACTATTTGTTTAGTGATGATGGCAGTGTATTACTCCTGCAGGTAGATGTAAAAAAGGATAGTACGGTGACACAGGCTCTGCAATGGGTTAGCCTTGCTGCTGGCAATATGACTACTATCTGGTCCACAGGACTCGGCGGGCAGGATAAAAAAGCGGACAATTTTGTTTTTGATAAGAGCGATACTCAACTGGCATTTACAGTTGAAGATAAAATAAATAATCAACCAGAAAATTCCTTCTGGTATTGTAAGGCCGGAACAGGTAAAGCTTTGCTGCTGGCCGATGATCATTCACCCGGAATAGATACTGGTTTGAGATTAGACAGAATTTCAGGTTTCAGTAAGGATGGCAACAGGCTATTTTTTACCTTAAAAGAGAAAGATTATTCCAAGGCCAAACCAGATGCCGTACAAGTAGACGTCTGGAGTTATACTGATGCCAAACTCCAATCCCAGCAATTAAATGAGCTAGCTCCTAAGAGCTATGAAGCCGTTATCCATATTCAGGACCATCGAATCATCCGGCTGAAACAGGAGGATGAGACACTATCGTTACTTCCTTCTGTGGATGACAACACAGATGATTGGGGACTTATCATCAATAGCAAGGGGTACCTGTTTGAGTGGAATTGGAATCCTGCCTGTCGACAGTCTGTTTATTTAATTTCTACAAAGGATGGAGAGAGGAAGCGGATAAAAGAGTTAGAAGATCATAATCATTTGGGGAATATGTCACCGGAAGGGAAGTATGTGATTTACTATGACCCGAAACAAAAAAGTTTTTTCAGCTATGAAATTGCATCGGGTATTACCCGCAATATTACACAAGGCATTGCTGTTACCTGGAAAGGATATAATTGGGATGACGAACCCAGTTCCTCTAATTATGCCAGAGGCGTAGCCGGCTGGATGAAGGGAGATGCAGCCGTACTCATCTATGATCGCAATGATATCTGGCAGGTGGACCTGGCAGGAGAAAAACCGCCTGTTAACCTGACCAATGGATATGGTCGCCGGCACAACATCGTGTTTGACCTGGGGCTCGCGGATTATTCCCGCAACCGCAAAGCCATCGCTAATAATGAGAAGCTCATTTTAAGCGCTTTTAACCGGGCTAATAAAGACAATGGTTTTTACAGTAAAGTGCAGGGTAAAACTGGAGATCCGGAGTTATTGACCATGGGCCCCTACCTTTATGATATAACCGGCAATCCTTATATTCCCGATGGCTCCAATTTCCCTCCTGTTAAGGCCATGAATGCAGAAACATACATCGTGAGGCGCATGAGTGCCACCGAAGCGCCCAATTATTTCAGCACAACCGATTTTAAAACCTTTATCCGGTTAAGCGATCTTCATCCCGAAACAGCCTACAATTGGTTAAGGTCGGAACTGGTGACCTGGAAGACACTGGACGGCAGCGCTTCACAGGGGGTTTTGTATAAGCCGGAAAATTTTAACCCTAAGAAAAAATACCCGGTGATCTTTTATTATTATGACATAAGATCTGATGGATTGAATGCATATTTAAAACCAGAAGCCTCTGATTGCGATCTCAACATCCCCTCGTTTGTCAGCAATGGGTACCTGGTATTTACTCCTGACATTCACTTCAAGATCGGAGAAACAGGCGAAAGTGTGGTGAATTCCGTGGTGTCAGCCGCCAATTACTTATCTAAAATGCCCTGGGTGGATGCCAGGAAGATGGGTATCCAGGGCTGTAGTTTAGGAGGTTATGAAACCTATTACCTGGTCACACATACCAATCTATTTGCGGCTGCTTGTTCGGCATCAGGCCTTTCAGACTTCGTAAGCGGTTATGGAAGTTTATCAGAGGGGTACAGTCTACAATTTATGTATGAAAACTTTCAAAATCGAATAGGAGCTACGCTATGGCAAAGACCTGATTTGTATATAAAAAATTCCCCGGTTTTCAAGGCAGATAAAGTGACGACCCCTTTGTTAATGATGCATACTAAGAATGACGGTATATGCCCTTTTGCCAATGTAATAGAGCTATTTACGGCACTCCGCCGCTTGGGCAAAAAAGCCTGGATGCTGCAGTATGATGATGGTAATCACGGGGTTTGGGGCAAATCAGCAACCGATTTTAGTATCCGCCTTGCCCAGTTTTTTGATCATTACCTGAAAGGGGCGCCGGCGCCGAAATGGATGGTGCAAGGAATACCTGCTAAGATGAAAGGGATTGAAACAGGGTTGGAGTTGGACGGGAGCGGAAAGGAACCATAATGCAATTGAATTCTGACGAGCTGGACAATAAATACAGGGAAAAGAGCTAACCTTTTGAGTCAGCTCTTTTGAAACGACTGTTTTAATATGCCATGCAAGGTAAATGCAAGAGATGTTTCTATACTGGCAATAAGTCGTTTATGGTAGCTATTACTGATCTAGCTTTACCTTTGTAACACAAGGAGCTACAGCACGAAATGCGTCAGTATAAGGTATTGTGAAACCGTTTGCAATAGTCGTGCTTTTAAGACTGACAGTGAAATCGCACAAAGTACCACCAGCAGTGGTGGTATAGAATGTATGAAGGTGAAATTTCCTTGCCTTAAATGCCAATGCTCCACCGACTATTGCTAAAGCTGTAATAGCAGTCAGCATAATTTTTGCTTTTTTCATAAAATGAGTGCTTTTTAGGATTCAAAAAGCTAAACTTTACTTGATTAAATTTGCCTACTCTGTTCTGATGGTTTTCGGCTACCCCATTTTCTTCACCGGGCTGTCACCTACGATGCATCAGTAGTTACAGTTTGGTGCTTGTTTCTACGTTACTCACCTCACCATGGATAAGGTGAGGTGTTACCGCTTACTTAATCTACCCGTCGACAGGTTAAGGTTTGGTCATGCCTGCATTACCTGATCAGAGCACCACAGACACGCTTGCGCAAGCATTTTTATTCAAGAGCAATATCTTTAATATCACTGACATCCTATTTTCCCAGCAGCGCTTGTTTTAGCCGTTTATGGTCATCATAGATAGTGAAGTACGGTACTCCATTCGTTTTAAATGGGTCAGCTCTTTTGAAACAAATGTTTTAATATACCAGGCAACATAAAAGTAACAGATGTTTCTATGTTGGCAATAAGTCGTTTATGGTATCTATTAATTACAGGCAACTACCTTTGTAATACAAGGAGCTGGAGCACGAAATGCGTCAGTATAAAGTGTTGTTACACCGCCTCGATTAGTCGTCAGGAAAAGACTGGTAGTGAAATCGCACAAGGTGCCATGAGCAGTGGTGGTATAGAATGTATGAAGGTGAAATTTCCTTGCCTTAAATGCCAATGCTCCACCGACTATTGCTAAAGTTGTAATAGCAGTCAGCATAATTTTTACTTTTTTCATAAAATGAACGCTTTTTATGATTCAAAAAGCCAAACTTTACTTGATTAAATTTGCCTACTCTGTTCTGATGGTTTTCGGCTACCCCATTTTCTTCACCAGGCTGTCACCTACGATGCATCAGTAGTTTCCAGTTTGGTGCTTGTTTCTACGTTACTCACCTCACCATGGATAAGGTGAGGTGTTACCGCTTACTTGATCTGCCCGTCGGCAGGTTAAGATGCCTGCATTGCCTGATCAGGGCAGCACAAACACGCTTGCGCAAACATTTTTATTCAAGAGCAATGTCTTTAATAACGCTAATTTCTGTTTTTCCAACGAGTACTTGTTTCAATCGTTTATTATTGTTATAGATGGCCATATAAGGCACCCCTTGGGCTTTAAAATAATTGCCGAAAAACGAGGTGTAATCGAGTCCAACGGTTACATTCGGGTATTTCTTCAACTGGTAATAGTCATAGAAGCTTTTCAATTCGGTAAATGGAGCGGTGGTAAAAATATAAAAGTTGATATCTTTGAGCTTTTTCATGTGTTCAACAATTTCTTCTGTTTGCGCACGGCAATAAGGACAACTGGGACTAAAATAAAACAGCGCAATAGGCTTGCCAGTTGGTATACTGTTGGTGTTAAAATATGTGGTACTATCCATGAGAAACAGATTAAATGAGGGCAACGGCTTCCCTTCCAGCCCGGTCTTTTCATGAGCCTTGCCAAGGCAGCCGGATAAGCTTGCCAGGAGCAATAGGATCGCTATATTTTTCATATATAATCGGTTTTTATTTTATGATGCTTGAACTTTTGCTTTTGAAAGCATGCCTGCATTATCTCGGTAGGCCGCTTGTTCAGTTTTTTCTGATCGGTTTTCCTGAATAATGAATCTTATTAATAGGACCAGGAAAGCAAATGCCATAATCATAGGAAACACCTGGTAGCGCAATACAATGGGGGAAGCCAGCACACTAAAGCCGAAATTGCCAAACCATATCACCGCCACCCATTTTAGCGATTTTGAAAAATAAAGGATAGACTTTTTAAAGCCATCTAACAGGAGGAACCCTATAAAACCAAGCACAAACACCAGGTTAATAATGGCTAGCAGAATAGGAAAAACTTCGACTACCATAATCCGTTCATTACTGGCAAATGAGTGTATCTTATTCGTTTTATAGCCGAACCAACTCTTTGCAATTTCCTCCACCGTATCTCTTCCCATATTATAAATACCCATGAACTCAGTGTCTGGAACATAATAATTGATCATGTTTGGCCATACATAATACCTTATAAAAACGCCGGGATTGTTTTTAATCAGATAACCGCCATACGCCGAATACAGCGGTCCCATGGAGGCCCATTGTTCAAAATCTCCGGTAGTGCTATCATTCACCCATTTTGTATACGCGTATCTAAATAAAGGGGTGCGATGAACCCATAAGTAATAATCACTCAATGCCGTGTCCGGTCTGTGCGCCACCTTTTGCAGTGAATCCATATGTTGGTTGACCAGACTATGCAACCACTTGAATGATGCTGGCACCCTATCCGAAGGTTCGGGCCGCGCATGTGCATACATGAATAAAGCATTACTGGCTATTTGCCAACCGCCGAAGGCGGAGAATTGCCGGATGCCGGTGCTTTCCTGGTATTTAGATACCGTATGCGTAACAAATGCGCCGATTAAAATGCAAATCATTGCAATACCGCCTGTTTTATTCCGGATTCGCAGGGATGCCAGTGTAATTAGCACGATGCTGATTATTGGATAATACAACGCATTGTAGCGTACGGTGAATGCAAATAGCAATACGAGCGCATGACTAATTAACAGGCGGGTACTGGGTCGGTATAGCAGCCACAATAATTGTGTGAGCCATACCAGGCTTAAGGAGGTGAACAGCGCATCACTCGAAATAAAATTACTTACATACAGCAATATTGGATTTAATACGCAACAACAAAGTAGGATGCTCAGCACCCACTTTCCCGGAGATAGCAAGTAAGATATAGTAAACAGAAAATACAGTATGCTTGCCTGTAGTAATGCGTATTGAAAGAATATTAGCGCTGTATCGGAGCTTGTAAACGTGCTAAAAAATCGCAAGAACTTTGAATAGCCTATCGGCCACTTATTAATGTCCTGATTGGTAAAAGCCGCCTGCAGATAGGAATAGGAATCCGGCAAGAAATTAGGATAGGGATATAACCTTTTGAATAATATAAATTGGATAAGGATAACACCTGCGGACAATAGCAAATACAGCCTGTTTGCCCGGTTTTTCCAGAGCCATTGTTTAAAAGGCATTATCGGTATGTTCTCCTGTGATATCATGTTTTATTCAAATAAGGACTTTTCATTGACACTCACCCTCACATTGCCTTCACACTTGCCGCTTTATAGATATAATCAATTAACAGCAGTGCAAAGGAGGAGAATATCAGTATAGGGAAAACCTGGTATCGTAGCGCAATAGGCGCGGCGAAAACGCTGAAGCCGAAATTAGTGATCCATAAACCAGCCGCTAACAACAGTGTTCCAGACAATACCGGGTTGCCACGGAAACCCTTCAATATAATAAAGCACAGGAAACTGGATAGGAATACCACGTTCATGATGCCTGCCAGTATGGGAAAAAAGTCAAGTACACTTACGTTGAAATCCTTGAAAGCGCTTTTAACTTTATTGCTTTTATAACCAAACCATGCCTGCGCTATCTGTTGTACACTATCACTTCCCGCATTATACGTTTCCAGGAATTCTCCCGGCGGGGTATAATATTTTAGGGCATTCGGCCACAGGTAATGCTCGGCAAATTGCAGCGGGTATTGCCTGATGAGATAAACGCCGTAGTCTGCGTACAGGGGAGCCATCGAAGCCCAACGTTTTTCGGTTCCAGCCATTGAATCCTTTTTAAACCGGCTGTTCATGTATTTTTGTAAGGGCGATCTGGAATCCCACATATAAACCGTACTGGCAACCAACATTTCCTCCGGGTGTTTTTTCACATCGCGGGCGGTATCAAAATAAGTTCGCACCATCTTATCCAATTGGCGGAACCGGGCAGGAGGCTTTTTCACGTGTTGACTGTCCACATACCGGTATGCATAGAGCGCATTATTGGCCATTTGCCAGCCGGTAAAAGGGGTGAACTGCCGGATACCAACATACTCCTGGTATCTATTACTGGTATATAATATAAAACTGGCTACCACCAGGATGCTGGCCGCGATGCCTGCCACTTTCCTCCATACCGGCTGGCGGGATAACAGAAAGGCCAGGGTTGCTATTAAGGGATAATACAAGGCATTGTGTCGGACGGTGAACGCCACCAGCAACAAAACGGCTTGTAAAAGGATCAGGCGGGTGGTAGAGCGTTGGATGATCCACAACAACTGCGTAAACCATAGCAGGCTAAGCGCCAGGAACAAGGCATCGCTGGATACGTAGTTGCTGAGATACAGGAACACCGGGTTAAATACTACGAATAGGAGTAAAAGCCATTTTGTAAGCTTGCCCGGTTTATAAAAATAGAACAGGGTAAATATAAAGTACAGGGCGCTGCATTGAATAATCAGGTATTGAAAGGCTACGAGCGCGGTATCCGATCGGGAAAAAACACTGAATAGGCGCAGGAACTTGGAATACCCCACAGGATACGTATTAATATCATAATTCATATAAGCGCTTTCCAGGTAGACATAGGAATCGCCGTTTATAAAACCCGCATAAGGGTATAAGATCTTGAAGATCACAAATTGCACGATAATGGCAATGCCCGCGATCCATAAGAATGTTCTGTTCAAGCGGTGGTTGAGGAGATAGTCCTTAAGCGCATTTTGTTTTGCAACCATCGTAGGTGTGGACGCTTCTTTTGGTAATTTCTGTGCGGTAGTTGTTTGGGGTTCTGATGCCGCGTTAGGCTTTTCCTCATGATATTCCTGTTCTGTATTGATGGCCCATAGATTGGTCTTAGCGGTGATGCCTTCACAAATATTATCTACCGCCACCATCGCCGTCAGCATGGAGTGATCGGAATTATTATACTTATGCATGCCATTACGCCCTACCAGGAAGAGATTATGGAATTGATCTGTATATTCCCGGATCTTATCAAATTGTCCATACGTTCCAAAATACGCGGGATAGGTCTTTTCCATACGTCTCACCGTGCTATCGAGCACATCTTCCGACTTAGCCAGACCCATTTTTTCTAATTCCATAATCGCCAGTGTCTTTATCGTTTCATCATCCTGTTGCCAGAAGGTATCTGTTTTATTGCAGAAATATTCCATGCCTATCCAAACAGTAGTAGGATCTTTGATCATACCGCCCCCCCAGTTATTATAGATCATGAGCCTGCCCACTTTCACATCCCTTTCTTGGATATAGATCCAGTTATCTTTCAGTTCCAGCTTTTCATGCTTACCCTTCACTTTGCCGGGTGCTGATAATTGTCTTAATAAAATTCCCACATTAATAAAATCCCGGTATTGCAAACCTGCTGCAATCTCTTTTACTGCTACGGGTACTGCATCCTCCATGCCTGCGATTAATTCCTTTACCGGCATAGTTGAGAAAAAATAATCTCCTTCCCAGATGCCGGTTTGCCCGGTAATGTTATTGATGGTAGCAATAGCGGTAATTTTATGATCTTCCTGGTCAATTTTTTGCACGTCCCGGTTAAAATAGATCTTACCCCCCATCTCCTGCACCTGCCTGGCTACTTCTTCCCAGAGTGATCCCGGGCCATGTTTAGGGTACAGGAACTGTTCGATCAGGCTGGTTTCTGTGCCCTTCTGCCCGATACAATCCCCAGCTTTCTTTTTAGGGCGAAGATTCTGTATAGCATGTGCTATAGCCTTACTGAGAGATACACCTTTGATCCGTTGCGCCCCCCATTCTGCAGAAATTTCATGACAAGGCACACCCCATACCTTCTCTGTATAGTCTTTAAAGAATAGTAGATAGAGTTGCCTTCCGAACTTATTAATAATAAAATCTTCCAGGCTTTTCTCTGGTTTCCGGGGAAATAGTTTTATAACAAAAAAGGATATCAGGATCCGGATGGTCCTGATTAAGCCTAATGTTTTTAAAGTATCAAAGCCCAATTGAATAGGGTAGGCAAAGAACTTGCGCAGGAAGTAAATGCGCGTCAATCGATGGATCACCAGCATCTTTTTATCTGGATCTTTTGGGTCAATTGATGTTGCATCAGCATCGACTGGTTTGATCTCTCTTGATTTATTTTGATACGAAATCTTAATATCTTGCTCGCCATTTGTCTCTAGTGGCATTATTTTCAACCACCAGTCCATCACCCGGTCGGATTTAGAGAAAAATCGGTGCGGCCCCATGTCCATCCGGTTGCCTTTATAGTTAATTGTTTTGGAGATACCGCCGATATCGCCCGATTTTTCCAGAATGACGGGAATTATATCTGTCCGTTTTAACAATTCATAGGCCGCTGTGAGACCAGCAGGACCAGCTCCGATAATAATCGCTCTTTTTGGCATACAATGGTTTTATGTTCGTAGTGGTGCTTCCATCTCTTAACACAAATTACAATACCCTGCTATCGGGATCAAGATCAAGGCTATCGGATTAGTGAATTTTTCAATAAGTGAAATCCATTACCAATATTGATTTACAATCTTTTCCTGAATCGCTCGAAGTTCCATTGAACATTGAATAGGACGGTACGCCCTACCAGGTTCGCCCGACTTTGAGTAACGGTATTAGGGGTAACGGATTGGCCGACTCCGGTATTGGAATTCAGAATATTGGAGCCAACCAGGCTACACAACAACTGATTCTTTTTAAGGAAGGAGCGTTGCAAAGTAGCATCTAAATATATTGGGTTGGGGGAGAGTGCAGGACTAATCCCGCTACAGAAATTTTGTGCCCCAATTGCCGTTAGGATCCAGTTCCGGAAAAGATAAAGATGGCTTTCCAGCCTCCAGGACAGCGTGGAGGCTGTGACGGAGGAATTATTAGCCAAAGCGTAACGGGTAAGGCTATGGCCGTAACCTACGCTAAAATTGGTCTCCACCCGGTCAGGGATATTGTACAGCAGGGTTAGGTGCTGGCTCCAGGACAAGGTGTGGGTGGCATATTGTATGTAATCCGCCATCGAAATACCGTGTTCTTCGATGAGTATTCCTGATCCGGATATTCTGAAATGCTTATGCAATAACGGAGGAAGCTCGAACCGTCCATTCAGGCTAATTTCATAAGTCCCATTGACGTTCACATAGTAGGTCCGTTGCACGACCGTACTGGTATCATGGGGATGAACTATATTTGGAATGATCAGGTCGCGGGTTGTCGTATAGGCTATCCCCATCCCGAATCCCTGGTATTTAGTCGGCTGCAGGTTATTTTGATCATAATGTAAAGCCGCTGATCGACTGATTGCCGGTTTCAATTGAGGGTTGCCTGCTATGGGATATTGAGGATTGCTGAGATCAGTCACTGGCTGTAATTGTGGAAGGTCGGGAGGATAGACATTCGTAGTATATTCAAAGCCTATTTTCCGCGCCTGGTTAAAAGAATAGCTAAAAGATCCAACTGGGAATACATTGAAATAATGATAAGAGCAGTTGATTCCCTTGCCGGGCGATTTCCCGTACAGATCCCCGGGCTCGGCTATCAGGCCCAGGTTCCAATCCATCTTATCACTATGCCGGATATATCCGGCCCGCCAATCCTGTATGGTGGTTTGGAAAGTATAATCATTGCTCAGTGAATCCACTACTTGCCAATTCTTTTCCAGGCTATCGGGCTGTTGAATATTCCGGTTATCTTCCGTAAGGGTATGATGCGGGCCATAGCTGGTCTCTAAAAATCCGCCTTGGCTAATGGGAATATAGTAATGGATAGTGGCTCCCATATCCCATGCCGTATTGCTATTGTTCACCCGGAAATGTTGCAGGCTATTACTGTACGCGCTATCCGACCGGATCTGCGTATGGGTCAGGTTGTCTCCCGCCTGTTGTATGAGGGTATATTGGAGATTGCCCTCCAGGCTGAACCGCTGTCCTGAATGGGGATAAGACTGTTCAAAATAGATCTTCGATTCCGCATTAGTGATCCCTGTATGGTATTGATTCACTATCGCGGATTGAGTCGTCTTATTGAATCCACTATCCAATTCCGTGGAAACCAGGATGATCTGATCAATTTGCCTCGTCCACTGCCGGTTGAAAGAAGAATTGATCCGCAGGCGATTGTTTGGGGTAGGGGTATAGAGCAGTTCATAATTCAACCAATCTTCCTCTTTGTGGCTTTGGGTAGTATTATTCTGTTCCTGGTGGATATTGCCATCGGTATAATAGTTATCCTGGATGGTCTTGTTTTGGAACAGATGGTCATTGCGGGATAGACTCCCATCTCCCGTTCCCGACCATCGGGGGGCCCATTGGTCGGCGTAGCTCGGCCTCAGGAACTTTACATATTCATTACCATAAGAGTTATTATTGGAAATGCCACAGATCAGGGAAAGTTTTCTGTCAGCCTTGAATACCTCGGTGCTCAGGCTGGCTATATACTGATCCTTATTGCCACGCCCACCTGTCACATTTCCAATCTGGCCATTCCGCTTGTCTTGTTTTAGCACGATATTTAGAATCTTCTTTGGCTCGCCGGTTCTCACACCGGTAAGCCGGGCCTGGTCCCCATAATCGTCGAGGATCTCTACCTTGTCAATAATATCATAAGGAAGATTCCTGATGGCAGCCTGCACATCCCCACCGAAAAACTCCTTTCCATCCAATAACACCTTACTGATCTTTTTACCCATGACCGTTACACTATCATTCACCGTGACCCCCGGTAGTTTTTTCATCAGTTCTGCTAGCATAGATCCCTCCCGCACGCTATAGGCCGCTGCATGATACTCCAGGGTATCCTTTTTAATGGTGATCGGCTTCGCCTGTCGAACGACAATGGCCTGCAGTTCTTCATATTCTATCTGCAGCACGATGGGTGCAAGAGAGAACACTTTATTAGCAACCGGGATCGAAAAGTTTTTATAATAAGACTTATAGCCGTTCATGGTTATCCGGATACTGAACGATGGATCGTATAGCCCGGAGATCAGGAAATTCCCACCGCCACCGGACAATACCTGCATACTGTCGGTAGCGTTCCAGACCCGGACAGTTGCCTTAGATAGCGGAGCACCCGAGTTGTCCCTCACGATTCCACGGATGGTATAAGGTGTTTGAGTATAGGCATAGAGAGAACTAAGGATCAGGCAACAAAGTATGAGGATCCTTTTTTTCATTTATGAACTCCTTTACATT
>WNFI01168222.1_pt1 | contig 33510 bp, 35 predicted proteins | sample 5400471 | NCBI WGS metagenome assembly WNFI01 (sample SAMN13153348, study PRJNA577476) | soil metagenome | isolation source: 100 cm saprolite on Douglas fir-dominated hillslope | place: USA:California | collected 2013-09-17 | reverse complement strand
GCGGGCGCTCACGTCGATCTTCTTGGACAGGTCGCCGTTGGCCACCGCGGTCGCGACCTGGGCGATGTTGCGGACCTGCCCGGTGAGGTTGCCGGCCATACCGTTAACGTTGTCGGTCAGGTCCTTCCACACCCCGGACACGCCGCGGACCTGGGCCTGGCCGCCGAGCCTGCCCTCGGTGCCGACCTCGCGGGCCACCCGGGTCACCTCGTCGGCGAATCTGGACAGCTGGTCGACCATGGTGTTGATCGTGGTCTTCAGCTCCAGGATCTCGCCGCGGGCGTCCACGTCGATCTTCTTCGTCAGGTCGCCGTTGGCGACCGCGGTGGTGACCTGGGCGATGTTGCGGACCTGCCCGGTGAGGTTGCACCTCGCGGGCCACCCGGGTCACCTCGTCGGCGAACGCCGACAGCTGGTCGACCATCATGTTGACCGTCTGCTTGAGCTGCAGCATCTCGCCCGTGGCTTCGACCGTCACCTTCCCGGTGAGGTCGCCGCGGGCCACCGCCGTGGTGATCAGCGCGATGTCGCGCACCTGGGCCGCCCGCTGGGCGACCTCGGAGGTCACCGAGGCGAGCTGGACGCCGACCTCGTCGGCCAGCTGGCCGATCTCGGCGAGCACCGGGCCCGCCGCAGCCGCCGGATGCCGGTCGTCGGGCCCGCCGCGGGGCCGGAAATCCCCGCGGGCGAAGGCCGCCAGGCGGGCGCGGATCGGCTCGAGGTCGGCTTCGGTGTACCAGGCTGTGCTCCTGCTGTCTGGGCCGTTGCTGTCTGGTGCGTTGTCATTGCTGCCTGCGCCGATGCCGTCCGCGCCGTCGTCGGCCATCCTGCCGCGCGCACCGTTGGTGCGGCGCGTCTCGTTACGCTGTCTGACACGAGAGCTGGCCGGAGTCTCGGTCATCGCGCGTCCTCTCCTCGGCTGATGGCCCACATCCCCCGGCCCTGCCCTCGCTCTATGACCCTCCAGCTCGCTCATGCCCTGCAGCTGCGGACCGACTGCGATTTCAGCGATGTGCCGATGGCACGAGTCTGCCACGATGGGAGGGTCAGCCAGCGGCAAACGGCAGCGTTTGCGGCGGGGAGGGCGCGTGGACGGACACCAGGACCTGAGCGCGGAGGCGGCCTTTGAGCCCGAGCCGTCGGCTGTCGCTAACGCGCGCCGTTTCGTCCGGGACACGCTGATTTCCTGGGGGTTGTCCAGCCGGGACGAGCTGGTCACCGATGCGGTGCTGCTGGCCAGCGAGCTCGTCACCAACGCTGTCGTCCACGCCGGCACTCCCGTGCAGCTCACCTGCAGGCTGGACGGTACAAACGTGGAAGTCTCCGTGCTTGACCGGCATCCGGCCCGCGTGGTCCCTGACCCGCCGGGGGCCGCCGCCGAGGTCGACCGGCCCAGCGGCCGCGGACTGGTGCTGCCTGCGGCGCTCTCGTCGTCGTGGGGAGTGACGTATGCGCCCGCGGCCAAGGTGATCTGGTTCCGGCTCGGGCCCGGCGCCGCCGCTGACGGTTATGCGGCGGGCGGGTCGGCGGCCGATCGGGCCCTGGCGGCCGCTGACCATCCGGACGGCGGGTTCATCTCGCCCGGCGCCGATCTGGGCGTCTCGGACCTGCTCACGCTGGGCTACGACGAACTGCTCGGCCACGCGGTTTCGCTGGCCCGCGAGGCGGTGGCCGCTGACGCCGCCTATGCGCTGATCGCTGACGAGGGCGGCGAGCTGAGGATGCGCGCTGCGGCCGGGCGCGGGGTTCCGCCGCTGCAGGCCGGCGAAGCCGCTCCGGCCGCCGCGGACCAGGCGGCGGATGCCACGGGGATGGGCACGTTTCTCGATCTCTACAGCCAGTTCGCGGAGCGGGGGGCCGATCTCGCGCAGATCCAGAACGAGCCGCTGCGGTCGCTGCTGACCGTGCCCTTCCAGGCCGAGGGCCGGGTGACCGGAATGCTCGCCGTGGCGGCCGCCGAGCCGGACCGATTCGCGGAAGCGGACCTGGCCCGGGTGCAGAAGGTCGCGGATGCGGTGGCGCTTCCACTCGAGCGGGCCAGGCTGACGGAGCACGACCGGGTCCGCAGGGCCCGGCTCAGCTTCCTGGCCGAGGCCAGCGACCTTCTCGCCGGCACCCTGGACCAGGAGAAGACGATCGCCCTCGCCGCGCAGCTCGTGGTGCCCCGGCTCGCGGCCTGGTGCGCCGCACTGCTGCCCGACGAGGAGGGCGAGCTCAGGCCGGCGTACGTCTGGCACGCCGATGAGACCCGGGTCGATGCACTCACCGGCCTGCTGCACTCCAGGCCCGCACCGCAGATACCGCCCGGTGACGGCGCGCTGCCCTGGTCGCTGGCCGAGCCGTCATCGGAGCCGGGCGGCGCGCTGGCCTCCGATCCGGCCTGGTGCTTTCCGCTGGTGGCGCGCGACCGCAGCCTGGGAGTCATCGTCATCGGCCGGCCGCGCGACGGGGCCGTGGCGCGAGAGGCTGTGGAGCTGGCCGCGGATCTGACCCGGCGGGTGGCGCTGGCCCTGGACAACGCCAGGCTCTACTCGGAGCAGAGGCAGGCCAACAGCGCGCTGCAGCGCAGCCTGCTGCCGCCGGAGCTGCCGGACATCCCGGGGGTGGACCTGGCCGCCGGGTACGAGGCCGCGGGCGAGGGAAACGAGGTCGGCGGCGACTTCTACGACGTGTTCGAGGTGCCGGGTGGCCGCTGGCGGTTCGCGATCGGCGACGTGTGCGGCAAGGGCCCCGAGGCCGCCGCGGTCACTGGCCTGACCAGGCACGCGCTGCGCATCCTGGCCAGGGAGGGGCACGATGTCCCGACCGTGCTCGAGCGGCTCAACGGGCTCATCGTGGATGAGGGTTCGCGCGCGCCGTTCGTGACGCTGATCCACGGTGAGCTCATCCCCGCGTCCGACGAGGCCGCGACCGTCTCCCTGGTGTGCGCCGGGCACCCGCCGCCGCTGGTGCTGCGGTCCACCGGCGAGGTGGAGACCGCGGCCGAGTCGCAGCCGCTGCTCGGCGTGCTGGACGGCGTCACGTTCTCCCGCAACGTCGTTCGCATGTCCGCGGGCGATGTGCTGCTCTGCGTCACCGACGGGGTGACGGAACGCCGGTCCCGCAACCGGCTGCTGGATGACGGCGACGGCCTGCGGGACCTGCTCGGTGAGTGCACGGGGCTGAACGCCGGCTCGATCGTGGCCAGGATCCAGCGGGCAGTGGGCGAGTTCGGGTCCGGGCCGCCCACCGATGACGTGGCGCTGATCGTAGTCCGCGCCCTGCAGGTCTAGGGAACACCCTCGGGACAGGCCTCTGGGGTACGCCTGGGTGCTCACGTATCATGTCGTGAGACCGTGCGGCTGAAGCGCTCTCGTTGAGAGCGGGTTCTCTGGTATCACTGATATGAACAGTTAGTGCTCCTGTATGAGCAGAGCGTTGCCGCGGCGGTTGCGCTCATGGGGGGGAGGCGCGGGATGTCTGCGGCAGTTCTGGCCGACGCCGGCGTCGAGGCGCTCGCGGAGTTGTATCCGCGCTGGCGGGTCTGGGCCAACGCCGATACGGGGTGGCACGCGTGCCGGCGAGGCGGATTCATCCAGGACTACCATCAGGGCGCCCCCGCCTTCTCGGTGCACGCGGCGTCCGCCAGCCAGCTGGCCGGGCAGCTACGCTGGCAGGAGGCCGCGGAAATGCATGCTCCGTTCGGCTGCTCCCGGGCAGCAAAGCCTAGCTTGCCCTAGGGGACGACCCCCCGTTCAACCCCCGCCGCGGAGCAAGCTCCGGTCGGCCTAGATCCGGAAGAACAGGTTCAGGAAGCGGTCCGCGAGAACCGGATTGCCGCGTACGGTGCCCGAGTTGCTGCGGCCGAACGTAGTGAGGACCAGGCTCCCGGCGTCGAAGTCGAGCACCGTCGGCAGGTCGTCGACGCCGCCCAGCTCGTACTGCATGCCCTTGTCGCTGACCGACACCCGGTACTCGCCCGCGTTCCGGCCGCTGACCCGGATGCCGATCGTGAACGGGCTGAGGTCGGCGTCGGGCTTGATCGTCGACTGCCAGAGAACGAACATGAACGGCACGAGGAGGTCGGCGGCGTCGCCGGACATCCCGTGCGCCTGGCCGGAGCCCTGCCGGATATCCCAGGAATGCACGCCGTAGTCCATGAGCTGGCCGGCGGCATAGAAGAACGCGGGCAGCGGGCCCATGTAGAAGTGCGGAATCATGAGGCCGGTCCACTCCTCGGCCGTCAGCGGCTCGAGGATGTCCATCATCTTGTCCAGGTCGCTGCGCGCCCGGTCCATCATCTCCGGCTTTGACAAATCGCGGAACGACTTCGCCTCCTCGCCCGCACGCTGGTGCATGCCCGGAAGCCCGTAGGCGGCCGGGTTCTCGGCCCCGCTCCGGGCGGTGTCGAAGGCCTTGAAGTAACCCTCGGTCGTGTCGATGAGATGTCCGACTATGTCGCTGACCTTCCAGCTTTCGCAGGCCGTCGGAGCTTCCCACGCACCGGGCTTGTCCGCCATCTCGAAGAGCCGCTCCGCCTCGTTGCGGACGACACGGAGAATGGTGCCCTTCCCCTCATACGACGTCGCGTCCCATTCGCTCACTGCCGCTCACCCCTTTCTGGGTGAAGCTCAGCGCAGCGCATTGGTCCTGTCAATGCTCAATGCCGGTGCCGCGGGCCCGCGGCACCATCAGCCCATCGTGCCGGCCGGGCGCAGGCCGACCAGGGCGTTGCCGTAGCGCATCGCGACAAGCTGACCGATCGCTGGGTGGGCGCCGAGCGGCGGGGCGGACAGGGCTGCGGTCGCGGCGCTGACAGCCTCGAGCTCGCGGGGGTCGGTCTCCGGCCCGATGACGCACGGGGCGATGGCCACGCGTGACGCACCCATGTCACGCAGCCGTCCGACCGCCGACACAATGCCCTGCGGGTCATCAATGGAGGCGTGCACGGCCGGGGCGGCCAGCCGGCCGGCCAGCAGGACGGCGGCCACGCCGGCCGCGCGGACCGCGTCGTCGCCTCGGTCAGCCAGCACCAGGACGCCGTTCGCGACGCTGCTGATGCTGAGCCCGCGGGCCCGGCTCTCCCGGGCCAGGCCCACCTCGGCGAGGCGTGAGTGCAGCGCCTCGGCCAGCAGCGGATGCGGGCCGAGGTGCTCGGCCACCACGATCTGCCCGTCGGCTCTGCCGACGGCCCGCTGCAGGTAAAGGTCAGTCCGTGGATGGGGGCCTGCCAGCAACGGGACCACCACCGCGAGGGCGGGCCAGGGCCCGTCCGCCAGGGCGGCCAGCGTGTCGTCGAGACGGCGCTCGGTGCCGTCCAGGTAGGCCACCTGCACGTCGGCGCCCTGGCAGGACAGCCTGGCCGCAGCGGCGATCTCGTCGCTGATCCCATCACTGGCCGCGCAGGCGCTGCCAGGCACGGCGAGCAGGAGAGTTGGCGCGTCGGAGGGCAGGGTCAGCCGGTGCGGACTGCGATGGCGGCCCGAACGCCGGGTACGGCCGGTCCGGCGGGGCAGCGGCTCGCGCTGCGGCAGCGCCTCGCGCTGCGGCAGTGCCTCGCGCTGCGGTAGCGGTTCCCCGCGCCGGGGCAGCGGCTCGCGCTGGGGCAGCGGCTCGCGCTGGGGCAGCGGCTCGCGCTGGGGGAGTGACTCGCGCTGGGGGAGCGGTTCCCCGCGCCGGGGCAGCGGCTCGCGGGACGGGAGCGGCTCTCCGCGTTGTGAGAAGGGATCGTCGAGCTGGGACGGCGGCTGGTGTTGCGCCAGCGGTTCCCCTGGCCCGGGGGCCGGTTCCCCCTCCCCGAGCCGGGCTAGCGATTCGCGGAGCCGGGACAGCGACTCGAGCTGGGGCAGCGATTCCCCGCGCTGCGGCGGCGGGTCTTCGCGCTGGAGGAGCGGTTCACGCCGGGGCAGCGGTTCTGCAGCGTGGCTTGGGTCAGTCACGCTGCCGTATGATATTCGGGATTCATCAGGCATGATCGTCGTTCTCGGATGTTCGGTCCCAAAACAGACCGCGCGGGCTGTTTGTGCTAGTCCGGCCGGGACATGCGGGCGGTACGAGGCGATCAGGCTGGGCTTGGATCCGGCCGACGATGTGATGCTACTCGTGACTGAGCGCACTAGTTGCGGATCGTGTGCACTTGCGCACTCTACTCCAGCCGTCGAGCCGCCCCGGCAAGCTCGCCGAGGCCGACCGCCGCGAACGACGCCTGCGGCGACCCGTGATCGACGCGAAGATCCGTATCCAGGACCTGCTCGCGGGCCAGCACGTCCAGCCCGCGAGCCTGCTGGAACGCCAGCCACCGCCGGGACCCCCGGACCTCACATGAGCTTCTGCGCGATTTGGCTGGCGTTCTGCAGCGTCAGCCTCTTTCGCTCGCCTGCATCACGATCAGCCGGGTCCACGTCGCGTCCGGTCGGACGCGGCGCCGTGGCCTCGGCAATCAGGTCAGTGAGCAGCTGTTCGTGGCTTACGCCGGACTCGCTCCACAACCGGAACGCCAGCGCGCCCGGAATAGAGTTGAGTTCGTTGACCCACAGCTGCGAGCCGTCGCGCAGGAAATCCAGCCGCGCCGCACCGGTGAGTCGCGTCAGGTGCGCGATCTCCTCTGCCATCATCCGCACGGACTTTGAGGTATCGTCCGGCAACCGGGCCGGGATCTCGCTCGCGGTGTTCTCCGCGGCCTGCTGCTCCAGGTACTTCTGCTGGTAGCCGTAGATCTGGCGGCCGCCAGCGCCGTCATCTCGCGGACGCGGACGCTCGACCAGAGAGAACTGGAGGTCCGGATAGCTCCGGATCGCAATATAAATATCTTCAGCGCCCCGCCGGTACTGCTCGAGAACGGCGCCGCGCCGCAGGTAGGTCGAGTTCTGCGCCAGGTCGCGAGCGGTCTGCAGGTCCGCGACCAGCTCGACTCCTATCGACGAACCGCCAAAGCGCGGCTTGATGATGTACGGGCCGGGGAAGGAGGGCTCCGGCGAAGAGTGGCTCCAGCTGATCCGAGGCAGTACCGGGAGGCCGGCGGACTCGACCATCCCGCCGAAGGCAAGCTTGTCCATCGTGAGCGCGGCACATGCCGCGCCGGGCCCGGTATAAGCAATCCCGGCCAGATCGAGCAGACCCTGCAGGCGGCCGTCCTCTCCCGGGCCGCCATGACAGCACATGACGGCGGCAGCAATCTCGATCCGGCCGCGCCGCCCGAAGGAGCGCACCTCATGGAAACCGGGCTCGCGACCCCCCAGCTCCAGTGAAACGGGTTCAGCCTTCGAGGGCACGCCGTCAAGGAAATCGGGAGCCTCCAGATTTGGCGAGACACGGAACCAGTCGCCCGCTTCCGACCAGTACAGGGCGATGGGCTCCCGGCCGCTCCGGGAGAGCGCGTGGGCGGCCTGGAGCCCGGTGAGGATGCTGACATCGTGTTCGAGCGAAGGGCCGCCGAAGATAACCGCTACATTGGGCATTCGCGCTCCTGCTGTTACGGATAGTGGTCAGGTAGGTCGTTCTCATAAAGGACAGCATCACCAGGGCCGAGATTACGGCGAACCCACGCAACGGCCTCCGGCCGGTCCCCGCACACGGTGACGCTGGCAGGCCCCGCAGCGGCTCCGCGCAGCAGGGCGCGCCTGTTAGTCCGCGCCACGATGAGGATGTCGGTGACGACCTCGGCGGCTTGCCGGGCGAATGCTTCGTTGGCCGAGGACTGCTCGCGGCCAAGCTCAACCATGCCCGGGGTCACCAGAACTCTGCGGTGGTGGGCGGATGCTGATGCCAGTGCGGTGACGGCGCTGAGGGCGCCGTCAGGATTCGAGTTGTACGTGTCGTCGATGACAGTAATTCCATTAGGTGTCGACTGGACCGTCTGCCGATGCTCCGGTCTGGGCAGGTTTGCTAGGCGAGTGATGACTTCAGATGCGGGAATATCGAACGCCAGGGCGACTCCCACCGCGCAGGCAACATTTCCCAGAAACACTCCGGGCATGTTGACAGTGCCAACCGGACTACCGTGTACCGAGACAGTCGCCAACGCGGCGTCCCCGGTTACATGCACATCTGCATCGGGGTCACTCGTCGAGCAGGTAATGAGCGTGCCACCTCGTTGACTGTAGTTAGCGGCGATGTCAGCGAGATGAGGGTAGTCCACGTTGATCACGCCGACTCGGGCACCCTCGAGGATCTCCGCCTTAGCTCGCGCGATGCTGTCGAGTGAGCCCATGCGTTCGAGATGCACCGGGCCTATAGCGGTGATCACGGCAATCTCCGGTTTGAGCCACGCGCAGAGAGCCCGGATCTCTCCGGGCCCATACGTGCCCATCTCTGCTACGAATACCTCCGTGCCCTGAGTCAGGCGCTCGTTGACGGCTCGAGACAGCCCGGACATGTTGTTGAAGCTCGCCGGGCTCGTCACAGTCGCGTACTTGGCGCGCAGCAGGTGCCCGGCGTAGAACTTCGTCGAGGTCTTGCCATACGATCCGGTGATCGCAACGACTCTGGGTGAGATATCCGCTAGGCGACGCGTGGCGGCATGGGTGAACCTGGCGCCGAGACGGCGCTCCAGGGGGGCTGTCGCCGCGAGCGCAACGTCGACCATCACTGGCGCACTGGCCGCAAGCGTCGCGGTGACACCCGCTCCGACGCCTGCGAAAACGCCGAGGACCGCGATCGCGATCACGAGGAGGGCATCCACCGCCGCCAAGGTCCGCAGCCGCCTGGTCCACACGAGCTTGCCGCTCCGGCCCCTGTAGGACAGGCCGAGCGGCCCGGCCAGGCTGATGGCCCCGGCCGCAGCCGAAGCCTCCCACCAGCCTGTCCAAGCCGCCCCGGCGCTGATTATGAGCACGGCGCCGATCGCTCGGTTCTGCGGCCGTGACAGCCACCAGCGGAGGGCGAACCGGGTCACCGAGCCGGCAATGTAATGCTCCCGCTGGGCCAGGCGCAGCCAGCGGGATCCGCCGCCTAGGGCAGCGGCCACGGTCAGCGCGTAGATAACATCGCCGGTCACGGGATACTCGCGCGGACGAGCCGGGTAACAGACCGGCGCAGGGCGTCCGGAGCTGAGAGCGGCGTCATGTGCCCACCGCCCTCGATCACCTCAAGTCGGGCGTTGCGCAGGAGCGCGCACGCCTGTCGGGCCATCGGCAACGGCGCCGCCGTGTCGTTCGATCCCCAGACGAGCTCCACCGGGCACGTGATGCGGGGGAGATCGTCCTCGTAGGACTCGTTCACCACGCGAACCAGGACTGAGCGCATGATCCCGCTCGCGCGCCGGTAATCCTCGGAGCCATAACGCTGCCGCAGCTTCTCCATCCGAGCCTCTGAAACAAGACCGTGGCGGCTGCCCCAGCGCGCGGCGCGAAACCTCCAGGCGGGGGATCCCCGGGCAGGCTGCTGGCGAAGCAGCGGCACACCGGCCAGGACCAGCCCCGAGACAAGCTCCGGCCACCACGCCGCGAGCTTCACGGCGACGCGTCCTCCGAACGAGTGCCCTAGCAGCACCTGGGGCCGGTCGAGACCGGCGAGCACCTCGGCGATCAGCGCCGCGTAGGCTCGGGAGTCCCATGCCGTCGGTGGCTCAGGTGATGCGCCGAAGCCTGGCAGGTCTATGGTCAGTGCGTTGAACCCGGCGAGCGGCCCGGCGAGATCCTCCCGGTTTCTGGCCCAGCCGTGGAGACCTACCACTTCGGTAGGAGCAAGGCTGGTGCGCTCGGCGAAAAGCTTGCCGTCGCAGAACGACTGAAGCACCGTTCTCCTGCCCTTGACCTTCCTATCGAGATGCGGCACCCGAGCGGAGCATGCCATGCCGGGGACACTCAGGAGCCTTAGGTTAGCGGCGGCCCGGAGGTATCCGGACAATCCCGGAGCCATGGCCAGGCGGAACGAACCACAGCCGCTGGCCGCCAGCTAGCCCTGATCATACGTGCACTCCGCGGCGCAGCACGAAGACATGCCGGGGTCCACCAGAAGCTCGGGCCACTCCCGTGCCACCTGCTCGCACGCGCAGTTGTCGATGCTGCGCGGGCCGCCGACCCCGCTGCCGCGCCCGGCTGGACCCGGGGGCGAGGGCGCACCCGCTGCCCGTGGCGACGCTCTCTCGTGACGCCACGCTAAAGACACACATGTCACTCTGACGCTCAGGCCAGGGTGACATTTTCTCGTTGACGCAACTGCCATTATCCCTTACTGTGCGGCTAAGCCATGGGCGAATCGCACCATCTCAGGGCACCACGGGCGTTCCCTGCACTCACTCCATCCCCGCAGAGTGAGGCAGGGCAATGGCGTCTCGGCCGTGACCACAGATGGCAGGGGCAGGGCTTGCCTAACGGTGCAGGGCTGCCGCGCTTGAACTGATATTCGAGAGCACAGCGGCGGTCCCGTCCCCCGGGGGCCCCCCGGGGGGACGGGAAGAAGAGAGCGATCCTGTGACGACCATCGCGACTGATGCCGAGCTGCACCCGCCCAGGCACATCAAGGTCAATGGCAAGCGCATTCACCTCCGGTGGATGCAACAGGTCGCCTGGTCGGTAGTCGGCGCGGCGATCGGCGCCTACATGGTGTCGGCCGTCTACTACCTGATCACCCAGGTGAAATGGCCGGGCACCGGCGACCACACCATCCTCTATCTCAAGCCGCAGTGGGACGGCCTGTTCAAGACCAAGTGGTGGCCGAGTGGGCGGCACGACTACCGCGACTGCTACGAGGCCGTCTTCGCCACGCTGTTCATCAGGTCGATCATCTCCAGCAAGAAGTACTGGGGTCACCGCGTCGGCTGGCTGCGGCTGGCCACGGTTCCGCTGGTGATCTTCGCGGCAGCATTCCCCATCATCACCCTGGGCATCTGGATCATCGACATCCGGCACTTCGGCCCGCCGCCGCACTGGCTGGTTACCTACCAGGCGATCCTGATCGGCTTCGTCGCGGGGCAGGTGGTTCACCGGATCTACGCGCCGGTCGGCAACACCGTTCAGCTGTTCTTTGTCGAGCAGGCCATTCCCGGCCAGCACCGCCCGCGCTGGCCGCTGCCGCCGGTCGTTCGCGAGCGCTACGCCTGGATGACGGAATGCCGCGTCCCCGTGAAGGACTACGGCGCGTGGTTCACGGCTCTGGTGTCGGTCATGGTCACGGTGCTGGTGTTCCTGGCCGCCTACGGCGCCTACGTCCGGCTGATCGTGGCGAGAAGATAGGCCGGCGGCCCGGCAACCGCGAGCGTCCCACAGCTACACCGTCATTACCGGACCAGCGGTACGCCGGTTAAGGCTCGGAGAACCGCAACTGGCTAACTTGCGGTCATGCGGGCCTTGCCGGAGGCGGTGCCTGGTCGCCGTGAATGACCAGCACGGGGCAGGAGGCGTGCTCGGCAACGTTCGCGCTGACCGAACCGAGCAGGAGCCCGGCGAAACCTCCGTGGCCGCGGCTGCCGACGACCAGCATGATCGCGCCCTCGGAAGCGTCGAGCAGTACTTTGGCGGCGCCCCCCTCGTGTACCTGCCGCTGCACACCCACTGGTGGCTGGTCACCGAAGACGGCCCGCACAGTGTCATCGAGAACCTTCTCCATGTCCTGGCCCGGGTTCCACTCTGGCGGCACGGCAGCCCATCCATACGAAGGCGGGAACTCCCAGGCGGTCACGGCTTCAAGCCGCGCGCCGAAGATCCCCGCGAAGTGGGCACTCCACCGCAGTGCCTGCTGAGAATGCCGTGATCCATCCACGCCGACGACAATCCTGCCCTCTCCGGTACCAGGCCCTGCAGTCATGGTCTGCTCCTCGCATCGATCGATCCGCTATCCGAAAGATCACTGGGCTGAACCGCTCCCGGCATATCCGGGAACTCCACCTCCGGCCTCCCCCAGGGCGCTTCGCACGAGTATGGCGGACAAGTTTCCCACCGGCGTTGCCGCTCCCGCCCAGCCCGTCGACATCGGCCACGCACCACCTCGCGCCCTCGCGCCCCTCGCCAGCCGGTGCCGCAGCGGGGCCCAGGCACCGGAAATGGGGTCTGCGAGCAGCCGTGAAGCCGGGTCAGGCGGCGCCGGCTCGCGCCGCGGTGACCGCCACCGCGGCGTAGCCCATCGTGAAGCTGCCCCCCACCGCGTCAATAGCGGCCCCGATGCCGGTTAGCATCTCCTCCAGCCTGGCTGGCGAGAGCTGGCTGTTGTCGCCATGAGTGGGCAGCTGGTCCAGCCACTCGTCGCGGGTGTAGGGCCGCTCCCAGTCGAATCGCCACTGCTGCGGATCGCCGAACGCGCCCGCCGGCCGCCCTGGCGAACAGCGCTGAGTACCCGTCGAGGGCGGGCATCGCCCAGGGATTGCGCGGCAAGTCGGGCATGACCCGGCGGTAGACCCTGTTCGGGCCGGTCGCCGTGGCGATCGTCGCCCTCATCACCTTCACGGATGACCTGCGCGCCCGGCTGCGTCAGGCCAGGCCGGCCGGCGTCCCGGTCCTGGCGGACGCTACAGCCATGATCGCCTCCTACCTCACGATCGAACGCGAACTGGGCCGCATCGCGGCGGATGCCGACGTCGACACGCTTGCTCCCATGCTGATCGGCACCGGGCACCTGCTGTTCGCCGGCCAGCCAGGCACCCCGCCGGAGGCTGGAGCCGTCCGCAAGGTCGTGACCACGGTCATCTCCGGTGTCGTGCACGAACCGCTGCCATGAACGGCTCAGCATCGCGTCGGGACCCTGGGACTCAGGTACTGGTGGGCGGAAGGGCTCAGCCTGGCGGACAGGTCCAACTGGCTGAGCTCGGGCGTCTGCGGGCTGCCATCGACCTGACCGCCGGGGCCCCGGCTCATTTCGATCTCCACTCCATCGGACGGCACGGCCACCGCCGGTCGTGTGGTTCCAGCCCACCCACATGAGCGCAGCGGTGGCCGTCCCTGTGGTTAGGCCGCGGCGGGCTCTGCTGCTACGAAGGCCGCGTTCTCGCGCTCGAGCGCCTTGACCGCGCCGTTGCGCCAGCTGTCGGCCAGGGTCTGTGACGCGGGATCGGGGAAGATGTCCTCGTCCCCGTTCTCCACTCCGTCGAAGATGGCTCGCGCGACCGACTCCGCAGAGGCCTTCGGTATGTCGAAGCCCCGGGTCATATCGGTGTCGGTGGGGCCGGTCAGGACTGCATGAACCGTTACGCCCCGCCCGGCCAGAAGGGCGCGCAGCGATTGCGTCAGGCTGAACGCGGCCGCCTTCGAGATCGCGTAGGCCGGGGTGAGCGGCAAGGGGGCGACGGCCATCGTTGACACGTTGTTGACGATGACTCCCCGGGAACTAGTCAGCAGCGGCAGGAAGGCCTGGATGACGCCGTACGGGCCGAAGAGGTTGACGGCGAGGTGCTGTTCGAGCACGGCCCGATCGCTCAGGTCATCGAACAGCGCGATACCGGCGTTGTTGATGAGGATATCGAGAGACTCGACCTTCCCGGCAGCTTCCTGAACCTGCGCGGCGCTGGTCACGTCCAGGGTCAGGGGCGTGACCCGCCCGTCCGGGTGGGCCAGCGGCTGGCGCGTGCCCGCATACACCCGCTTCGCGCCTCTGGCGAGGGCTTCGGCGGCCAGCGCCTGCCCGATGCCGCGGTTGGCCCCGGTCACTAGCACTGTCTTGTCTGCGATGATCATGGCTGTTACTCCAGTTCTGCCGTGTTCTTGCGGGTTCCGCACCGCTTGTCTGGCGGCCTGTTGATATAGACCCGCCGCATTCCGCGGAATCGCCGCGGGTCGGCCTGTGACTTTCAGGGCTTTGTGACCGGCCGGAGCCGGGTGCCTGGCTAAGCGGTCTCGCCGCTGCACCGCATCGGCGCCCACGACCAGACCCAGCCGTACGCCCTGGCAGCATGACCTCCACCCCCGACGAATTTACGGGCGAGACCACCAAGCCGGGCGACACCAAAGCGCCGGCGATGCTGCCCGAGCGACACCAACGCGCCGGCGATGCGGGTCGGACGGGGGGCGCGGCTCGCGGTCAGCTCGCGGTCCCCCGGTGGCGACCCGGCGCCCCGCTGGCCCGGCAGCGTTTCCAGGTCCCATCCCCCCGGGCGGGGGGCGGGGGGGCTACCGCAGCTGCGCGGTGCCCGGCGCGGCACCGGCGAGCGCGTAGCTGACCGCCGATCCGGGCAGCTACCGGCCCCTCAGCCCGGCCACGGGCCCGGCCGCCTGGCCCTGGGCTGGCACCAGCGCGGCGGCACGGTAGTGCCGGGGCAGGCCGAACGACCCGAACAGGCCCGGGTCCTGGAACGCCACGATCCGCGCGATCCCCGCCGCGGTGACCGTGGGTACCAGCACGGCGTGCGCGTGATACGCCCCGCCTGGCCCGCGCTGGTAGACCGCGAACGACCGCTGCCCGTTCGCCGTGACCGCGGCCGGCCGCAGCCGCCCGGGCTCGGTGCGGCCCCGCCACCACCAGCGCCCCCAGATCCCCGGCCGGCCCGCCCAGCCCCGACGGCAACGCCCGCCGGCCACGCCGCTCGATCGCGGTCAGGCACACGTTCGTCGCGATCCGGTACAGCCACGTCCGCACCGACGCACGGCCCTCAAACCCGTCAAACGACCGCCACGCCCGCAGGTACGTCTCCTGCACCAGATCCTCAGCCTCCTCAGCCGACCCCGCCATCCGGTAACAGTGCGCCAGCAACTCACCCCGGAACCGGCCGGTAAGACCCGTGAACTCCTCGCTGACCGTCACCGGCCACCCCAACCCGCCCGCGCACGCCAGCCACCCGCCGGCCCCACCTATACAGACCCCGCGCCCGGCCCAAAATCACCGCCACCCCCGCCCCATCCCCCGCCGACGGCCCACGCGCGGCTGCGACCCGACCGGGTCGAGCTGCCGGATGCCCCCGTGTCACCCCGCCGGGACGCGCCCCAATGGATCCCAAGGCGCCGCAATGCCCGCCGAGCCTGGCGGGCGATCAGCCTCAGCTGGCGCTGCCCCGACGGTGCCCCCGACGTCGCCATTAACAGACCGGCAGCAGATCGCCCTGAGGAGCTGTCTGATCGCCGGGCATCGGGACCCCCTGATAGCCGGCTTTAGACTGGGCGGCCATGGGCTTGTTGCAGGGGAAGCGCGCGCTGGTCACGGGCGGCACCACCGGCCTAGGCCTGGCTATAGCCGAGCGTTTCCTGCGCGAGGGCGCACGGGCTGTGATCACCGGCCGCGATCACGAGCTCGGCGAGCGCGCCGAGCAGGCGCTGGGGCCAGGAGCCCGCTTCATCGCCGCGGACGCCGCCGACCCGGACGTTGTCGCGTCGTCGGTGAGCGCCGCCGCGGAACATCTGGGCGGCCTCGACGTGCTGGTGAACAACGCCGGCGTGGGGGTGACCGCGCCGCTGATCCAGACGCCGCTCGCCGACTACGACCGGGTCATGAACGTCAACGTCCGCAGCTACCTGCTCTACGCGCAGCACGCCTTCCCGCACCTGGCCCGGCGCCGTGGTTGCATGATCCACATTGCCTCTGACGCCGGGATCTGGGGCGAGCAGGCGACGGGCCTGTACTCGGTGACCAAAGCCGCGGTCGTCATGCTGGGGAAGATGCTCGCGCTGGATGGCGGCCCGGACGGCGTGCGCTCGAACGTGCTGTGCCCTGGCGACATCTGGCCCGGCATGCGGCACATGGCGCCGCCTGGCGACGAGGACGGAGGCGAAGGTGGCGCCTGCTGGCCGGTGCCGCCGATCGGCAGGGTCGGCGAGGCCCGCGACGTCGCTGCCGCGGCGGTGTTCTACGCCAGCGAGGAGGCCGAGTTCATCACCGGGACCACGCTGCTGGTGGACGGCGGGATGACGGCAGGCTACCTGCAGCGGGAGCGCAGCCCGCAGGCCGGAAGCTGATGGAAAGAATCGCGGAAAGCTGCTTAGCTGAGCCTCGATGCTGGATCAGGCCAACCGGATGGACCGACGCGGGTGGACGGTCTTGCGAAGCAACCGCGATCACGGCGATCGCCTGAGACAGCCCGCGACGGCGGCACGGCCGCGCTATCCGCTGTCCGCGTGCTAAGCCGTCCATCTCAGTCCCTCCCGCCTTGCCCCGGGTCGTGCCGTCGTCAGGCCGAGGCGGTGGGGACGCTGCGGGCGTGCTCGTCGGCGTATGCGACATGCAGCAGCGATCGCCAGATCACCACGAGGATAAGGGCCGATCCGGCGAAGGCGAACCAGAACGGCGCGGTGACGCCCCACGCCGAGGCGACCAGCCCGCCGAGCGCCGACCCGATCACGATGCCGCCTACCATGCCGGTGAGGTAGACACTGCCGACGCGGCCCTGGAACTGAGCGGGCACGGCCCGCTGCCGCACGCTCGTCGATGTCGTCCCCCAGACAAACGCGTGTGCACCGAAGATCACGAAGACGATCAGCGCGAACCAGGCCCAGCGGGTCAGCGCGCAAGGTGGGTCAGCGTCTCAATGATCAGCCTGCCGCGCATGATGACGCCTAGCTGTACGTGCCGCTCCAGCCAGCCGTAGGACGCGGTGCCCAGCAGGCCGCCCACCGCCATCGCCGTGGTGATCAGCCCGAAGCCGAGCGCGCTCGCGACGAGCTCGGCGAACCGGTCCACTACGACTGCCCGCCCGCCTTGATCACAACGGCATCATCGCCCATCCGCCCGGAATTGCCATCGCCCGGTCGAACTGCCAGGAGGCTCTGCCGCGCCCGTGAGCGGAACCCTTTACGGCGACGCCGCAGGTCAGACAGGCCCGCTGACCGGACCGTCCCGTATGAGGCGCCGGCTGGAGACTTCTCGCACCATCGACGCCGCCTTCCAGATCATCGGGGGAGGAAGGCTACCGGGCACTGACCACCACCCGGATCGAACAGGTCACCGGCGCCAGTCGCGGGCTCGCCGGCTACCACTTCCGCTCCAAGCAGGGGCTCACCGAAGCGGTCATCCACGACTGCCTGCCGCTGGGCAGTCCGTACACGCCGATGCATACCCGGCTGCCCTCAAAGTCTGCGATATAACTGCGACAGACGCAGGCACGCGCGTAGCCTCACATTGCAGGCCGAAAGCCCCTTGTCCTCCACCCCCCAGGGCAAGGGCTTTCTGCGTAGTACGGATTGCCTCCTGTCCGTCCGGACGGCATCACGCAGGGAGCAAGCTGCCCGCTTTCCTGGCCTGCAGCACCCTCGGCAGCGTCGCGTGCCTGGCCACCGCCTCGCCCATGACCTTGCTGACCACCATCGCCCGCTGCGCAGGCCAGTCGTGCAGGCAGCGGAAGCCGAATACCAGGGGATCAGCCGTTTCCATGTCTCCATCGACCAGTTCGACGTCGACGTCCACCGCATCGCGGATCTTTAGCGGGTCAGTGGTCCAGATTTGGTGCAGAAAAGCTTGAAGAAGAACGGCACCGCGGCGCCGGGTGCAGCAGTCAGAGATGTCCATTACCCAGCAGACGTAGAGCGACCGGTGGTCAGCGCCGGACTGCGGGCTTCCCTGGTTCGCTGGCCTGGGTGAGGAACCCTGTAATCATGCCGGCGTACTGCTCGGCCATTGGAAGAGAAACCCGCGACCGGAGTCGGGGTAGACCGGCAGCTGGGCATCGGGCATGGCTTCTCCGCTCAGCTCGCGGCCGGCACGGCGTCGGCAGCGTTCTTGATCAGCTGGGTCACCTCGTCGGGGTGCGAGACCATGGCGACGTGGCTGGACGGGACTTCGATGGTGACGGCGCCCATGCGGCTGGCGAACTGGCGCTCGGCATCGGGCGGGATCGCCTGGTCGTTGGTAGCGACCAGGTACCAGGATGGGAGTGACTTCCAGGCCGGTACGCCCATCTCGGTCCCGAAGGCGGAAGCGGCCAGCGCCTGCTGAACGGCGTACATAACCCTGGCCTTGACCGGGTCGACATCCGCCGCGAAATGGTTCACGAAGTCGTCCTCTGACAGCCAGGTGAAGCCCTGCCTGTCGGTGATCAGGTGCACCAGGGCCGGCGTCACCGGTCCCTGCGACAGCAGCGCGCCGAGCGATTCGCCCTGGTCGATCCCGAACGCGGCGATGTAGACCAGGCCAGCGACGTTGGGTGCGTCGGTCCCGAGAGCGGTCATGATCTGGCCGCCGTAACTGTGCCCGGCGACGACCGTCGGGCCGTCCTGGGCGGCGAGGACCTGGCGCAGCCGGGCGACGTCGTCCGCCAGCGCGCCCATCGGGAACTGGGGCGCGGTGACGTGGTAGCCGTCGGCTTGCAGGCGCTGGATGACCTCGCTCCAGCTGGAGCCGTCGGCCCATGCGCCGTGGACGAGAACGATGTTCGGTAGAGCGGTCATGTCAGTAGTTCCTTCCTGGTTCAGGCGAAGGTGACGTCGATGACGTCAATGGCGATGGAGACCGGGTCGCGGACGGGGGAGCCGTCGGGGTTGCGGACGTAAACGCGGCGGCGAGCCCGGCGAACGATGCGGCCGAGTCGCGCCGTTCGTCTAGCAGCACGCCGTCGGTGGTCTCGACGGTCTGCCGGTATGGCTCCTCTCCCTTCGAGCTGGGAAAGACGGCCTCAACTCGGCGTATGGTCGGCTGGGTCTCCACGGCCAAGAGGTTGCCGTCTGCCACCATGGTGAGGCGCCGGGCTCCGGACGGGTATCCGCAACTTGACTGCACCACTCGCCGCACGGCCGTTAGCGGGCCCGGGTGCTGAGCTCGGAGGCACAATGTCAGCTGGCCACCGGAGCGGAGGCCATCGCAGGCTCATCCTCGAATGGGTAGTACCGGCTCCATTTCTAGGGTGTGGTCCAAGCTAATAGCATCCCCCGCTAGGCTGTTGAGATGCCCAGCACCGGACTCCGAGAGCGCAAGAAAGCGCGCACCCGCCGGCTCATTGCCGACACGGCCGCGCGCCTGTTCGCCGAGCGCGGCTACGAGCATGTCGCCGTCAGTGACGTGGCGCGCGAGGCCGAGGTCGCCGAGCAAACCGTCTACAACTACTTTCCGACCAAGGAGCAACTGGTCACCGATCGCGAGGGGCAGATTGAGAGTCAGCTGTGCGACCTGATTCGCTCTCGACCGCCCGCCATGACTCCGGCAGCTGCCATCCGCGACTTCGTCCTCGAGTCCGTCGCCGGGATTCGCAGCATCCCGCCGAAGCTCTGGCGCGGCGAGCTCGGCTACCTGGCGGCCATCAGTCCGGCCGTCCACCGGCTGGCGCTGGAGTTGATCGACCGCCAAGCCGCCGCCCTCGCCGCTGCCATCAGCGACACCACCGCCGTCCCGCCGGAGGTCGCCAAGCTGCAGGGGATCGCGCTCGCCGGCGTGTTCCAGATCATCATCAGCGAGGCCGGCCGGCGCACCCGCGAGGGCCAGAGTCAGGCGAAGATCGCTGACGAGCTGTATCCGATCATCGAGAACATCCTCGACGAGCTCGACCGCTGGCTCAGCGCTTCAGGACCGCCAGCGCTACGGTAATCGGGCAGCGGTCGCTGCTGCCATCAGATGCGCTGCTCGGGACCTGCGGCCGGCGGCGGATGCGCGTCGGCGCGCATGCGCCTTCATGATGGTCCGACCTCCCGGCCAGGGTCTTGGCGTTGCCGTGCATCACGATGCGGGCGCGGTCGACCCCGCCCGCCAGCGCCATGGCCCGCTCACCTGCCCCGGCCACGTCAACGCCGATGCCCTCCTCGGCCATGAGCCTGTACATGGCAGTACACGGGAAGGCCTTGGAGGCGAAGACCATCCGCGAGTTGCTCCACTGGGTCTCGAGGGCATGGCGGAACCGGCGGACCTGGGAACGAACGGCATCTTCCTCGACGATGTACAACTGGGTTCCCCAGGCAGCGGCCAGGTCGGCCAGCCGGTATCCTCCCACCACCAGTTCACTGTCCGGGTCCACTGTCGAACCAGGCGGGTAGAGCCCGAGGACGTTTGCAGCAGCGGTGATGTCGGCATGCACGTCGGCCTGCCAGCGAATCGGGGACGCTTACAACAGCGTCGTCACATGTTGGGTGACGCAGGTCACCGGGTCAGCCCTCACCCGACTGGCAGGGAACTCGAGACAGCTTTTTAGACAGGCTCAGGTTCGCCAACCCCCAGGTCAAGGTCCTCCTGGCCATACAGCCCAACAGGCTTAATTGAACGGACCCGTAACGCGGCAGAGAGGGCCGCGACGACAGGGCGAGTCCGGGTCGAGCACTTCCTGGCGCACGCCAGACTGGCTTTTGCCCGGGACGTCGCCGGCAGGCACAAGCGCAACTGTGCTCCGCTCGGGGTCGCGGTCGGGCTCGCCTGGCTGTGCGAGCGGATCCGGATTCCCGGCGCGCAGGCCTGGCGGCTGGGGGTGTGGCTGCTGCTCCTCGTGCCGACCTATCTGAGCGCGCTCGGCTATGAGGACCTGCTCGCGCCGGGCGGCGTCATCGCCCAGGTGACGGGCTGGCATCCGGCCGCCCTGGACCACCTGCTCCTGGGTCCTGCGGGGGCGGTGCTCGTGCTCAGCCTGCGCGGCGTCGCCTTTGCTTACTTCGCCGTGGCCGGGGTCGTCCGCTCGCTCGGGACTGACCTCGCGGATGCGGGCCGCGTGCACGGGCTGCCCCGCTGGCGGACCGCGATGGTCCAGCTGAGCAGCCTGGCGCCGGCGCTGCTGGCCGGATTCGTGCTGGTGTTCGCCGAGACCGTGAGTGACTTCGGCGTCGCTTCCACACTGGCCGCCGACGCCCACTTCCCGGTCATCACCTACGTGATCTTCACGTTCGCGGACGCTATCCCGATAAGTTTCCCCGCGGCCGCCGCGGTGTCCTGGAGCCTGATCGCCGTGTTCGCCGCCGTGCTGCTGCTGCAGCGGCGCCTCCTCAGCAGCCGGGACTTCTCCGGGCGAGACGGCAGCGCCGGGCAGCGGGCCCCCCGGCGCGGGCTCGCCCGGCAGCGGGCGGCAGCCGTCTGTGCCGGCGCGTTCTTCGTCATCGCGCTGATCGGGCCTGCCCCGGGCATCACGGTGTCATCGCTGCTCGGCGGGTCGGCGACCTCGGGCGGCGCGGTCGCGGTCAGTAACTCCTCCGGATTCACGCTGGCCGCTTACCGGGCGCTGTTCAGCAACCCTGGCCTGCTCAGCCCAGTCTGGCTGTCCCTGCGGCTCGGTCTGGCCGGGGCCACCGGGGCGGTCGCGGTCGGGCTGGTGATCAACCTGTGGAACCAGTACCGGGGGGTGCCAGGGCCACGGCTCTGGTCGATATCGGCCTGGTGGCAGTGATCGGACTTCCCTCGATCGTGCTCGCCGCCGGGTTCGTGTTTTTTTACGACCTGCCGGCCGTCTACCGCGTCCTTCCGATCTACGACACGCAATGGCTGCTGCTGGCCGGCTACATCGTCGGCTTCTCTCCCATCGCCATCCGGATGCTGCACGGCCCGCTGGCCCAGGCCGGGCGGACCGGCTACGACGCCGGGCGGGCGCACGGCTCGAGTGCGCTGCGCGCGTGGGCAAGGGCGGTGCTGTCGCTCATCTGGCGGTCGGTGGTGTCGGTATGGCTCTTCATGGTGGCCGTCATCATGTTCGAGCTGCCGCTGTCGGAGATCCTGCAGGCCCCCAGCGGAGCTCCGCTCGCCGTGTCGGTTGCCGTCCAGCTCAAGTCGGAGGTAGCGACCGGCGCCGCGCTGACCGTCGTCGGCATCGCTGCGGTGATCGCCGTGATCGCTGCGGTCAGCGGGCTGCTGTGGCTGGCCACGGCGCTGCACCGCACGCTGCGTATTAGCCGGGAGGCGGCCGTTGAATCCCTCATCGCGGAGCTCCCGACGGCGGGAGCACCGCCCCAGCCAAGGAGAGGACCAGCATGACCGCAACGAAGACCCGCTCGCCCCGGCTGATCTTCATGATCGACGGGCTTGGCTGGGATTACCTCGAGAGCGGGGCAACCCCGTTCCTGTCCAGGCTCTTCGACGAGTGCGGTTACGTGACCAGCGCCCTCTGGCCGACGGTTACCAATGTCAACAACGCCGCCATCGCGTGTGCCGCGCCGCCGGCCATCACCGGAATCACCGGGAATTCGTTCCTCGACCCGCAGTCGGGTCTGGACAGGTACATGGACTCCGCGCAGATGCTCAACACCCCGACGCTTCTGCAGAGCTGGTCGGCGGCGGGCCGGAGGTGCTGCCTGCTGAGCGTCAAGGGCAAGACCGGCCGCCTGCTGGGCAGCGGCGTGGATTACATCGTGTCCAGCGACCAGGTGCCGCCGGAGATCGTCGGCGCGGTCGGCGACCCGCCCCACATCTACACCAGCGCGGTCAATATCTGGCTGGTGCGCTGCCTGGAGTGGCTGCTCGTCCATCGCCAGGACCTGGACACGTTCTATGTGCACACCACGGACTACCCGATGCACATGTGGGCGCCCGGTGAGGACGGCTCGCAGGAGCATCTGCGACAGCTGGACGCCGCCATCCGCACGGTCGTCGACGCGGTGCCGGACGCCGAGGTCCTGCTGACTGCCGACCACGGGATGAACTCCAAGACCAGGGCGCTTGACCTGGGCCGGATCCTGGCTGCCCGCAGCGTCACCGGGGCCAAGGCACTGTCCATCGAGAAGGATGGCTACGTGGGACACCACCGTGACCTGGGGGGCGGGGCCTGGGTTTGGGTCGACGAGGCGCAACGGGACCGGGCGGCCGAGATCCTGGCTTCGCTGGATGGCGTCGAAGAGGTGCTGCCCCGCGCCGAGGCGGCCGCCAGGTTCCTGCTCGACTCGACCCGGATCGGCGACCTCGCGGTGCTCGCGGACCGCCGGTCGGTGTTCGGTGACCTCGAGGCCGAGGCCGAGGCACTCCATCCCAGCTACCGCTCGCACGGGTCCGTCTACGAGCGTGAGGTCCCTCTCCTGCGGTGGAACGTCCATGACCCCAAGCCCGGCTGGGAGCCTTCGATGAACTGGCACCTGCTGCTGTCCTTCGCCGACGGTGACGCGCGCTGATGATAATGCGGTCGAGGCGCACCGTGACGAGTTCCCCCCGGCCCTGCCGCGGCCGCCGGACCTCCCGGTCGGCCTGCCGAGCGCACTGCAGCTCACGGGCCTGACCCGCCGGTTCGGCCGTGTTACCGCGCTCGACGGCGTGGACCTGACGGTGAGCGCTGGCGAGTTCATGGTCTTGCTCGGGCCGTCCGGATCGGGGAAGACCACCCTCTTGCGGCTCGTGGCGGGCATTGACCGGGCGACGGCCGGCAGCATCGCCATAGGCGGGCGCGTCGTCGCAGACCGGGAAGGGCACGTGCGGCCCGAACGGCGAGGCCTGGCGATGGTGTTCCAGGATCACGCGCTGTGGCCGCAGGTCAGCGTGCTTGCGAACGTGGTCTACGCGCTGGAGCGGCTTCGCCTGCCCCGCGAGGAATCTAGGCGGCGGGCCCTGGCGATGCTGGACCGGGTGGGTCTGGCCAGCCTGGCGAACCGCCGCCCGCCGGAGCTGTCAGGCGGTGAGCAGCAGCGGGTGGCGCTGGCCCGCGCGCTGGCCGCCCGGCCCGCGGTGCTGCTGTGCGACGAACCGCTGTCCCACCTCGACGCTGACCTTCGGGAGCGGCTGCGGGCCGAGATCGCCGCGCTCGCCCTGGAGAACGACACGACTGTCGTGTACATCACGCACGACCAGGTGGAGGCCTTCGCCCTCGCCGACCGGATCGGCGTGCTGCAGGCGGGACAGATCATTCAATGCGACCTGCCGGAAAAGGTGTATAACGCGCCGGCCACACCGTTCGTCGCCCGTTTCACCGGTGTCGCCGGGGAGTTGCCCGGCCGTGTCGCCGGTCTCCCGGACCCGGCCGGGCGGTTCCGGGTGGAGACACCTAACGGGCCCCTGATGGCATCTGGGCCTGCGCCGGAGCCGCCAGGTTCCGCCGTGACGGTGCTCGTTCGCCCTGCCGCGGCGCAATTGGTCCCCTCCACTGCGGGGGAGAGCCTCCCTGGCCAGGTGCTGCATGTCGTGTACCGCGGTCACGGCTATGACCATCTGGTCGGGCTTGCGGACGGCACGCAGCTAGCTGGTGTGTTCGCGCCGGAACGACGCCGGCGGGGGGAGGAGGTCCGGGTCCGGCTCGACTCCAGCGGGTGCTTCGCTTACCGGGCAGATGCGATCACCTGACCGCGGGATCCCTACCGCGCCAAGGTGATTCACCGGAGGCGCTGGCACGCAGTGGCGAGGTCAGTGTCCCGATCTCCCGCCAGATCCGATTAAGGCATAGGTCTGCTCTCCCCGGCACCCGCGCGACCGGCTAGCAGGCACCTGATCGAAGTGCGAGGCCTTCTCGTCCGGCGCGGTGCGACATCCCCACCTGGGCTAACGATCTTCAATTGCGGGGGTACGGCTCTGGTAGCAGCAGCGGGTCTGCTGCGGTATGCCACAAGCGTGAGGTATCCCGATGGTGGCGGGCTGGATGTACCGGAGCGGGCGCGCCGGGAGCGGCTGCGGTCATAGGCTGCGGAGTTGATCGAGGCGGGCGCCAGTGACCGGGACATCGCCTAGCGGTTCCGGGTGTCGCGGATGTCGGCCAACCGGTGGTGGCCGGACTTCTTCCCGCCCAGTTTCCACCTGGACAACCTGCGGCAGGTCCTGTTGCATGTGATCGCAGAAACCGCCTGCCATGCCGGTCACCTGGACGCCGCCCGTGAACTCATCGACGGCCAGACCTGGCTCATCCTCACCTGACACAACGGGGCGGCCCGGCCTGCTCGACGGGTTCCTCGCCAGCACCAGGCTTGACTTCAGCCCCTTCTGTAACCCCCACCATTAAGGATCGTGCCGCGACCGAGTTGATCAGGGCTTGCAGCCGCGGGGGCGGGGGCGCTTTAGACCATGCCTGCCACCAGCGTTTGAGGTGCGATCGACGGCGAAAGCCAGGCACGTATCGCCCGCAGCACTCGCGGCCAGGACGGTGCCGACGGTGGTAACGCGGCGTGCGGCCCCTGGCTCCGCTGCCGGGTGCTGTCCGCGGTTGTGCCGTCTGCTGGGACGGCGGGGCTGGTCGCGGAACAGGCGTCCCAGCAGAACGGGGCACCCCGAAGTCTTGCGAGGCTCGACGCCGGGCGCGCTGCCGGAGGCAACTTTCGGTGGCGGTCGACCGTACTTGGATGACGACAAGCGCGAACCTGCTATCGCCGGAGGACGGAGGCAGCCGCATGGAACGTGCCCAGGCGGCCGAGGAGCTGGAGTTCTTCCTCGCCCAGCGGGGCAAGCCGCTGCTGCGGGCGGCGGTCCTGCTCACCGGCAGCCACGAGGCTGGCGAGGACCTTCTGCAGGCGGCACTGGAGCGGCTGCTCAGGCACTGGGCGAGCATCAGCGGCGACCCCGAGGCATACCTGCGCCAGACGCTCTACCATCTGGCCGCCGACGGCTGGCGCCAGCAGGGACTGTGGCGCAGGAAGTACCTGCTGCTTCGCCCCTTGCACCCCGCGGTCACCCAGGACCGGACCGAGGAGGTGGACCGGCGGGATGCCCTTATCCGCCTGCTGCTTCAGCTGCCGCCGCGGCAGCGTGCCGTCATCGTGCTGCGGTACTGGGAGCAGCTCAATGAGGCCGAAGCCGCCGAGGTTCTCGGCTGCTCGGTCGGCACGGTCAAATCGGCGACGTCGCGGGCACTGGCCCGCTTGCGCCAGCTCAGTGCCGGCCGACCCGACACCGACGCACCGCAGGGACAGGAGACCGCCGTATGAACCCCCAGCTCACCGAGGAGCTCCGCAGCAGCATGGAGCAGTTCACCGAGCACGTGGTCATGCCGCAAGGGCTCGCGCGGAGTGCGTACCTGCGCTGGCGCAAGCGCCGGGTCATGACCCGCGCGGCTGCTGCGGCCGCTGCAGCGGCTGTCGTCGCGGGTGCCGCGGTCGCGATCACGGCCGCCGCCGGCGACAGCGGAAACGCGCAGGCCCAAGACGCCGCCTATGTGGTCACCCGCGTTGAGAACGCCCTCACGGCGGTCGGCCGGGGCAACAACATCTCCTTCAGTCGCACGACCTCGACCGGCCTCAACTCCAGCGCGCCCGCCGCGGGCTTTCCCTGGCGCACCGCCCTGGCCTGGAACACCCGCGACCGGTTCAACGAGATCGAATACACGAGCTCAGGACGTCCGTTCTTCAGCTTCACGGTCACCCGAGTCCCAGGCGGCCTGCAGATGCTGACGGTCCAGTACGCACACCGGCTCGTGATCCACCAAGAGCTCACGGGCGCCGGGACCGCCCGGGGGTGCTCCACCGCGGCAGGCGTTCTGGCCACGCTGGACTTCAACCCGAACGACCTGACCAACTGGCCGGCCACCATCCGCGCACTGGTCGGCTGCAAGCTGCTCAGGGTAGCGGGGCACCAGCGGGTCGGCGGAGTCGACCTCATCAAGTTCGTGCAGCCCCAGGTCCCGGTCGGCTACCTTTCCGTGGCCCTGCTGGTCAACCCGTCGACGTTCCTGCCGTCGCGCATGGTGGTCACCTGGTCGCAGCCTGGCCAGGGATGGCAGACGACCACCGGGTTCGGGTCGATGCCGCCTACCAGGGCCAACCTGGCCCACCTGTCCGCCCCGGCACCGGCCGGCTTCACGCAGTCCTACCAGCGTCCCGAAGCAGTCGGCAGCAGCGCGTACGGGAACGAAACCTCGTGGATGTTCGGCCAGTAGACAGCCTCCTCAGCTTCCTCAGCGGGGCAAAGCGCTCGCGCGTCACCAGGTCAGTAACCCCCGCAATTGAAGATCGTTAGCGTCCGCCATCGCGGTGACCCTGCAGCCCCAGCCGGAGGAACACCGAGCAGCGCACACGCCATCGAAGCAGCGGCCACCAACGCCGCCGCACACGGGATGCGTCGCATGTGCCCTCCAGTCATAGCCCTTACGACTCCTAACAAATTGAGTAGTTGCTGAGTCGTCGCCAGCAGATGATGACGACGGGGTAGCCCTGCGGCCGTTGATCATGGCGCGCCGGGCGGGCGCAGCGCAGGAGCGGCCTTTCGAGCCCGTCCGCCGTGGGCCGCGCTCGCCTCGATTGTGGCGGGGACGGGAGGCCGCGAGTTCCCCGTCCCCTTTCGGTCATTTGCGGGCGAGCATTACTTCGGTATCACCGGGCCAGTCCCAGAAAACGCCTTCGGGAGATCGCTGCCTCAGCAGCTCTCGCACCTCGTCGGCGAATTCTTCGGCGCGGTCGCCGAACAGGTGCGGCGCGGCGTAAGACATGGAGAAGTAACCGGACACTACGCTCTCGATATCCCGCATGAGGTCGGGGATGCCGGGGGCGAAGATCACCCGTGGCGCGCTGAACCGGGTGCTGGCAAGGGCGTCCTGGAGGCTGAGGGCCTGAACCGGCGCGGTGCTCTGGCCCGCTCGCCTCGTCGGTCCGAGATACTTCCGCACCAGCTCCTCGATCTCATCGTGCGGAATCCGCGGCGGCCCGGGGCTCGGCGGGACGGCCCGCCCCTCGGCCTGATGCCCGACAATGACCAGAGCGCCGCCCGGCTCCACCATGTCGTAGACCGCCTCGGCCACCCGAACCTCGTCGGTCCAGTAGAACGACTGGCCGAACGTGACCAGTCGGTACGGCCCGGGCGCCACCGCGGGAAGGTCCTCAGCCCGGGCCTGGATCCAGGTGATGTTCGCGATGTCCCGCTCCCGGGCGGCCCGGCGACCCTCGGCGATCATCGCCGGATCGGGGTCAAGGCCGACGGCGCCCTCAAACAGGTGCGCCAGTCGTACGGTGAGGATGCCGGGACCGCACCCGACGTCCAGCAGCCTTCCGCTGCCATCCAGGCTGAGTTCCTCAGCGAGGAGAGCCTCGATCCGGGGCGAGTAGGCGGGTCTCCCGTACCGGTAGTGGACAGCCGCGCCATCATAGAACGAAGGGTCGTATCGCACCGCAGAACATTACCAAGCTTCCCGCATTGCGGCCGCGATCTCGCTGCGGATGAACTTGGGACTCCTCCCGAAATGAGGCTTGCGGGCCGTCGAGAACGACGGCGTGTCAGTTCTCGTTGATAATGGCCGAAGGGGGTGCGAGCCAGCCAAGACAAGGAAGACTGCCGCCAAGCCGTGGGAGATTGACGACGGACTGTGGGCGCGCATCGAGCCGCTACTCCCGGTCGTCCCACGCAATCCCCGACATCCGGGCCGTAAGCGGCTGGATAGTCGCAAGGTGCTGTGCGGGATCTTGTTCGTGCTCTACACGGGGATTCGCTGGGAGTTCCTGCCACAGGAACTCGGCTTCGGCTCCGGGATGACCTTATGGAGGCGGCTGCGGGACTGGAACGAGGCAGGCGTCTGGCAGAAGCTGCACGAACTACTGCTCTCCGAGCTGCGCGCGGCCAACCTGCTGGATTTCTCCCGTGCCGCAGTCGACTCCAGTCACATCCGGGCGATGAAGGGCGGGCCGGCCACCGGCCCTTCCCCCGTGGATCGGGGCAAAACCGGCAGCAAGCACCATGTCATCGTCGACGCGCACGGCATCCCGCTGGCCACGATCACCACCGGCGGCTACCGCAACGACGTCACCCAGCTCATCCCGCTGATCGAGGCGATCCCGCCGATCCGCGGCAAGCGCGGGCAACCACTGCGGCGCCCGAAGCACGTGTACACGGATCGCGGCTACGACCATGAAACCTACCGAGACCAGGTCCGCAGGTTCGAGATCACCCCGCACATCGCCCGGCGCGGCATCGAGCACGGCTCCAGCCTGGGCGTCTACCGCTGGGTCGTGGAAGGCGCGCTCGCGCTGCTGCACTGGTTCCGCCGCCTACGCATCCGATGGGAGATCCGCGACGACATCCATGACGCGTTCCTCACCCTGGGCTGCGCCATCATCTGCTGGCGACGACTCCGCATCCACTCAATTTGTTAGGAGTCGTTAGTCGCTATGCGGCTCCGCGAGGAGCCAGGTCATACGGGAGAAGTTCGCATGCTTTCAGGGCATCTCAGTAAAGTCAGCCATCATCGTCGCACAGTGCGAAGCTGCACCACCAGCGCTAGTTTCCTCGGACGCTGCGCGTAGCGTGGCGGCCCGGCGCGCACGACTTGCCATTCCCTCTACCTGAGTGCCGATCGGCGACTCCGTCATGGCCAGGCCCGCCGTGATACTAGCCAGGCCTGAGGCGTGCGCGCCTAGACCGTCTGAGCTGCGACGACGTGTGGTAGTTGAGTTAACGCGCATCTGCGATCGTCTCCTCTAGAGACGCGCGGGAGCTTACGGCGCGCCAGATCGACCTATTCTGCGCGCCCCAGTTGATGAGCACCGAGGGTCCCGGGGCCGCGCAGATCGGCGGTTCACTCTTTCTCGGAACGTCTGAGCAGGTCAGCCCGGCAATAGGCTTGTTGACGTCAGGGAAAGGTCAGGGTCAATGGCAAAAGTCATCAAGGGCAAGAACACCGGCAAGCCGTGGACCGCGCGGTATCAGCACGAGGGACGCCAGCGTGAGAAGAGCTTCACCACGTGGCGAGAGGCTGACGACTTCGTGGCCAAATTCGAGCACGACCGGCGCTGCTCGCAAGCTTACACATCGGCGGCTAACGAGACGGTGGCGCGCCAAAAGGAGATTCCATATCCACCAAGGATTGGACTGCCACTTCGCCCGGTCCCCCCGTGTGAGGTTGTGTGAGAGCGATCCTAAGCGCTCTTATGGCCTCAAGGCGTAGTCCGGTAAGGGTCCGCCGTTGAATCGGACATAAGGGCGCAGATCGCGGCACCATTACGAGTCTCTGACCTGTGCGTTTCTGCGCCAGCGATTCTCTCAGCGTTTGATCTACGACGAGATTGGCGTTGGCTTCTCGATGGCCAGCGTCGGCCCGCCGATCGCTGGCACTCGACCCTCGGAAGATTCGTGTGGACCCCTCCATTCCGCAGCCCTGCCGCCGCGTATGGACGGCGTTGCTCGCCTACCATCTCCGCCGCAGCCAAGATCAGCCGCTGAAAACTGTTTCCAGAAAGCCATTTCGGGTGTAGCGTTGCAAGCATCGGTACCCGCCCCGGACAGGCCCAGGTGCACGCAGGCCGGCGGACGCGTGCCCGGAGGGACCATGCTCGATACAAGACCCCCGCAGCCCCCGCGAGAGATCGTGCCCCAGACGCCGATCTTGAGCAAGCAGACCTACGCTTCGCCGATGAGCTTCGTCGGCGCCACGAAACGCATCCTCACCTGGGCCGACAAGCCCCGCTCCACCGGCCTCGCCGTCACCGTCTGGGCGTCCGTCATCCTCAGCCTGGTCCTCGTATGGGCACTCCTCGCCTACTGGTATGTCGTGATCTTCGGCCTGTTCGGAATCTTCACGTTCCCCTACCGCCTGATCCGCAGGAGCCAGCGCAAGAGCCAGCACGTCCAGCGCGTCCAGCTCGCCACCATGCAGGCGATGATGGCCGGCCAGATGAATGACCCCGGCAACACCGGGCAGACCAGGGACGGCGAGGAGCGATCAGCACCATGAGAGGAGTCCATACGGGCATCAGGAAAGCATTCGCACGGGCTCTCCTCACGATTGCCGTTGGCCTAGTCGGCTTGGTCCTCTACGCCCTCGGCGGCGGCGATATCGTGTACCTGTTCTTCAGCCTTGTCTGGCTGGTGCTTGGCAGCATCTACCTGGCGTCGGCCGTTGCTCGGTCCCGGCGCAAGCGCTAGCGCCGTGCTTCGCGCACCGGTGTGCCGCCTGGTCTTCCCCCGTCCTCCTGATAGGTGCCGGATCTTGCCGTGGAAAATCAGTTACAAGCGGGCGCTTCCTGGCGCCTTCGGAGCCATCCTGCCCGGTCGTTGGCGAATTTCTACAAGCCTGTTTGGACAACCGGGATTCGCGCATTTATCACCTGCCTGCTGCAAGAGAGCACTTTATGGGCGGTGGCACCTTTGGTCGAGATCCCAGGCGTGATGAACGAACATGTGCAGCCCTACCGGGGGAGCGTCAGGATGGCCACTTCAGTCGCAGGGTCTTGACGTGGACGCTCAGGTAGTCGGCCGTCTCCTGGGCGGTCAGTGTCCGGTCTGTGATGGGCAGTCGTGCCATCCCCGTTGTCCTCCTGTTCCCGGCCGCGGTCTGGACCGGTGGACTCGACCCGACGAGCCGTGACGCAGGCGGCCGTGGTACGCCGGACATCTCCAAGATCAAGTCAGGCAGAAGTCAGGGTCATAGGGTTCCGAGTCAGGGTAAGGCGTGGTCTGGCGCGGTCTGGCACCGACACGCTATATGGGCTCTCACCTGCAAAAACGCTGGTCGCAACATGATCGACTTGCCAGCGTGCCAGAACGGCGGATCGGGTACGTCAAACGGTTTACCGGCTTGACTACATGGCGTGCACTGGCGCGGCCAGCCGGTCCCCGCATGCCGGCAGTGCAGGCTCGCGATACCCGGTTGCGAGTTCTGTGAAGCATCCAGGCGGCAGGACCCCTGCCCGGGTGGCCGCGTTCGAGGTACCCGCGGTCGTCGCTTGCCGGGCCCGTGGCCTGCGGGAGGGGTCGCGGACGGGCAGGCGCCTGCCGGTTGCTGTTGCGCCTACCAGCCGACCGCCCCGTCGGTGAGCTCGCGGATCAGGTCGGCGTGCCCGTTGTGGCGGGCGTACTCCTCGATCATGTGGACGTAGATCCACCGCAGGGAGCAGGGTTCACCCATCCGGGTGAGGCCGGTGTCGCTGAGACTGCGGGCCGCGGCCGCTTTCCGGCTCGCCTGGCACTCGGCCTGCCATGCCGCCAGGTCGGCTTCCCATACGGCGTCGTCCAGGGGGACCATCTCGCTGTCTTCGATGGCGGGGTCGTACCAGAGGTACGGCGCGCCGGGTTCCCGCTGCAGGACCCGCCTGAACCAGGAGCGCTCGACCTCGGCCATGTGGCGGACCAGGCCGTGCAATGAGAGCCTGGAGGTTGCCACCGGACGCGCCTTCCGCGCGTGATCGTCAGCGCCTTCGCACTTGAGCAGCAGCGTCGTGCGGTGGAACTCCAGCCATGCCTCAAGCATCTCCCGCTCGCCTAGGCCGTCTTTGGGTGGCTCGGTTCGCCTCGGGTCCTCAAGGTCCTTCACCATGAGCCGGAGCCTACTGGTCCGCCCGGTTCGTGCCCGGGTCTTTTGCGCCGCCTCCCGGCCCCCGCGGTCCGGGCCCGGATCTGGCGCCCAGACGAAGGAGGGGTCACGCTCCGGCAGGTGTGCCCGCACCGTATCGAGCAACCCGTCCGCGGGCACAACGGCCACGTCGACACCCGAAGGGTGATGGGCACGGGACATGCATGGCCGCGCAGATCAGCAAGTCCAGAAGGCGCATTCAGCGCAAGATGATCAAGTCGTTCAGCGAGCAGAATTAGAAGGCGGATACGGTTGTATCTGGGGGACGAGGCCGACTACCGAGCGTGACACAGGAGCAGAGTGCCCCTCGGCAAAGGGCTGGCGGATGCCCGGCCAGGTTGGGAGGGGCGGGCAGGCTCAGTTAATGCCGTGCCGACCCTCGCCTCAGCCGTCGTCTTGGGCTAGGTCATGACGGCGGTCGAGGACCTTCTTCAATCACTTGGGGCGGCAACAGCCCCGTCACCACCTGTCGTCCCGCAATGCCTGGCCTTCCCCCAACGAGACCAGTCAATTCAGGATGCGGCAGGCAGACGCGCCCGGCCAGGTCGGTGCTGTGAGCGTTGACTTCGCGGCAAATACGGCCTCATCTCCCTTGGATCGATTACAGCGGAAGTTACCAAATGGGTGGGGTGGGTAACCTTGATCTTGGCAGGCAAAAGAAGCCGAGTCAGTAGGCTCGGGCGGCGTTCAACGTGGCAGTGCAGAGGACGCGTCGAACTATAAGCTAACGGAGGATAACGCGATGAACGGCGACAACAGTCTCTCCGATGAAATAGTGAAAGCCAAGATTCGACGAGCGCTCTTGTGCGGGCCTGACAGCATCACGAGCGAGGCCACAGTTGCGGAAATGGATGCTCAAGGCGATATGACCGTATTGCGTCCGGGTACGAACCGGTGGGTGTGTATCCCCGGCAACGAAAACATCATCGGACAGGCAGATATGTGCGCGGATCCCATGGGGATGCGGTGGGTGCTGGACCTCATGGCAAGGAAGCCTAAACCGTCGAATACCGAGCCCGGATTGATCTACATGCTCAATGGGGCTACGCAGCATAGCTACACCGATCCGTTTGATCGGACGAGCCCGGCTATCCCGATCGGTCCGCACTGGATGATCATCTGGCCTTTCAACGCCAGAGTCGCCGGGTTGCCAACGGTCATGCGTGACGCGGGAACGTTGGTGATGTTTGCCGGCACACCGTATGCGCATCTACATGTCAGTGGTTCACCATGGGATGGGAATGAGTATCATCCAGGCGATAGAGCTGTTTGGACAATGACCTACGCTCGGCCATGAGAACACCAAGACTGTCGGGTGAATGCTTGGAACGAGCGACACGTCATCGAAGGCGCGCAAATAGCCCCTAAGTGCCGAGCGGCGGTTGCGAGCGTGTGAAACGCGTTACGGGTTGTGCCCGGCATTGCCACCTACCGATCCTTGGTCGCTAGGCAGGCCTTCATGGCGATCCAGCACAGCGATCACAGCTCTAATGCGACCTCGCTCGTCTGGTAAGCATTCATCCCTGAAGGAGCGGGGCCGTGTCAACGGGTGTTTTGCGGGGTTCTGGCAGCGTGGCGGGGCGTGCGTGACTGGCGTCTCCTGTTTTCCTGAT
>WNFI01618948.1_pt1 | contig 33560 bp, 24 predicted proteins | sample 5400471 | NCBI WGS metagenome assembly WNFI01 (sample SAMN13153348, study PRJNA577476) | soil metagenome | isolation source: 100 cm saprolite on Douglas fir-dominated hillslope | place: USA:California | collected 2013-09-17 | reverse complement strand
CGTGATCGCAGCCGTCAGCGACGTCTTCCCATGGTCCACGTGCCCGATCGTCCCAACATTGCAATGCGGCTTGTTCCGCTCGAACTTCGCTTTGGACATGGCTTTCTTTCCCGAATGTACTGATCGTGAGTAGTTGTCGTCGCTCGTCCCCGGCGTCCCGTGTCAGCTCAGCGTGCTGTCAGTTCAGTGTGCCGCTCCCGCGCGACGGGATTGTTGACGTCGTCCGCCGGATCTTTCGGTCGAATCCCGCACCGACGGTGCTGTGCGGGATGGAGCGGGTGATGGGAATCGAACCCACGTAGCCAGCTTGGAAGGCTGGAGCTCTACCATTGAGCTACACCCGCCTGTGGGCCCGATGGCTATTTTCTGACGCGGCTCCTTTCAGGACGCCCATCCGGTGCCAGGCACCGGCAGGCTGTCGGCAACTCGTTGCGTCCTTCTCCCGGTAAAGGGCTGGTGGAGGGGGAAGGATTCGAACCTTCGAACTCCGAAGAGGGCAGATTTACAGTCTGCTGCCATTGACCGCTCGGCCACCCCTCCGTGCCGGGTTCCCGGCTCCCGCAACGGAAGCGCGAAATATGAGGATTTACCGAGAGAAGTCAACGAGAAACCCTCAGAACAAAACAAGCCATCCCCGCCCGCTGCCCTGCCGTTAACGGAGTTAACAGGCGCTGGTGGGGGTGACTTGCAATCCCTTGTAAGACCGCATATTAAGGCGCGCCACCATGAAAGGCAAGCACCGCCATACCCGCCCGTCCGACGGCTCCTCTGGGGGCAATGGCCGCGCTAACGGCCATCGTTCGAACGGCAACGGCGAGCGCGGCCGCACAGCCCGCCCGGCGGTTGCGGACGTTGGCGGTAAGAAGATGTGGCTCTATGGCATCCATCCTGTGCTGGCGGCGTTGGCCAATCCGCGGCGCCGCGCCATGCGGGTGCTGCTGACCGCCGACGCCGAGAGTTCGCTCGGGCCCCGCCTCGACGTGCTGGCGCAGAGCCATCCGTCCGGCCTGCCCAGGCCCGAAATCCTGACCCGCGACAGCATCGAGCGCGTGTTGCCGCGCGGCGCCGTGCACCAGGGTGTGGCGGCCCAGGTGCAGGGACTGGACGACACCGACATCGAGGACATCTGCCGCGCCACCGATGGCCAGGACGGCGCCCGAGTGGTGATTCTCGATCAGGTCACCGATCCGCATAATGTCGGCGCGGTCATCCGCTCGGCGGCGGCGTTCGGGGCCGCCGCGGTGATCCTGCCGGAACGCAACTCGCCGGGCGACGGCGGCGTGCTCGCCAAGGCCGCGTCGGGCGCCCTCGAGCGCGTCCCGCTTGTCCGCGTCGTCAATCTCGCGCGGGCCCTTGGGCGCCTGAAGCAAGCCGGGTTCTGGTGCGTCGGCCTCGACGGCGATGCCCAGATGCCGATCAATGAAGCGGACTTGTCCGGCAAGGTTGCACTGGTCCTCGGCGCCGAGGGCGAAGGCCTGCGTCGCCTCACCCGCGAGCACTGCGATCTGATGGTCCGCATCCCGATCAGCCGCGGGATCGAAAGCCTGAACGTTTCCAATGCGGCCGCCGTCGTGCTTTACGAACTCGCCCGCCGAGCGGGCTGAGTTACCGCTTTAAGCTTTGTTTGGGGCCGCGCGCGCTCAACATCTATTTACCGTCGCAGCAGTGACCGGTTAGGCTGTCTGCATGGTGGACGTGATCGGCCGCAACGCCGCCGCTGCGGACAGCAACCGCAATGTGCGGGGTGTGGTCGTGCGGCTGGTGCGCTTCCTGGGCGTCAATCGGCGCAACCTCGGGCCGGCGCTGCTGACGATCTCGGTCACCTCCTTCCTGTCCATTGTCGCCTGCGTCTCGTACCCGACGATTATCTTTTCCGGAGCGCTGGCCCCGTACCTCCACATCGGCATCGGCATCGGATTCTTCAGCGCGGCCGTTCTCGGTGCGGTGATGGCGCCCGGCAGTTCCTACCCAGGTGCGGTGACCTACGCTCAGTCGCAGCCGCTGGTCATCCTCGGCCTCATCGCAAGCTCGTTGGTGGTGACCCTGCATGCGACCGGACAGGACGACCGAATTCTCGCGACGGTTCTCGCCGCCATCATGGTGGGATCGCTCGCCTATGGCGCGTTCCTCCTGTTCCTCGGCTATTTCCGGCTCGGCAATCTGATCCGCTACATCCCGTTCCCGGTCATGGGCGGATTCCTCGCCGGCATCGGCTGGCTGCTGCTCAAAGCGGCGGTCGCGTCGATGGCTGGAATCGACCTCCACTATGACAACGTGCGGGAGCTGTTCGGGCCGGACGTGCTCCCCAAATGGGGGCTCGGCGTGGCGCTTGGATTGATCATCCGCTACCTGCAAAGCCGACACCGGCATGCCGCCAATCTGCCGGCCGTCCTCGCCGTGGCGATCGCGGCCTTCTGGATTGTGGTGGCGATCGCCGGGACGCCCGAGGACGTGTTGCGCGACAGCGGATGGCTGCCGCAGCGCTTCCCCAGCAGCGGACATTGGACGCCGTGGCAGCATCTGGTGAGCCTCGACAGCGCGGCGTGGACGCTCTTTCCGGCACATATCGGCGAGTTCGCGACCTTGGCGGTGATGAGCGCCCTCGCCTTGCTATTGAGCGCCAACGCCATCGAGCTCAGTACGCGCCGAGATCTCGATCTCAATCGCGAGCTCCGGTCGGCGGGCATCGCCAACCTGCTGTGCGGCCTGGGCGGCGGCCTGCCCGGCTACTACTCGATGAACGGGTGCCTGACGTCGGAGCGGATGCGGACGCCAATCCGCTTCGTCGGCCTCGCTACGTCGGCGGTCTGTTTCCTGGCGCTGCTCACCACCTCGCAGATCGTCACCTACATTCCGAAAATCGTCGCCGGCGCCCTGATCATCGACATGGCGCTCGGCTTCCTGCTCGAATGGCTCTACGTCAGCTGGCGCCGGCTGCCGCGGGCCGATTTCCTGATTTTGCTGCTCGTGTTCGCAACCGTCGTTGTCGCCGGGTTCATGGAGGGCATAGCGCTCGGCACCCTGACCGGCGTGGTGCTGTTCGTGGTCCGCTACAGCCAGATCGGCATCGCGCGCGACAAGCTGTCCGGCTCGACCTATCGCAGCAACGTCGACCGCGCCGAGCCGCAGCAGGCGGTGCTGCGCGAGCTCGGTGATCAGATCTACATTTTGCGGCTTCAGGGATTCGTGTTCTTCGGCACCGCGAACAAGCTGATCTCGATCGTTCGCCGCCGGCTGACCAATCCGGCGCGCCCGCCGCTGCGTTACCTGATCGTCGACTTCAAGCTGGTCACCGGAATGGACGCCTCCGCCGTGGCCAGCTTCGCGAAGCTCGCGCAGTACGCCGAAGACAAGGAGTTCGTGCTGGTCCTGTGCCACCTCGTGGACGCATTTTCGGCCCTGCTGGGCAAGGACGGCATCGACGAGACGAACCGCAATCTCCGCATCTTTCGCGATCTCGACCACAGCCTCGAATGGGCGGAAAACGATCTTCTGGCGCGCAACGGCGCGGCGCTGCCGGGGCCCGCGGCGGCGTTCGACGTGCAGATCGGCGCCATCTATCCCGTGCCCGCCGACGCCGAGCGATTCCGGATCTACTGCGAAGCCATGTCCTACCAGCCCGGCGACAGCTTGATCCGGCAAGGTGCCGCGGCCGACGACATGCTGTACATCGAATCCGGCCGTGCTGCGATCATGCTCGAACTGCCCACCGGTACGAGCGTGCGCCTGAAATCGATCGGGGCCGGGACGATCGTCGGCGAGATCGCGTTCTATCTGGGCGTGCCGCGCTCCGCCTCGGTGATCGCGCTCGAGCCGACGGCGGCGTTCCGCCTGTCCGGCGAGCGGCTCCGCCAGATGCAGCAGGACGATCCGGCGCTCGCAACCCAGTTTCACCAGTACATGGCCCGCACGCTCTCGGCCAAGTTAGTCGAGACGAACCGGCTGGTCAGCGCGCTTAATCAATAGGCCCCTCAGACGCCGGGCGCGGCACATCCGTGCCGCTTGGCTTCGCGCCCATTAGGGCGCGCGGTCGCAGTCGCGACCGTGTTCTCGGACCTCGGAAGCCTCGGACTGTTTCTGTTATTTAGTGCCGAACATGCGGTCGCCAGCGTCGCCGAGGCCGGGCAGAATGTAGCCATGCTCGTCGAGGCGTTCGTCGAGGGCGGCGGTGAACATCGGCACGTCGGGATGCGCATCGTGGAAGGTCTTCACCCCTTCCGGCGCGGCGACCAGGCAGACGTATTTGATCGCGGTGACGCCGGTGTCCTTGAGCCGCTGCACCGCGGCGACGGCCGAATGGCCGGTCGCCAGCATCGGATCGACGACGATGACCAGCCGGTCGTGGATGTCATCCGGCACTTTGAAATAATACTCGACCGCGACCAGCGTCGCCGGGTCGCGATAAAGCCCGACATGCCCGACGCGCGCTGACGGCACGAGGTCCAGCATGCCGTCGAGAATGCCGTTGCCGGCGCGCAGGATCGAGACGATGCACAGCTTCTTGCCGGAAATCTTCGGCGCCCGCATCTTCGCCAGCGGCGTCTCGATCTCCTCCAGCTCGATCGGCAGATCGCGCGTCACTTCGTAGGCCAGCAGCAGGCTGATCTCGCGCAACAGCTGGCGGAAGCTCGCCGTGGATTCCTGCTTCCGCCGCATCAACGTCAGCTTGTGCTGGACCAGCGGATGATCGACGACGGTGAGATTGATCGCCATTCAAAGCCCCCTTCAGAGCATTCGTCAAAAAACAGTCCCATCGCTGTCGACAGCGATCGGCGGCGATCCGTCAGCCCGGCGTTCCAGAGCCAGCCGGCGTCCGGCGCTCCAGGTTCCGCCCTCGAGGATCTTGGCGAGCGCCAAGTCGCAGCCGAGCTCGGCGCGGATCAATGTCGCGAGACGATCGAGCAGCACTACGGTCAGCGCCCGCCATTCGACGACGATCTCGGACTCGACGGGGTGACGTAAGGCGAGCACGTGATCGTGCTTGGGCACCAGAACGCCGCCGTCGATGAACAGCCCGCCATTGCGATATTCGGGCAGGCCGGTGAGCTGGCCGAGCCCGGCCACCGCCCACCCGGCCTCATCGAGCGGCTCGATCAGCGAATAGGCGAGCCATTGCGAGAGCTTGTGAAACGGCACGAGACCGGCGCCGGGACCGGTGCCGCCGGCGGCGGGATGCCGCCACACGTCGCCGAGATTGACCCCGTCGAGCGCGATCCGGCCGGGCCAGATCGGCCCAAGGCCGCGCAGCAATGCGGCGAGGACGTCGCCGGCCTGCGATTCCTTCATCGCCGCCAAATGGTCGAACAGATGGCCGACCCGCGGCGGGTGGCCGAACAGATCCGGTGCGGTGTGCAGGGCGGCCCCCAGGCGCCGCAGCAGCTCGGTGCGTCCGGCGAGGCCGACCAACGGGTTGGCGCGGGTCACCTGGAAGCCGGCTTCAAGCTGTTCGACCGAGAAGCGCGCCAGCGCGTCGGCATCGGCGCGGAAGGGCTGTCCCGACACGGATGAAAACGCGCCCGCCGCGAACAGATCGAAGCTCGCGACCGCCAGCCCCTCCGAGCGTCCGAACGTCTCGCCGCTCGCCGGCTCGCGATAGCGCCAGGCCGTGCCGGCGCCGGCGTCGAGCAGCACGCTCGTCACCGCCAGGTCGAAGCGCACGCGCGCGATTTCCTGAGGCGAGGCGCCGAGCCGCGCCTTAAGCGCGGCCCAGCGATCCCGCCCTCCGACCGAGAAATGCCGCCAGCGGCTGTGATAGGGGACATCGAGTGTCGGATAATTGTCGCGGATCACCCCCGCGACAAAGCGCGCCAGACTCGGCATCCCTTCCGGCCGGTAGGCGAAGTGTTCCAGCCGGCCGCGCTCGGCCGCGGCAAAGACCGCGCCGCAGCGTTCGCGGATGGCTTCGGGGGTGCGCAGCCACGCGATCGCGGCGCCGATTCCGTCCGGCATCACTCGTGGAGCGGGCGCCCCTTGGCGACCGCAAGCTCCGTCGGGTCCGGGGTCTTGTCGGCGTAGTACCCCGCCGCAACCTTGGCATCCATCTCCACCCGCGCGTCCGGGGGGATCAGGTCGTCGGGGATCGGGACCCGCTCGACCACCTCGATGCCCGACCGCACGATCGGCTCGAATTTCATGTCGCTCATCGAGACGAAGCGGTCGATGCGGGTGATGCCCAGCCAGTGCAGCACGTCGGGCATCAGTTCCTGGAACCGCATGTCCTGCACGCCGGCGACGCATTCGGTGCGCTCGAAATATGTGGCGGCGCGGTCCCCGCCCTCCTGCCGCTTGCGTGCGTTGTAGACCAGGAACTTGGTGACCTCGCCGAGTGCTCGGCCCTCCTTGCGGTTATAGACGATCAGGCCGGCGCCGCCTTCCTGCGCCGTCTGAATGCACACCTCGATCCCGTGCGCGAGATATGGGCGGCAGGTGCAGATGTCCGATCCGAAGACGTCGGAGCCGTTGCATTCGTCGTGCACGCGGCAGGCGAGCTTGCGCGATTTATCGGTCAGCGCCGCCACGTCGCCGATGAAATAGACCGTCTGGCCGCCGATCGGCGGCAGAAAGACCTTGAAGTCGTGGCGCGTCACCAGCTCGGTAAACATCCCGCCCGTCTGCTCGAACAGGCCGCGCCGCAGCTCGTTCTCGCCGATGCCGAATCGCTCTGCCACGCCGGGTAGGAACCAGACCGGCTCGATCGCGGCCTTGGTCACGCGCACGTCGCCGTTGGGGAGCAGGATCCGGCCGTCGGGCTTGAGCCGGCCGGCGCGCATGGCGTCCTTCAGCTCCGGCATGTTGATATGCGCCTTGGTGATCGCGATCGTCGGCCGAATGTCCGAGCCCTGCTTGATGAGATCGCCGAACACCTCGCTCACCAAGTGACCGTAGGGGTCGAGCGAGACGATCGTCTTGGGGTCGCCCCATTGCGGGAACGGCCCGATCCGCTCGGCCGGCGACGTATTGGTGAGATCGGGAACATGGACCGGGCTGAGCTTGCCGGCGGCAATGGCGAGCGCCCGGTAGAGCGCGTACGAGCCGGCATGCGCGCCGATCACGTTGCGGCGTGCCGGATCGGAAAATGTGCCGATCACCGGTCCGCGCTCGGTGGCCGTCGCGGCACCCCAGTGCACCGGAAGATATCTTGACCCGCCCCGGGCGGGATGCGACGTCAGGACGATATGTTTAGGCGTTTTGCTCGGACTCACGGGGAAAGCTCCCTCGCTTAAAACGGCATTATATCAGCACTTCTTCCCCTCCGCACAAGCGGGCGTCAGTGAGAGTTCCGCGCCCCGCGCGGAGCAGAGGCGGCCGGTCCGGCTCCCGCCCGAACCGACCGCCTCACCCCGCCCCCTGACGAAGGACGGGGGCGCCTGACGCCGCGGTCGTCAGATCTTCTTTGGCTTGACCGGCAGCAGCGAATGGATGCGCTGCTGCAGCTCATCGGTGACGGCACGCGCATCATCGGCGTCGTGCACGACGGTCGGTGTGAGGAGAACCAGCAGCTCGGTACGCTGGAGGCTCTTAGTGGTGTTGCTGGCGAGCGCGCCGAGCAGCGGGATCTCGGAGAAGAACGGCACGCCGTTGCGGCCGCGCTGCTTGTTTTCCTGAATGAGGCCGCCAAGCGCCAGGGTCTCGCCGTTGCCGACCGCGACGACGGTGCGAATCCGCCGCTGTTGGATGGTCGGCGTGTCGAGGTTCGAGGTCGTGGTCTTGGTCGCGGCACTCACCTCCTGCTCGATCTCCAGCGTGGCCACCCCGTTCGCGTTCACTCGCGGGGTCACGCGCAGGATGACACCGGTGCTGACGAGCTGGATGCTGTTGACGACCGGCGCCCCGACGGTGATCGTGCTGACCGCCTGCTGGGTCGCGATCGGAACCTCGTCGCCGACCTGCAGCATTGCGGTCTGGTGGTCGAGGACCATCAGATGCGGTGCCGAGACCACGTTGACGCTGGTGATATCCGACAACGCGTTCAACACGGCCTGGGCGCTTGTCGAGCCGAAGACGGCGCTGAAGCCGGGGAACGCCTGCGTCAGCGCGCCGGTAGTCGCTGTGCTGAGCGTCGTCTTGGCGCCGCCCTGCTTGAAGAACCATTGCAGGCCGTATTGCAGGCTTTCGTTCAGCGTGACTTCGGCGACGGTCGCCTCGATCAGGATCTGCTGCGGCAGAATGTCGAGCTTCTTCAACGCGCCCTCGATCATCCGGTATTCGCTCGGCCGGCTGCGGATCACCAGCGCATTGTTCTTCTCGTCAGCCACGATCTGGGTGCGCTGCGACGCAGGCCCACCGGCTCCCCCGGCCTGCCCGGTGCGGTCATCGATGCCGACCGGCGGCGGCAAGGTCGAGCCCGAGCTGTCGAGCCCGGTCCCGCCGGCGGTCGGACTCTGGCCGCCCCCTTGTCCCGGTCCGGCCTGAGCCCCGCCGAGCCCGCCGCCCAGCCCAAATCCGCCGCCGCCACCGCCGAGCATCGACGAGGCCGAGCCCGGTGCCGTCTGGGGCCCTGCGTTCTGGATCGACGCGCCGCCGAACATCGCGCCCAGCACCTTGGCCAGATCCGCGGCGCGGCTGTTCTGCACGTAATAGACGTAGATGCGGGGCGCACTTTCATCGATTCCGGCGTCGAGGCGCTCGATCCAGTCCTGGCCTTTCTGGATGTAGGCCGGCTGCGCCGAGACCAGCAGGATCGAATTGATGCGCTCGATCGGAATCACCCGCACGGCGCCCGAGCCGCCGCTGGCACTGTTCATGATCGTCGTCAGCTCGCGCGCGACGCCCGCGGCGGTGCCCTGCTTGAGCGGGAACAGCCCGAAGGACATGCCGTTCAGCCCGTCGACATCGAACACGTTGACGAGGCGCACGAACGAATCGATGTCCCGCTGCGTGCCGGACAGGAGCAGCAGGTTGCGCCCGTCGTCGACCTGCAGCACGTCGCCGGTGGGCACGAACGGCTCCAGGACCTTCTGCAGCTGGATCGCCGAGGCGTATTTCAGCGGAATGACCTGCAGGCTATAACCGGCAGCGCCGGGCGCCGGGGCGCGGACCGAGGTCGGCATCGAACCGCTGCGCGCGGCGTTGGCGAGCGGCACCAGCCGGTACAGATCGTCGGACCGGACGAGCGCGATCCCGTTGGCCGCCAACGCGTTCTCCAGCAGCGGCAGGACCGCGTCCCGCGTGATCGGCTTGCTGGTCTGCATGGTGATGGTGGCCTGCGCCTTCGGGTCCACCGTGTAGTTCAAGTGGAGCATCTGGCCGAGGACGGCGTCAGCCACGTCGCGCACGTTGGCATTGACGAAATTCAGGGTGATGTCCCCGTTCTCTTCGGCGGCGAACTGAGCCCCGCCGGCGCCTCCCTGTCCGACGAGCTGGCCGCTGCCTTTCTCCACGGTGGCCTTCGGCTGCGGCCGCCGGTCGACTTCGGCGGACCCGGAATCGGCTGGCAACTGAGTCTTGCCGGTGGTCCTGGTGGCGAGCGGCGACACGTCGACCGACGTGTCCCAGGCGCCCGATGTACAGCCGGTCAGAATCGCGGCCAGCGCAACGGCGGCCGTTGTGGAACGGAGCCACGTCGCCCGAATCACCGCAGGATCGCTATCCGGCTGCTCGCTATGTGGTCCCCATGTCGCATGTCCGGCGGGGGAGCGCTGGGCATGCGGGTTCGTCTCCAGTAGGATTCTGGATGTCATTTCGTTCACCTTTCGTCAGTAAGGGTGAGCAGATGATCGACATGACAGCCAGGAAGCCGATCTGGTTTTTGGGTTAACCTCCGCTCGTTGGGGGCCGCATTCCTGGCCCCATCACAGATCCCGGTGGCACCTGGGAGGGGACACCACCGGACGGAAGCACGGGAGTGTGCTTGCCATCGGTTGTCGACGGGTCGAACAGTCGGATGACTGTCTCGCCGCCGTTAATATTGAGCACGACGCGATCGCGCAAGATTTCTTTCACGGTACCGCCGCCGATCGACTGGCCTTCCGTCACGCGCTTCGAAACACCGGGAGAGCCGGGAGAGCCCTCTTCGATGAGCGCGTAGTGGGCCGTCGGTTGGACGACGATGCCGCGCAGGCTGAACGGCAGCCGAGGTGCCGCGACCTGCCCGACTGCTTCATGGGCGCGCCGGTCCGGAGCAAAGAGCGGCCGCTCGGTGACCTCGCCATACTGATTGAGCGGCGGCATGTGGAAGGATGCCGTCGAGTCGACCGGCGGCAACGGCAACGGCGGCGCCGGCGGTGCAGCCGGTGTGACGGCGGCAAGGCCGTCGGCCGGCGGCATCTGCAGGCTCAAGCTGGCGCCGCGAGACTCGGCGGCATCGACCAGCACGCCGAGGCCGACCAGGGCCGCGCCGAGTGCCGCCGACGCAAGCCGCACCCGATGATCCGCGATCCAGGCCAGGGCGGTGCCGTGGCGCAGGCGTGAAAGGGCTGATGCGACGGTCGGGTTCATGCGTTCCCCCGGACATAACCGTAAATGTCGAAGCTCACGTCGAGGGGAGCATCGCCATCCACCTGGCCGCCGGCGCGCGGGTTCACATTTGGCCGCACAACTAGGTTGTCTACGAAGAGATACGGCGAGCCAGACTCGAGTTCATAGAGCACGCGCTGCAGGGCGGCCAGTGATAAAGCGGTGTTCGCGCGCACGGCGATGCGGCGCGATTTCGCGTTCTCGGCGCTCGACAGCACCTGCGTGCTCTTGAGCTGGCCGCCAGCCTGCATCACCGCCGCCTTGAGGCGATCCTGCAGCGTGGCCGCGATCATGGTTTCGTTTTGGCCCTCGAGATAGCCCGCCGTCGCGGCACTCTGGCGGCGCAGGCTTTCGATCTGCTTTTCCAGCGCCGGCGCTTCGCGGCCGACCTCGGAATAGCGGCCCTCAGCATTGCGCAGTTCATCGATTGCGCGCCGGTTGCTGCCGTAGCTGTCCAGCATCGGGCCGATCGCGACGTCGTAGATGCCGAGCACCAGGGCGACCAGGATTGCCAGCGCCAGGAGGCGCCGCAGACGGGGCGATAGCGACGTCATGACAGAGGCCTCCTCGCGAGTTTGGCCGAGATCTGGAAGCGCTCCTTGCCTTTGACGGAATCCTGCATCACGGCGGCGCGGAATTTCGGCTCCAGGAACAGCCCGGATTCGCCAAGCAGCTGAATGAGCGCCGATGCGGATTTGGAATAGCCCGCGATGTTCACCTCCGTTGCCTTGACGTTGAGTTCGTCCAGCCAAGTGTCGTCCGGCAGAAGACGCGTCAGCTGATAGAGGATTTCGGTCGCCGTCGGAGTCTCTTGCTTGCCGTGGACCAGGAACTGCTCGGCCTCGGTGAGCTTAGCGACCTCCTCCTTCATGTGACGGGCGCGGTCGGCCACGTCCTTCACGGCCTGGACGCTGACGCGCAAATCGTCGGCCGTCTGCCGAGCGACATGGACCGGCCGGTAAATTGCAACCACCGCAGCGATCGCGGCCGCCGCGGCGGCGGCACGGATGATCAGGGTCGTCGGCCGGCGGCGCGGCCGGTCCTGGTCCGGCAGGAGGTTGTCGGACGGCGCACCATCCGGCGAGTCGCCGGCGACCTGCACCGCTGACGCCCGCAGACCGAAGGTCTGAGCGGCGGCAACCGCCTGCGCAACCACCGCGCGTGGCACTACGGTGAGATCGATATGGAGCTGCTTTGCGGCGTCGTCGCGGCCGACGACGCGGTGCGCGAAGTGGACGGTGTCCGCCGAAAACGGCGTGCGGCGGTCAATCTGGAACAGGAGCGCCTGGCGGAGATCCGCCTCGACGCCGAGGGGCAGCGTCACACGCGTGTGAACGGCGTGCTCGGCGGGCAGGCGAATCGCGACCGGCAGCTTGCCGCGTGCAAAGCGCTGCTGCAGCGCCGAATCCTGGCGAATCGCGCGGCGGACCGCAGCCGCCCCATCCCCCGCCGTCGGCGAAAGCTCACCCAGCTCGCGCGACTTTCCGGCGGTCTCGTGAGACAGAGTGGCGCGGTCGGCGCCCAGGGTGAGGACAAGCGTATCGGCGGCGGACAGGCGGTTGCGGATCAGGGACGGCACGCACGCGGCGAGCTCGGCGGTCCACCACCGCAGGAATCGGCGGCCGAGTTCAAGGCCCAAAGACAACTGGTTCGTCATGATGACTCCGTCGGTGTTTGACGGGAAAAAGAAAGAGAGGGTCGGCCGTGGCCGCCGAAGCGGCCACGGCGTTCCCCTACTGCCCTGGACGATCAGAACGTCCCGGACATCGTGCCGCTGGGGTTCAGGTTGCCCCACGGCGACGGACCCTGGCAGTTGACGGCGGTCCACTTCACGCCGGTGCCCCACACCCCGTCGAAGCCGCCCGAGCAGCCGTTCATCTGAATGTTGGCGTTGCTGTTGCCGTTGACCTGGATGAGACGCGACTTGCCGGTCGCGGCCATCGCGGAATCGGCGCCCTGGCCGCAACCGTCGAGAACGCAGGGACCCATCTGCCAGCCACGCACCAGATAGGTGGCGCCGCCGGTCTGGTTGTAGCCGAAGCAGTCCCGCATCTTGACGGACACGCCCGACATGACGTGCGCGCCGTTCGGATCTCCGGGCTGCAGGCTCTCGCAGTTGTTCTCGAACCCGCACTGGTGAAGGGCGGCACCGCCGGTTCCGTTGTTGTAGTAGAACCCGTAGCTCTTGTTGTTACGGGCATAACCGCCGTAGACGCGAACGTCGGTCGGACCGCCGTACTGGCCGTCGAAGTTGACGCAGGCCATGCCGATGTTGCCGTTCTGGCTGAAGAAGCAGTTCACGATGTTGACGGTCGAGATGATGCCGTTGTGCGACTGCGCCAGCGTGCAGCCGTTCTGCTTGTTGTCCTGGAAATACGAGTTCGACATGGTGAACTCGAACACGTCGCCCTCAAACAGAATGCCGTGCTGCCCCGCGCGCTCCACCGACACGCTGTCGATGAGGAAGTTGCCCAGATACCAGTTCGGGCTGAGGGCGCTCATGTGGATGCCACATCCCTCGGAGCCGTTGCACTGGATGCTGATGCCGGTCAGGTGGAAATAGCGGGTGGTGTTGTAGCAGTTCATCGAGATGACGTCGGCGCCGTTCGTGATGTACGACTTCAGGGTCGCGCCTTGGCCCAGCAATCCCCACTGCGCGAAGCTGTCGCCGGACGACCACCACCCGATGGTGTTGCGGATGGCGTAGGTGTTCGGCGGGACAACGACGTACCCGCCGTTCTGAGCGCCCCATGAGAGGGCCTTGGCAAAGGCGGCGCTGTCATCGGTGTTGCCGTCGCCGACGGCGCCGAAGTCGAAGACCGTCGGAGCGCCGGTGCGCGCCGCGAGGGCAGGCTTCGGGACCAGAGCTGTCGCTGCGACCCCCGCGACGGCGAGACCGGAACCTGCTGTGAGAAAGCTGCGTCGATCCATAATTGGACTCCTGATACAGAGCTGCCCCCTGAGAGATTGCCCCCTGAGGAACGACAGCACGTTGTGACGACAGCCAACGACGCGAACCTAATGGCCGGTTCGTTAAAGTTTGGTTTAAAGTTGAATCGAATGACCTACGTTCACACCGCAGATGTCGACTGGGAGCGGTAACGTAGTAGAGGTTTTAGAAAAATCCCGTGCGTATCCGCATAGAATTGAAGAAAAACTTGCCCGGGGCGAACCGCCGGAAAAAAATTTCGCGAAATGAATTTTGTCGGCGCGAACACCTCACGGCGGAGTCGTCGCGACCAAAATACGCGACATCGGAAATTTCGTGCGGGCGCGGCGATACCGCCGCTGCGAATCAGCCGTGTTGCGTCATTCGCGCCACACTTGCGCCGCGTGGGCGAGCGATGCGCCTGAGATCACGTCACATGAACCGCCGCGTCGGCCGCCGTCGCGGCCCACCACCGGGCGAGACGTTCCGGACCTTCAGCGGTCGCGTTCGAGCATGAGGACGCAATTGACGTTGTACTTGTGACGCAATGCCTTCTCGAGCGTATAGCCGGTGACCGGGTAATAGCCCGAATCTCCGACGACCGAGAAGCCGCAGTCACGCGCAAACGCCTCGACCTCCGCCGGGCTGGTCCACAGATAGATATGATCCGGCGCAGGGCTGTTGATTGGCACGTTGATGAGAAGTCGGCCCGTGCGCTTCAGGCTCAGTCGCAAGGTTTCCATCGCGGCGTGCGGCCGCTCGAGATGCTCGAGCACCTCGCTAATCACAATCGTGTCGAACGCTTCCTCCTGGGGAGGCGTGCCGAGGATGTCCTGCTGAACCAGCGACACGCTGTCGGCGATGCCGAAGCACTTCAGGCAACGGCGCGTTTGCTCCACGCTCGCGTCGCTCAGCTCCCAGCCCGTGACGGAGCCCGCGTGCGCTTCGCGGGCCGCGAAGAAAAGAGACAGACCGTGCCCGGGCCCGATCTCGAGATGGCTGAAATTCTCAGGCGCGCTGGGGAGAAAGCGCGTGCGGAAATGGTCGAGAGCCTGCGCATGGTTGCGCCAGAAGATTTGCGACACCAGGATGGCGTGGACGTAGCGGCCCATGTAGACGTTGTCGCCGTAGACATTGGCGAACGCCTCGGCGAAGGTCGAATAGCGATATTTTCCGTGCCGCAGGAAATAGATTTGCTCTTCGTTGAACCTGTCGCACGTCCACCGGTAATCCGCGCAGTAGGTCTCGATGTCGGCACCGATGAGCTTCAGGATGAGGCCGGCGACTTCGTCGGACCGTTCCAGGAACGCCGGCGTGTCGTCCATGAAGCGGCGTGTCATGTAGGTTTCGTGATCCGGCCAGGCGTCCAGCTGGTGGCGCACGAGCTGCGTCAAAGACGGATAGGGAGCGAGTTTGGCCCACAGGCCGGTCCTGCCGTCCGTCCGCGGCCCGGCATCGACGGCGGGACGCGGCGTCTCGGGCGTCTTGAGCGTGTCCAGAATCCCCATCGGATTACTCCATATTGGTGCAGGCGTCACGGCCAAGCGGCCGAGCTGCCCGTCGATCGCTAGAAGGACTTGTAGACAATGTCGGGGGCCGGGCTTTCGGAGATCGCGACGACGACGACGGCGACGAACACCGCCACCGTGGCCCAGACCGTCCGCAGGTAGCGCGACAACACGAGCGGAGTGTCGCCGTGCGACACGGCCAGGACCCAGCTCCGGGCCGCTTCGAAAATCGCCAGGATCACAGTTGCAAGGACGAAGAGAGCGATGAAGGAGACGGCGATTCCAGGGGCGCCCAGGGCGCTCACAAGTCGCGTAGCCTCGTCGCCCGTGGCCCAGAAGCACACCAGCGTGACCGCGTACCACGTATAAGTCAGCCCCCGGGTGCAGGCCTGATAAAACGGATTGCGCGCCAGGGAGCGGTACCGCTGCCGGCCCAGGCGCCGCACCATCTCGTTCTGATAGATCTTGTTCACGCTCACGCCCAGCGCCAGCGGAGCGCCGAAGAGGAGAAACATGGGCGTCGGCCCGTGCCACACGCCCATGAGGAAAAACGTCACGAAGAACGCGATAGCCGCCAGAAGCGTCTCGACGCGCGGCGATGGGAAGCGGGACATGAGCGCCTTGAGCAGCGGCGTGAAGACATAGTCGCGCATCCAGCCCGACAGCGTGATGTGCCACCGCGACCAAAAGTCGATGAAGTTGAGCGACGAGAACGGCCGGTTAAAATTTTCCGGCAGTTGCAGGCCCACGAACCTGGCCACGCCGACCACGATGTCGGTGTACCCGGAAAAGTTGAAATAGAGATAGATCGGATAGAGACCCACGGCCAGCAGCGCCGTCTCGACGCGGGTCGTGAAATCCATATCGGCGGACAAGTCGGCGGTCGCCTGGGTCTGCACCGTCGACACCAGCATCGACAGAACCAGGACCTTGAACAGGCCGATGACGATGCGCTCCATCGCCAGGCCCGCGGCCGGCACGGTCAGCTTCTGACGCGGCCGCGCAAAATCCTGGTACCGCTGGATCGGGCCGGCCACCAGCGTGGCGAAATTGAGCGTGTAGTTGAGGTAGGTGAGACCATCGAGCGGCTTCTCGATGCTTCCCTCGCGCAGGTCAATGACCAGGTGCAGGATGCGGAAGAAGATGTAAGACAGACCGATCGTCAGGTAGGGGTGCTGCAGAAACCCGAACGACTCGAGGAACCAGTATTTCTTCAGCCAACAAAAGCCGACGATGATTCCGAGCACGAGCACGGAGATGACGGACGTGGAGGACCATGTCCGAGCGATATGCATCGCGGCATAGCCGGCCACCAGAAAAGCGACCAGCGGCACGAAGGCCAGAGGACCGGTCGAGAAGCTCGCCAGGAAGACGAGATTGACCAGAAGAAACGTGGCCGCACGCCACAGGCGGTTGTTCCAGATGTTATGGATGATGGCTGCCAGGGCCGCGAAGGCCAGGAAACCTAGGGATGCAGTCGCCATCGCTTTGGCCTCAGTTGCTTGCCGACTGCCCGCCGATGCAGGCGGCGAAGGGAGCCACGTCGCCGGCGACGAGACGCCGCACGGTCGCGTCGGCCATCACCACATTCCCCTTCTCCTCGGGATGCCCGTCGACCGGAAAGAAATCCAGCTCGGGGCGCTGGACGTCCGCGAACGCGTCGGTGGTGTTGATCATAAACATTCCGTGCCGGGCCGCGATCTCGTTCATTCGGCGGCCGAACGCACGCGGGTCGACTCCGGGGGGAAGGTTCTTCATAGACAACAAGATCGCCTGAGCCTGCTGCGGCCCGAGCAGGAGCGCGAACCCCACGCCGGCCCGGTGCGCCTTGTCCGCCATGTCGCTGACGATGCGCTCGAACTCCGCAAAGCGCTGCTCCCATGGCGGCGAGAACGGCTGCCGGAGGAAATCCGCCTTGTCGCCGTAGAGGAGGTACGCTTTGACGTAGAATGAGGGATTCTTGAACATCAGATGCTGCGCCATGAACAGGGCGCGGCTCGATTTCAGCTCCACCTGGGCGCGGTGCAGAAGATTGGTCGGCTCGCCGGCCTGCGGGGCTCCGGGCGGCGCAAAAGTGCTGGCCGCCGCGGTGCCGAACGCCGGAAAGTTGCTCAAGCTCCACACATCGAACGGAGCGATCACCATGATGACGGTGTCGGGATGGAGCGACAACGCCTCGTCCATCTGGCTGTGCATGCCGAGGATGGAGTTTCCGACCGCGCCCAAATTCTCGATCTGCACCTCGCGCCGGCACAATTGCGTCAGGCGGCGGCCAGCCTGGGCGGCAAACGTGTCGTCGTAGGCGACGCCGTAGCCTTGCGCCATCGATGAGCCGATGACCGCGATCCGTGCCGCCCCCGGCGGCCGCGGCCCGCACGGCGCGTCGGTCCGATAGCCACACTCGTTATAGGTGTAGGAGACCTTGAGCCCCTCGGGGAGCTTCAGCTCTGATTGACAATTGGGGATGCCGTGGGTCGAGCCCGGCGCGGTGCCATGGGTCCGGCACGCATCATCGACCGCTTCAGGGAGATAGAGACGCGCGCCGATTTCGCTGAAGACCAGAAGAACAAGGAGCGTCGCCAGGCTGAGGAGCGGCAGGATGATCAAATCGCGCCGGGGAAGCCCCCCGAGCGTTCCGGATGACGCGCCTTCGGCCGGAAGATCGGCGCCAACGATGTCGGTCATGCGGCAATCTCCGCTGCCGTACCCGAAGCAAACCCCAAGCGGTGGATCTTCATGGGCGCCGGCGGCACCTCGGCGCCTTCGACCGCCAAATGCCAGATCGTCGTCCCGTCCGGCTGGCTCCCAGACGGCGCGAAACCGAGCTGCTCGTAGTGCTTTTCGACGAGTTTGTTTCGCTCCGTCGGGCGATAGACGCCGATCAAGCGGCGAGCGCCGTCGCGCCTGGCATGGTCAAGGATCTCGCGAAGCACCATCTGCTCCACCCGACGGCCAAGAACGCGGCAGCTCATGAGCCACGTGTCGATCTCCCATTCCGCCGCCCGTTTGCGGCAGACGATGACGCAGATCATGCCGTTGTCGCCAAGCTTGTCGGTGAGGCGCACCTGCAAGGTCCAACAGGCGGGATCGCGCGCCATTTCCTCCACCTGGGCCTCGGAGTAGCGCTTGGTGGTGAGATTGAATTGGTTGGACTTGCTGATCAGCTGGGCGATGCGGGCGCGACCCGTCGCATCGAAAGGCTGGAACGTGATCTCCATCTGGAGAGACGCAAGATAGCTCTCGAGGTCGCCGGCCTGTTTTTGCAGGACCAGCCGGCGCGCATTGTCCTGATAGAACCCCGCACGCTTGCGATCCTCGTCCGAGAACGCCACGGCGTCGAAATAGCCGGCGGCGGCGAGCGTGCGTGCGTACTGGGCCGGATCGTCGGGCAGCTCCGGGACCGCCACGTCGGGAATCATGTGCCTGATCAAGTCGCGCTCGACAGGGTTGTCGTCGAGCAGGACCAGCGATTCGAGGCCCAGCTTCAGCTCCTCGGCGATCGCCAGGATATTGGTCGCCTTGTCGTTCCAGTTGGCCTGGAACACCGCGATATGCTCCTCGCGCAGCAACATCTCAGGATGTCTCTGAAACGGCAGCCGCGCCACCTCGTCGTTGTTCTTCGAGGAGACCGCCAGCACAACGCCCCGCTCGCGAAGCGCCAGCGCAAAACGCTGGACGCTGAGATGCCCTTCGCCCACCGCATCGCCTTGGGCGATCTGAATGCCTTCCAGGCCGTCGTCGCCGATCACCCCGCCCCAGACCGTGTTGTCGAGGTCGAGTACCAGGCAGCGCCGGCTCTTGCCCTTCTGCGCCGCGATCAGACGGCCGACATGATCGGCGTACAGAGGAACGAGCGCATCGGCGAACGGCAACTTCGCCAGATTCCACTGCATCGGGTCATGCCATTCGGCCAAGCCCACCGTCTCGGCGAGGCGCGCCACGTCGAGCAACAGGTTGTCCGAGTCGGCGATGCCGTCGACGATCCGCCGATTCACGGCGCGGATCAGGTTCTCGAGGGTTCCCGGCATCGCGGCGTCGAGACTTCCGAACAGCTGTTCGGGCGGGCTCGCCACCGTTTGCACGATCAAGGTCGCGTTGCTGTTGGCCTTGAGGCCCTGTCTGATCGTGTCGAGATGCGTCATGACGTCGTCGATGACACGGGCCGCACCCGTGGCGTCGCCGGGGACGGCGCGGAACGGCAGTCCCCGATAATCGAGGGCGATCAACACCGCGTCCGGCTTGGCGCGGTTGATCTTGGACTCGGCGGACAGCGCCTCCTGCATACCCTGATCGTAATCGCCGCAGACGCACTCCAGCGCGATGCCGTGCCGCGCCGCCGTGGCAACCAGCGCCGGCACCAGAAAATCGGTGGTCGAATTGCTGATCAGGCCGAGGCGAAACGGGATCAGCGGCGCCAGCGAAGCCCCCTTCGCGCGCGCCTGCCCGATGACCCGTGCCAGCTTCGCGAGCTGGTTGGAATCCAGCGCCGGGGTCGCAAGGCTGCGCAGCCGCCGGCCCAGTCTGTCTCCGGCCTCCAACGCCGACTTGCAGGCGGCTGAAAATCCCGGCGCGGGCCGGGGCAGCCAGGCCAGTTGGGCAAAGATACTGTTGGACATCGGCTTGCTCCCCGCGGCATCGTGTGTCTCAGTCGGGCGTACGGCTACCCGAGCTTCTTCTCGATCAGATCCGCGAACTCGCCGACGTTCTTCAGCCTGGCAATGTCGCCCGAGGAGAACTTCACGCCGAATTCCTTTTCGACGGACAGGACGAGCCGAATGTGGGTCAAGCTGTCCCACCCCTCCACATCGTTCGCGGTGAGATGCGGCTTGACGACGAGTTGGTCATCGTCGAACACGTCATGAAAAACGCCGGTCAATCTGTCGTAAACTTCATGCGTCTCAATCATTGATGAAGGACCTCGCCGGGCCTTGTTGAAATAAACGCGGCGCGCGTGCCGCTGCCAAAACTCACCACAAGTGCTGCACGCCGTCCCGTGATAAAGCTGGGACGTCAGCCCGCCGGTCGGCGGCCTTATCGCGTGCAGACCTTGATCGCTATCTTCTTTACCGTTTGAAACGCGCGCGGGAACGTCGTCTCCACCCAGAAGACCGCGCGGCGCGACGGCCGGTTGAGGTCCTTGGGCATGTGGACGTTCATGCCGTTGATCGGCGACAGCGCCAATCCGCGGATCCGCGCCTGGAATTGCAGGAAGCGCGACGAGTCGGGAATGTAATGGGCGGTGAACGAGCTGCGGCCGTACTGCGGCTGGGTGGTCTCGAGGCTGCCGTGCATGGTCTTCGCCGCCCAGAACAGGACGTCACCCTGCCGCAGCGCCGGCGCGCGGCATTCCAATCCGTGACGGCGGATCACGTCGATGATGAACTTCTTGTAGCGGTCGTGATGGAACGCGACGTCGAAGTCGCCGCCATTCTTGGCGATGTCGATGAGATGGCTCTTCGGGTATATGAAGAAGCGCCCCGCGCCGGGTGCGATGTCCTCCATCGCAAACCACGCCGCGGTCATCCGGCCGATCTGCTCCGCGTCGAGATAGTAGGTGTCTTGGTGCGCCCAGGTGACGGGGTTGCCCTCGAAGTACATCGATTGAACCAGCTTGCCCGGCTCGCCCAGGATCGTACGCGCCATCGCCTGCGAATTGGGATGAGTGATCACCGCTAGGCCGGCGGCGCGAAAACGCGGGAAGCGGGTGCCGTCGAGGCTCTGGATGTTGAGGATCGAGTTCAGCATGTAGCCATGCTTGGTGAGGACATGGCGCTCCGGATTGGCCGTCGCCTGCCGGTAGATGAATCCTTTGTAAGGCTTCACCTCCGCCTTGAACTCGGCCATCGCCGCCTCGCAAACATCGCGCGAGATCAGGTTGCGGATCACGACGTAGCCGTTCTCGTCGTAATAGCGGCGGATGTCGGCGCTCTGCGCGACCTCGAAATACGGGAAGTCCTCGGCCGCGGTCGCCGGGATTTTTATGGCGCGCCCGGCGCTGTCCGTGATCGGGAACGACGGGGCTGCCGGTTGAACTGAAGGTCGGACATCGGAGACGAACGTCGCATCGTGGCTCATCGCGCACACCTCTGAAATCAACCGTTTGCGGACGGTGGTACGGCGATAATAGGGAGCCGGTCCGGCGTTGACCTGTGTCAAAACAGTGGCTCCCTGCGCTCGGCGCAGCGTCGCGGAACGGGGGTCCGGCGATCGACGCTATTCGGCTCCGATTGCTTCCGTTCGCGCGTCGGCCGGCGAGCGCGCACCCTCGATATCGTGGCGTGCCCGATCATCCGCGGCGTCAGCATGATCTCCTGTCGCGGCAGCTCACGCCTTGCCGGTTATCGTCCCTCGAATGTTCAGCTTGCCGGCGGGCGATGGGCCATTGCAGTTCACGGCTTCCCAAGTGACGCCGGTCCCGGGCTTCACCTCAAAGCCGCCGGTGCAGCCGACCATGTACACATGGCCACTGTCCCTGCCGTCGATATAGACCAGACGCGTCTTGCCCGTTTCCGCCATCGGCCCATCGGCCTCTTGGGTGCAGCCATCGAGATGCGCCAGGCCGGAGAACCATCCGCGCAACAGATAGGTGGCGCCGCCGGTCTGATTGTAGCCGGCGCAGTCCTTCATCCGAACGGACACCGGAGCATAGACATGGGCGCCGTCGGGATCGCCCGGCTTATAAGCGTGGCAGTTGTTCTCGAATCCGACTTGGTGAAGGGCCGCCTGGCGCGTGCCGTTGTTGTAGAAGAAGCCATAGCTCCAGTTGTCTCGCGCATAGCCGCCATAGACGCGAACGTCCGTCGGGCCGCCGTGCGGGCCGTCGAAGTTCACACACGCCATCCCGATATTGCCGTTCTGACTGAACAGGCAATTCATGACGTTGACGCTCGAGATGATGCCTTTGTGAGATTGCGCCAAGGTCATGCCGTTCTGCTTGTTGTCCATGAAGTAACAGTTGGAGATCGCGCATTCGAACACGTCGCCTTCGAGGAGACAGCCGTGCTGTCCCGCACCTTGCACGCTGAGCCCGTCGATCACGAAGGCCGCGAAATAAACCGTGGGGCTTAGCGCCAGGATGTGAAGCCCGTTCCCCTCGGAGCCGTTGCACTGGATCGACAGCCCGCCGGTGAGCCGGAAATTCCACACCACGTGCCGGGACTCCATCCGCATCACGCTCTCGCGATTGGTGATGCGAGACCGCAGTGTCGCGCCCTGACAGTGAAGACCCCAGGCGGCGCCGGAATTCCCGCGCGAGAGAAATGAGATCGTCTTGGCGATGGCGTATGTGCCGGCGGGAACGATGACGAACCCGCCTTTTTCCGCGGCCGTCTGAAGCGCCTTGCTGAAGGCGTCGCTGTCATCCGTCGAGCCATCGCCCGCGGCGCCGAAATCGAAGATCGTGGGGCTGCTGCGGCGCACCTCTCCGGCAAGGGCGTTGGTGGTGAAGCCGGCGGCGGCGCCGGTCACGGCAAGGCCCGACCCCGCCGTCAAAAAGCTGCGACGATCCATAGACGGACTCCTCGTGTCAGAGCCCCCCTCCCGGCGAAAATTGCCGGTGGACTATGCCCCAGCTCTCCGTGGGGCCGCTTGCGACAATTCCGTGGCTGTCTGCCGCTCAGCGGTGCGTGATTGCCTTGATCCAGCGCGTGACTTTCGGATAGGCCGCGAGCCGGATGCGCGCCTCGTCGACCATCAGGCTCGAAATGGATCCGCCCAGGCCGTGCAATCCTTCGGCTTGGTGGAACTGCTCGCGCGCCGAAGCCGCCGAAATATCAACTTCGCGGCAAAAAATGGGACGGTCCGCAGCGCGGGGGCCGAGCGAGCTCACGTGTTCGCTAAAATTCGCGGAAAGCGCCGGTGGCAGCGGCGCGTGACGACCTGGACGGGATACGATGGCACCCCAGCGAGCCCGTCCGGCCGCTGAAACCGGGCTCATACCCGGCGCCGTCTATCGCTTGATGTCGCTGTACGGGTAGATGAGCTTGCCGGATCTGAATTCCGGTGGGTACAGGATGACCTGCTTTCCGACCTGGCGGAACTGGTTCACGTCGTTTCCGGCCACGCCCTGATACTGGACGAACAGGACGCGCTCCTTCACCCATTCGCCGTTGTCGGCGAATTTCACCTCGCCGACGACGGTCTGGAACGTCGTCTTGTGGATATACGCCGCGATCTCCGCCTGATCGAGGCTGCCGACCCGGGTGATCGCTTCACCAAGGATCTGCAGCTCGGCATAGGAGAATGGCGGCAGATAGTAGCCGAGCGGATCGATGCCCTTGGCCGCAGCTTGCTGCTGATACCGCTTTAGAAAGTCCTCCGTCCCGGGAAACTTCATCGTCGGCTCGGGCACGTACACGTCGTAGGCGACGATGCCGTTCAAGAGCGGCCCGAGCTGGGCCTTGATCGGTGTGAAGGCGAGCCCGATCATTCCGCCACCGAACATGCGCGCCTTCAAGCCGACCTCGTTGGTCGCGCGTACCATGCCAACCGAATCCGACGGATACGAGGCGACAAACACCACCTCGGGGTTGGTCGCCTGGATCGCGCGCACGATCGGCGTGAAATCCTGCGTGTTCGGCGGATAGCTGCGGTCATAGACCACTTTGAGGCCGAGCCGCTTGATCGTCTCGCGCGCGCCCGCGAGGACCGTCTGCGCATATTCCGCATCGGCACCGACGAGGGCGATCGTCCGCGGCTTCGGGTCCATGGTCATCGCCGTTTCGAGGAAGCCCAACGACGGGCCGAGCCGGGTCTCCTTGCCGTTCGGCAGGATCTGGAAATATTTGTCATAGTTGAAGCTGTCGTTCACACCCGTGCCGAACAGCGCCATGAACAGCAGATTCCGCTGCATGACGATCGGCATGGCGGGCGCGATCTGGCCGGTGGCATAGGCCGAGATCACGAGGTCGACCTTGTCGATGTCGAGCAGCTTCGTGTAAATGGCGGGGACGTTCGCCGGCGTGCTCTGATCGTCGTAGTAGACGAGCTCGATCGGGCGGCCGAGCAGCCCACCGGCCGCATTCACGTCGTCCCTCCAGATCTGCATCGCGAGCAAGGCGCTCTGGCCGCCAGCGCCGAGATTGCCCGTCAACGACATGCTGAGGCCGATCTTCATCGGATCGGCCGCCCGCGCCGCAGGCGCAAAGCCCAGCGCCAACATGGCCGCAAGGCCGCCGATCATGGCCGATCCAAAGCTGCGTCGATTGAACCGCATGAGTCCCCCCGTGAACGCGTGGCGCACTAGCGCCAATCCGCGGCGCTACAACTAGCACGGTCGTGGGCGGAAGCGAACACAGGTTGCACGGATTTGGGCCGCGGCCCACCGGCCGACCGCGGACGCGGTCGACGCCGACTCGAAGCCGCGCGGTCTAGGCCGCGCGCACGGTGTGGAGGAACTGCTTGACCTCGGACTGGAGGGCATCGGCCTGCTTCAGCAACAGGTCCGCCGATTTCAAAACGTCCCCGGCCGTTTCGCCCGCCTTGTCGACGGCGATACTGACGGCGCCGATGTTGCCCGACACGTCGCGCGCACCGGACGCCGCCTGCTGAACATTGCGGCTGATCTCCTGCGTCGCCGAGCTCTGCTGCTCGACCGCGCTCGCGATTGAGGCTGAAATCTCGTCGACGGTGACGATCGTGCTGGCGATTTCCTTGATCGCCGACACCGCCGAGGCCGTCTCGGCCTGGATGGCCGCGATCTGGTTACGGATGTTGTCGGTGGCCTGGGCCGTTTGCGTCGCCAGCGACTTGACCTCGCCCGCGACCACGGCGAATCCGCGGCCGGCTTCACCGGCGCGCGCGGCTTCGATCGTCGCGTTCAGCGCCAGGAGATTCGTCTGCTGCGCGATCGCGGTGATGAGAGCCGTCACTTCGCCGATCTTCTCGACCGCGGCTGACAGCCCGGCCACGGTTCCCTGCGCGTTTCGCCCTTCCTCGTTGGCGCGGCGCGCCACCGTGGAGGCGTGGGTGATCTGGCGGCCAATCTCCGCGATCGACGTCGACAGCTCGTCGGAGGCGGTCGCGACGGTCTGCACGTTCGCCGTCGCCTCGTCGGCGCCGGCCGCAACGGCGCGCGCCTGGCCGCGAGTGACCTCGGCCGACTTCGACAGCGACTGGGCGGTGCCGTGCATCTCGGTCGCCGAGCGATGCACCGTCTCGATGATGCTGCTGACCTTGCGCTCGAAATCCTCCGCCAGATCGGCGAGCGCCCGCTTCTTGTCGGTCTCGGCTTTGTGCGCGACCTGCTCGCGTTCGGCCTCCAGCCGGCGCATCGTCATGGCATTGTCCTTGAACACCTGCACGGCCTTGGCCATGCCGCCGATCTCGTCGCAGCGCGAGGTGTCGTCGATGGCGGCGGTGAGATCGCCGGCGGCGAGCCGCTCCATCGTCGATTTCAGCCTGACCATCGGCCGTTCGATGTCGCGGTTGACCATGAACGTGATGAGTGCCGTCGCCAGGATGATGCCGAACGCCGCCAGAACGAGCCAGATCAGGGTCTGGCGATACTCGGTCGCGATGTCGTCGACATAGACACCGGTGCAGATCGCCCATTGCCACGGATCGAAACCGCCGGCATAGGACACTTTCTGCACGGGCTCTTTGCTGTCGGGGCGCGGAAAACGGTAGTAGACGAAGCCGCCGCCCGCTTTGGCCGCCTCGATCTGCAGCTTCACGTTGGGGACGCCGTCGGGATCCTTGGCGTCGAGCCGCACCTGGCCTTCGAGCTTCCGGTTCGGATCGTTCAGCACCGTCATCCCCTGATAGGTCTGAACGAAGAAATAGTCGTTCGCGCCGTAGCGCAGCGGACGCAGCGCTTCTATGGCGCCAGCTTGCGCCTGCTCGCGACTGAGCGTTCCCGCGATCTCCTTGGCGTGCCACGACTTGGCTATGCTGAGCCCCACCTCGATCAGGCGCTGCGTCTGGATCTCGCGGTCGCTCACCATCTTAGCGTGCAGGAAGCTGGCACCCACGGCCGCCGCCGCGGAGAGCGCCAGAGCCGTGAGCCCGAGCAACAGGCTGAGCTTGATTTTGATCTTCAGCGCGCCGAGGAGCTTCATTGTCTTGATCCGGGTAACCAGTCGTTAGGGACGTTTTTGAGGCCCGGCGGGAGCCGGTTCGGTGACACAACCCAAAGTAGGGGGGGCAAGTAAAAAATTCGTCAAATTAAGAAATTAAGGGTCTGCCAGGACGAAAGGTCGCGAATTAAGGCTCAGACGGCACAAAAGACGGCGATCACGCCCGTCGCCACGGCGGCCAGCGCCGCCGCATACAGACCATTGCCCCGCAGCCCCAGGCCCCGCGCCGGAATGCCGAAGCTGGTCACCGTCACCATCGTCAGCACCGAGATCGGGGTGAGCAGCATCGATAACATGAACGTGATGATCCACAGCCCATAAAGACCCGTGTCGGTGATGCCAAGACTGGCCGCCGACACTGTCGGCGCGAGGAGCGCGAACGGCACCATTGGGTGAATGCCGGCGACAGTGACGAGCGGAACCGCGAACAGGATCGCGGCGATGCCCCAGACGCCGCCGGGCAGGGCGGCAACGGCAAAGGATTTCGCGGCCGCGCTGACTTCGGGAATCTGCATGACGCCGACCAGCAACCCGCAGGCGAGGAACAGCGCCGTTTCCGGCATGATCGACGTCCAGCGCTCGACGATCTCTTCGTCGGCGCGCGCCAGGGCGGTGGCAGGATCGCGGCGGCCCCAGAACAGCATGCAGCTGAGTGCCACCACCGAAGACGCCACCGAGATCGCCAGGGTCACCGACAAGCCGAGCACGAGATGGGCGACGAGTGTCGCCGCGAATTCGACGACCAGGATGCCCAACGCAATCGCCACGTTGACGCGGCGGTGCTCGACCGGCTCCATGACCAGCGGCTTCGCCATGACGCCGGCGAGCACGGCGCCGATGAGGGCGAGCGGCGCGCCCAGCACCAGCGAGTCGCTCCAGGACACGCCGGGGAACGTCGCCATCACCGCGGCCACCGAAGCGGTGGACGGCGCCAGCAGCATCGACAGAACCAAGCCGCGCATCGAGGCGCAGGCCGCGACATCCTCGGGTGCGGTCCGCCGGCTGAGGGTGGCACCGGCCACGCCGACCGCGCCGAAGCTGAGGCCGAGCGCCGCCCCGCAAGACGCGAACACCACGGCCACCGGCCGCAGCGGCGCCGGGAACCGGGCCAACGTCGCGGCGAGTGCCGCATCAAGCTGGCGGTCGGCGAAGATCGGCCGCAGCAGGGCCACGCACAGCATCAGAACCACGACGCTCGACATGCGCGCGGCCGTGGCCAGGATCACCGCCGGCTCCGGAGCCAGCGCCCAGCCGACCCCGAGCGCACCGAGTGCTACGGCGAGGGCGACCCGGCCGCTCGCCCGGTTAAGCCAGTGACGCCAGCCGGCAGCCAGACCGGCGACGAAGAGGAGCGCCGCTGCCGCATCCCAGCCGACCTGGCCGGACAGCTCGCCGGCGCAGGTGGCGGCAAGGGCCGCACCGAAGCTGGTGAGACGCCAAGGCAGATCGCGGACGCCGTCGCTCGCGGCGACGGTCGTGACCGTAGTAGATGTCATGATGTTTGGCTCAGGCCCCGTGCATACGAACGCGGATCAGGTGCCGATCGCGATCCTTGAAATCCGTCCGGGCGTGCAGCATGACGTGGTTGTCGATGACGATCGCCTCGTCGTCCTGCAGCTGATAGAAGAGACGGCCTTCGCTGGCCTCGGCCTTGGCGCGGAAATGCTCGATCGCCCAGACCCGCTCGTTGGTCCGGAGGTCCTCGCGCAGCGCGAAGCCGGCCATCAGGCAGTCATAGCGGAAGCGCACGAAAGGCGTTTCGCCCAGGACGGGAGCGGTGATGAGGCGCTCGTCCTTGAAGAACGCATCCGGCACGCGGAACGGGAACTCGTTGCCGCGCAGGATCTCGATGCATTCGCGGCCCTCGACCGTGCGGGCCAGCTCGTTGATCAGCCGGGGCACGTTCAACAGGACGGACATCCCGCCCTCGGTCGCCTGCTTCACGACATAGAGCGCATTGTACTTCTCCGGTTGCGGCGCGAAGGCGCTGTCGGTGTGCAGCGGTGCCTCGCCCGCCTCCTCGGAGAACGTCGTCTTGTAGTCGACCGTCTTCTTGACCTGCTCGACGCGCGGCTTGACGGGCCACAGCACGCGCTTGTCCTTGTTGTGATCGGTCGGCGAGCCGACGCTGCGGGTGAGCACCAGCACCAGGGTGTCGCGGACGACCTGCGGGTAACGGCCGTAGCCGAGGCCGCGCAGCACGACGCAAGCCGGCTCGAGCGCCACCATGTCGCGGACGAGGCCGGCGAGCTCTTCGATCTCCGGCCAGTAGTTCGCCGCAAGCTCCTTCAGGGCTGCCTGGCCCTGCTCGATCTCAAACGGCGTGGCAACACCAAGTCCGTCGGCAAGGTTTTGGCCGGCGACGCAGTTCGCTGCCAAGGCGACGAGGAACTGCTCCGGCGGCTGAAACGCGCTCACATCGACGCTCGGGAGGACGTTCAGAGGCCGTTTCGGCTTGGCGCTCACCGAACGGCGACTGAGATGGCTCGAAATGCCGTAAAGGCCCTTCGAGTCCTGTTGCTTCATCCTTAATTGCATCACGGGTCCCTCATTTTTATGGACTGATGACGTCGTCTATTGCGACGTCTTCTCAGAACGCCGTGGTTTCTACGGGACAGAGCTTGATACCGTCTTAAACGATACGGTTGATGGCGAGTGAAAAATCGCTACAAATCGCGCGATACACGGGGGCGCGCCCGCCCATAATCGCGCCACGCCGCGACAAGTTTCGACAGTGGCGAACCGGTTCATCGCGCATTAACCAAAACGGATACGGCATGCAGGGGGTCGCCGAAGACTTCATCCGAACGCGGCGCTCGCCGGCGTGATGAGAATTGCGGCAGGCGTCCCGCTCGTCGCCGCGTTTGGGCAACACGATCGAAGACCGACAAGACCAAAAATTATTTCGCGGCGCGCCGGGCTCGTTCAGCGGCCGGAGCGGCGGCGGACGCGAGCTGTCGCGGCGCAGGCCCGCGCCGATTCTCTTTCGCGGCCGGCGACGTGCTCCTGTCACGGACTTCAGGTAATGTCGGCGTGGCGGTCGGATGCGCGGAATCGCGACGACGACGGCCGCTGGGGGAAGCCGGGGTTTGGTCGCGACCACGCCGATGGCTGGATCAACGGGGGGTGAGATGGAAACGGATCACGCAGCGCTCCGCCGCACGATCGTCGCCGGCGTCGTGGGCAACGTCATGGAGTGGTACGACTTCTCGGTCTACGGCTACTTCGCGGTCAGCATCGGTCACCCCTTTTTCCCATGATTCGCCTCAATGAGCGGCTGCGCCGCATCGGCGCATCGATCGACGGCAGGCTGCCGCATTGGGCTCCGCAGCAGGCGGCGGCCTGCCGCCGTCCGGCAAAGCCTCGACGCCGCGCCGGCAACGCGATAGAAGACGTTCGAATTCGCTCGCGGCGCGCCGGGTTAGCTCAGCGGTAGAGCAGCGGTTTTGTAAACGTTTTTTGGGCCTTCTCATAGGTACACATACGTTTTAAGAATCGCCTAGTTTTTACTATATTTCATGTAGTTAGTGTCTTATGGTGGAACATAGCAGTCCGCCCCTGCGGAGCACATTCCTGAGCCTATAGCGAGCCTAAGAATGCCTCAGGTGAACCTCACTGACCTTGCCATTCACAACCTCGCGGCGCCCACAGCCGGCCAAGTGACCTATTGGGACAAAGGGCTCGCTGGATTTGGCGTGCGGGTCAGCCAGGGCGGCACAAAGACCTTCACGCTCGTCCACGGCGAGCAGCGTTCCCGGCTCACCATCGGCCGCTATCCGATCATCTCGCTCAAAGATGCGCGCGCCGAGGCGAAGCGTATTCTCGCCAAACGCACGCTCGAAACCCATCGAGGGCCAAGCATCAAGTTCGATGACGCGCTGGAGCTGTTCTACACGACGCACTGCGCAAGGTTGAAGCCGCGCACGGTCAAAGACAACAAGCGCATCCTCAACAAGCATTTTCTGCCGAAGCTGCGCACGGAGCTTTTGGAAAATATAACTCCGCATCATATCGATCAGATCGTCGACAAGCTCGTCTCGACGCCAATGGAGGCCAATCACGCCTTCAGCGTCGGGCGAACCTTCTTTCGCTTCGCGGTGAAGCGGCATTACCTCGCGCACAGCCCTTGCGAGGGAATGTCCCTGCCGTTCAAGCCTGGGGCACGCGACAGGGTGCTCAGCGACAAGGAGATTGCCGCCCTATATCGCGCGGCGACCGACTATCCCTTCGGCACGATCGTGCGGCTCCTTATTCTCACCGGGCAGCGCCGCGGAGAAGTTGCCGCCCTCAAGTGGAGCTATATCGACAAAAGGCGAAAGACCATTACCCTGCCCGCCTCTATCACGAAGAACAACCGGCAGCACACGTTCCCCTACGGGAAGATGGCGGCGGCGCTGCTCTCGAAGCTCGACGAAGACGGCGAATACTTATTCCCAGCGCGCGGCAAGCCTGAGCACGCCTTCACGGGATGGTCTAAATGCAAGTTGGCGCTCGATGAAACGAGTCACATAGCTCCGTGGACGCTTCACGATCTGCGCCGGACATTCGCCACCAAGCTCGCGGAACTCCGTGTCCCGGTGCATGTCGCGGAAAAACTCCTCAACCACACCTCAGGCACTCTCGGCGGTATCGTGGCTGTCTATAATCGCCACGCCTACGAGAGCGAAATGCGGGAGGCCATCACAGCCTGGGAGACCCATTTGCGAGCCCTGCTCCGCCGCAAGTGACGTTTCGACGCTCTCTTTGACTGGCATTTTCATATCGATGTCTAGGTCCGTCGACTTTCGGCGGAAGGTAGAAAGCCTTCGATTCTGTAGCCACCCAGGTCTAGTCTGCTGCGAATACTCAGACGTTGTTCCGAAGCGATTTAGAGCTGCTGAGCAACCTTGTTGCGCGGTATCCCTCGCGCCAATACCATCACTGCGGGATCCCCCATCGCGTGAAAGTGGGCCCACACAGGAGGTCTCTGCGCGTAAGACGCGGCAGCGATGTCCGCTTCCGATGGCTGCGCGGACGAGTACGAGTTAGCAGAACGTGTCAGTGAAGTGCCAACAAGCGACATGGACGAGGAACGATCCGATCGCCATGGAACGGCGCCATATTCTAAAGGGCGAGAAGAGGGGCGCCTGGCAAGAAGCATGCGTGAATTCGTAGCCTTGGCGGTAGCCTTGGCGAGGGAGCATCTGCGGACTTTAGAGCAGTACCGATCGCCGGGTCTGCACCTCGCGCGATTTTTCCGCGCCCTGAGTCGATGCCCGGCAGCGGCTATCTGAAGTTCAGGAACGACCGCGGCCGCGACACGGTTCCGCTTCGATCCTCGATTGACACCGCTCGATGCCGACCCGCCGGACAGCTTCTTTGCTGACCATAACGCAGCCTGAGCAGAGCCGCGTCGCGGGACAGGTCCAATCGCCTTCACGAGATTCAACCGGATATCGCCGCGTTGATCCATGGCGAAACGGGATGCGGCTCTGGTCCTATCGTAGTATCGACGACAGTTGGATGTGTAAGCGCCGGAGTAAAAATCCCTTAGTGAAGCGGCCGGGTCGTCCGGTCCCTGTCGCAAATGCCGTCGGAACAGAATGCAGACCAGCGCTAGAGCTGTCTTGAATAGTGACCTCGACTGGCTGAGCTCGCTGGTGATGGAATACAATCGGGAAGACCGAACACGATGCAGGCCGGCTGTTGACTGTCAGTGTGGCGCGAGACGGGACGCGCGCCCACGTTGCTGCCAGCGAGCAGTCATAGAGGCGCGCCGTGCAGCGTCAGGCGGCTATGCGTTCGTAGCGATGGTGTAGGCCGCCTACCTGTGGAATGGCGATGATATTGCCGTTCGCAGACGGCGCTATAGGACGAATGTCCGGGCAATCCTTATCGAGGCCGAGATGCGTGCCGGACGCCGCGCGGGAGATGCTCCGCTTCTTCCTCGAGCACCCGCATCCCACGGCTGCGCAATAGGGTGCAATCGATCGGCCGATATGTGCAGCGCAGGTACGCGTTTCCGAAGCAACAGACCGTTGCAGGTGTTAGCGCCCATATTTCCTGGAGTCCTTCAGACTTGCGTGAATTTCCGTTACAGCATGCGGTAACAGTCTCGAAAAGGATGCGGTAACGGGTCGGTCGGTTCCCGAAAATTTCGAAGTCCTACCTTTGAAATCCCTATCGGCGAGTGCGAACTCGGCCATAAAGGCACAGAAAGGTACATAAGGGCCCCAAACGTGCCCCCTCGAGCACCACTGGGCTCGGCGAGGCATCTCCATCATAATTGATTGGCAGTCGATCAGCTTCGTCCCTGGCGCACTAGCAATGCGGCTTGAGCGCGCCGGCCAGCTCCACCAGCCGGGCGTGCGGAATTCCGTCCGGGAGGTTGACGATGTCGCAGATCGCCAGCCGCATGTAGTTTTTGGGAATGTTCGTCCATCGCTCCAGCAAAGCGCGGCGGCGGTTTGGCGTCGACACGCTGTCGAAATGAATCGGCACGCAGACCGGCAGTCGCCGCCCGGGCCGACCCGCAGCTCACGCAGGCGGCGTTGGAGAATCTACTCGGGAATGCGTGGAAGTTCACGCGCAAGACTCCCGAAGTGCGGATCGAGTTTGGCAAGACGAAGCACCGAGGAAAGTCGGCCTATTTCATCCGCGACAACGGCGCGAGCTTCGCGTATGCCGGCAAATTGTTTGCACCTTTTCAGCGGCAGGCCGTTACGCTGATGCATGACGGGGCCGCGGACCTCATTCTCAAGAGCAATCTATCGCGTCTCGTGCCGGCGAGCCCGTGTCGCGTTCGCCGCTCTGTGTGGCAAAGTCTTCCGCAGTGGGCCGTAATATTGGCCTGTTGATTTTATCATTTCAGTTTTTCAGGCGACGGCCGTAATATTTGGATCGGCCGGCTGCAACTCCGGTCGTTCCAAAATAACGACGCGAAAGCGCGGCTCCATCTCTGCCGGCCCGTGGGATCGTTTGATGCCGCGCGTGATGGCGTGCGCCCCTTGACGGCGCACTTGATCAAAGGAGGACACAATGGAGTACAGGACGGTCGACGATCTGCATGGCGTGGCCCGCATCGTTCCGGTCGGAACTTCGAAGATGTCCAGGCGACAACGGCTCGAGCGGTGGGCTATGCTGCTCGAGCAGGATGAGCAACGACGGCTCACGCCACTCAGGCGGATCGAGTTTTTGCCGGAGCGGGAGTGGATCGGTCTGCGCAGCGACAACTCTGCCCTGATCGTCGCTGCGGAGGACGCTGTGCTACGAGACGAGGGCCTCAAGAGCGACCGTCTCGGCGATGCCATGGCGTTTTTCGATCTTTCGGCGCACCAGGCGCATTACCTGCTGTGCGACTGCAATTACCAGGGTGCCACGACCGCGGGACGCGTCGCCGGCCGCATACGGTCGATGGTCAACGGGGTCTTGTGGGGTGACCTCTGGCATAGGATACGGGGCATTTGACATGAGGGTTGGGCCAGCCGAACTCGTCCTCAAGAGCGACGAGGCGCGCAGGTCTGATGTCAGGTCTGATGTCAGGTCTGATGTCAGGTCTGATGTCAGGTCTGATGTCAGGTCTGATGTCAGGTCTGATGTCAGGTCTGATGTCAG
>WNFI01516799.1_pt1 | contig 33578 bp, 29 predicted proteins | sample 5400471 | NCBI WGS metagenome assembly WNFI01 (sample SAMN13153348, study PRJNA577476) | soil metagenome | isolation source: 100 cm saprolite on Douglas fir-dominated hillslope | place: USA:California | collected 2013-09-17 | reverse complement strand
ATAAATATATGAAAAAGTAGTACCTTCACAAAGGTGTAATTGGCGTTATAAACAGAAAATGGCGCCAATTTCTTTTGATGCACCGTACTAAAAATAAAAATATGAAAAATAGTCTTGTTGGCTTATTCCTGCTCTTTTCAGCTCCCATCTTCGCACAAGTTACAGTGACCGAAAAATTTCAAAAGATTGGGACCGTCCAGGAAGCGCAACAATTCATCGATGCCAATCCGGCGCTCAAACCGGCCTTGCTCCATCTCTCCGTCGGGAAAGACACGACCCTCATTGAAAAAAGATTATTACGGCAAAACAAAGGCGATATTTTTTCTGTAGGTTATGTCACCTATAAGGTCCTGGAGGCAACGGAAACAATTAAGTACCGGGCAAATTATATCTTCCTCGATGGCTCGTCTTTATCCGTGCCCCAAGTCGACAGTCTCAAAAAATTGATTGCTCAAAAAGCCTCTTCCGGCGCTTCATTCGATCAGCTCTCCGATCAATACACTATGGATGGTAATACCACCCATGGCGATACCGGCTGGTTTTTCGGAGAAGAAATGATGCCCAAGGAATTCCAGGACGCTGTCAAGAACCATAAAACGGGCGATATCTTTTTTGTGGATGTAGCAGAGCGGCAATGGCATTATATCGTCAAAAAGACCTACGATGACCAGGATAAGAAAGACATAACCGTTCTGCGGGCGAACGGCAGATAAGCCACGCCATACCAAATCCATCATATAATGCCGCTGGCGCAGTCCAACAGGGGATTACAAAAAGGGCGTTTTACCCCGATAATAGGGTGTTTAAACGGTTTTTTTCAGAAGCTGAAGTCTGTACCTTTATCCCATCACCTCGTTCACTATCCTACAAAATACTTTCCTGGTATGTCTCTTTTTTATTAGCCCGGCCCCATTTCCCGGTAAGAATGGGGTATTCGCATGGATTTAAACCTTAAAGCATGGCTAAACTTGGCTGGGAGAAAACGGCTATTATTATTGGCATGGTCAGCGCTGTTATTACGATTATTATATTTATTACCGGCAAAACGCATTTGTTTGGACACAATGAGCCTCCCTCTGGTATTCCTATTAGTATTATAAATAGTAATAATAACTCAACGACTATCATTCGATCTTCAACTCCACCGGTAGTCACCCCCCCGGATAAAACAACGAGATCATCTCCGCACCACCGTGATTCTGCGAACGCGCCATTCCACGCGGTTAAAAAGGCTTTTCTCTGTATTCAAACGATGCGCACTGGTCAGCAATGGGACAACAATCTTTCTAAAAAACTCGCTCTTCTCTTTGCCGATAAAGGATACGAGGCTAAAGAAACAGGTCTGGGGTCAAAGGAATATAGCTTTGACAACCTTGTTTCTTATAACCTTACCCTTAGTGCACCGGAAGAAAAGAAAGGCCCTTTCAATACCGTAACAATAGATTATACAGTAGAACTGACCCTGGAATTTTACAATGGCCTGGAAACGATCCCATGCACGCACCGCATTTATCATGAAACGGTATCCGTCAATAAGGGTGTTGGTAAAGACGCTATACTCATACAGGGAGTTACAGGTCTCGTCTCCCAATTGAAAAATGAGACATCCTTTCCATTTTGCATCCAAAAATAAAATGGCACGTTTAACTAAAAATAAAATGAAAAAACTACCTATTACACTGTTCGCCCTATGCACTATCCTGTTCGCGCAAGCCCAGGATGCCCAGGATACCCGCCTTGTAGGCGTTGTCGCATTTGCAACCAATACATACCAGGACTCTCTGGCTGCAAAAGATGTATATGCCACTATATCCAGGTTGTTGATACAAACCAAGCGGTTTACCGTATTGGAAATAGATAAATGGAAGCAAACGCAGGAGGAGATCGACCGCCAGAAAGGCACTGCTTTTATAGAGCAGGATATTGTGGCAAAAGGGAAAAGTCTCGGCGCCAGGATACTGGTGATAGGTTTTGTAAAGAATGCAGAACTATACCAGGATCAGGGCCTTTATTCGGCGCGGGTGGATTATGAGGTCAGGTTCCTCGACGTCGAAACAGGTAAGATGATCGCAGCCTCCTCCTTTAAAGGGGATAGCGAAACCATGATGAATGCAGGAGCGAAAGCAAGCAAAGGATTGACAAGAATGATAATGCCTTCAGTGATAACGGGAAGAGGGAACTGGAAATCGATATATCTCGCCAGTTCAGCCTTTGCTGCAATGTCGGATGCCGATAAAAAAGCTATTAAAGGTAAACTGGTGGACGCTATCGAGGCCACTTCCGGCAAGGTCAACGCATGGATAAGGAGTACGTTCAACTTCAACCTGCTTTTTCTGAAAGCAATGGATGAAGACAAAAAGAAGGGCGTCCAGTCTGTGCTGATTGAAGGAGGGGAGGATATCGGCATGCAGGAAGGCGCCAGGTTGAAAATGGTTTTGGTGACAGAAACGGAAACCAGCAGAGGCAGAATTCGTGACGAAGAACCTATCGCCGAACTCCAGGTAGAAGAAGTACGGGCGCAAACCTCCAAATGCAGAGTGATCAGCGGAGGCAAGCGCATTATTGAAGGATCGGAAAGCAAAAATTTGCGAATTGTATTTAACTGATAGATTATTTATGAAAACAGGGATTACAACACTGTTCTTTGCTTTTTTTCTTTTCAGATCCGCTGACGCCCAGCCTCCGGGTGACAATACCCGTTCTCTGCTGTCTATTATGGTTGTCCCTTACACATTTGGCAACGAAGATATACTGCTAAGGCTGGAGAAGGATACGGGGTACAAAAATGCTATCTCCGTCATCAACAGTGCATTAATCAACATGGGTTACACGAAAACGCTCGACTTTAAAACTTATAAAGAGAATATAGACGATAAAAACCTGGTTACGGGAGACAAAACCTGGTCTGAAAAGATAAATATATACATCGAGAATGCCCCCGTTGACATTATTATAGAAACAGAAATTACCTGGATCAACCCTCCGGGAAACCCCCGTGACCGGCAGGCTAAGCTACGGCTGAAAGCTATCGATAAGTATACCAGCGCCATATATGCGGATAATGGATCCATTCAATCTGCTCAGCGGGAATTTCCCGACCTGGGCACTGCAGTGGAATCTGCGCTGGCAAGAGATGGCAGGGTCCAGTTCAAAAAATTCCTCGACCAGTTAGATGTATCTTATACGAATCTCATGACGAATGGCCGGCAGGTAAGCATACGATTTGGCATCAGCAACGAGAACCATGATGTAGGGTTTTCCAATCTCATTGACAGTGAAAGGCTGGCGGACAAAATTGAGGGATTTCTCCGCCAGAAAGCTTTCCACAAGCAGTATAATGTTTTGGGCGAAAGTGGTTCCTATATGGATTTTGCTGTAATTATACCGGTAATCGACCAGGACGGTATCCCCCAAACGCCCAGCTGGTTCCTGCGCAGGGAAATGGACAGCTATTTCCGCCGCTGGGGATTTGATATCACCTTTTCTGTTGTTGGCAATTGGATCAATTTTACGCTGTTAAAAAGAAACCATTGAAGAAACTGACTCAGGTAATTTATCCCTGCATCTTCCAGAACCTCCATCATGAACCCTCATGATTTTTTCACAGCCCTCTTCTTTATAAAAAGCATAGTCATCAACGTCCCTGAAAAAGCGAGCCCCGCCGATAAACGCATGATCTTGGCATACGCCTCGATAAAACCTTCGTGATAGGTTCTCTCAAGGATCGCTTTATCGGCAGCAGCCTGGACCTGCGCCGGCACTTTTGCATTGCCAAGATTAGCCGCCTCCGCCATAACGGCCTTCCGGTCTTTTACATCAAGAGACAGTTGGTTTAGCCGTTCTTGCAGCGCGCCGGAAAAAAACAGCACGGCCAGAGCGCCAAAGATAGCATTGGCAAATACATTGGATATTCTTGACACTGCATTGTTGATGCCGGAAGCGGTCCCTGACAAATGATCGCCCACAGAACCCATCACCGCAGTGGTAAGCGGCGCAACTGTAAACGACATACCCAGACCTAAAATAAGTACGCCGGGAAAAAAGCTTGTCCAGTAATCGGAAGGGCCCCCTGTTTGTTTCACAAAGGATAAGAATAACAGCCCCGCTCCCGCCGTGGCTGGTCCCGCAATCAGTAGTGGCCTTGGTCCATATTTGTCGGCAAGGCTGCCGGCCCGCCGGGCCACCGATACCATCAGTATTGTGAAAGGCAAAAAGGTGAGTCCTGACTGTAGCTGGCTATAACCCTGCACCTGCACCAGGTTTAAGGAAAGAAACAGCATACCTGCGCCAAGTCCCGCATATAGGAAAAAGGTAAGCAGATTCACCCCGCTGAAAGTCCGGTTGGTAAATAAATTTAAAGGCATCATCGGATGCTTGCTTTTATACTCAATGAATATAAAAGCAGTTAACAGCAACAGTCCCCCTGTCAGGGAGACAACTACCTCCCAATTATTAAAGCCGATGGCAGGAATGCGTAAGAAGCCAAACGTAAGGGCCGCCAGTCCCAAGGCTATAGCAACGGCCCCGGAAAGATCGATATTGGGATCGCTTTCGGCTTCCTTGCTTTCTTTTACCGTTCGCCAAAGAATGAACAGAGCGGCCAGCCCAATCGGAACGTTGATGAAAAAGATAAAACGCCATAAACCGGCATCAGCCAAAGCCCCTCCCAGTATAGGGCCTCCCATGGTAACGACCGTGGTGATCGCCGACCAGGTGCCGATAGCTTTCCCTCTTTCTTTTTCATCGATAGAAGAAGAGATCAGTGACAGACTTCCCGGGATCATCAGGGCGCCGCCAATCCCCTGGAGGATCCTGAACCCGATTAATAAGGTTACCGTAGTCGCCAACCCGCAAGCCGCCGAGCCGGCGATAAAAATAAAGATGCCCGCCATGAACATTTTTTTGCGGCCCAGTTTATCGCCTAAAGAGCCGCCAATGAGTATCAGCGCCGCCAGCATCAACAGGTAGGCGTTCAATATCCAGAATAGATCGGCGCCGGTTGCCTGAAGGCTTTGTTGTAAAGAAGGCAAAACGACGTTGAGGGCCGTGCCATCGATAAAAGCCATTGCGGAAGCCAGTATGGCCGAAACCATAACCCATTTACCTTCAGAACTGCTAAGCGCCACTGTCGCCATACGTCAAAGTTAAATCTTACTTCAATTCAAAAAGAGCGAGACGCTGCTCCACCATTCCCTTATTGATAAAATCAACAGATTGGCCGGCTTCCACAAAGATGAAATCCCCTTTTTTAGCAAAGATTTTATCATTCACCGTCACCACCCCCGCCGCTGCATCCGTGAGCCTCACCGCTACTATACGAGCCTTTCGCCGGGGCAGCTGGAGTCTGGCCTGCGCATTCAAAGTGAGACGATAACCTCTGACAGGCTTTTCATCGAACAACAAGGTAAACGACTTATTATCCAATGGGGGATCGATGGGCTGCGGATTTTTGTTCGGCAACTCCATGTCTATCACATGAAATTCAGTGGTATCGCTATTCCATACCCGGTGGATACGCGGTTTGGTATAAAAGCCCTCGAACCAGATATGCCCGTCATTAAAACTCGCTTTCTCCGGCTCAACGATGACTTGCGAACCCGTTTTAGTATTGCTGAGGATCATGAATACCGAAGGTGTCGAATGTTTGTGAATAAGCGAAGTGTCGCCAGGTGGAATATGCACATCCAATACCCGCACCCAGGCATTTTCAAAAACCTTATGATGACGGGGTTCTTCGCTTACCTGTATTTGCGCCGAACAGGACATCACCCCTGCCAGCAGGACGGCGGTGAAAAGAAATGAAAGCTTCATGATTTTTTTGATGAAAGTAGAGAAAAAATAACAGAGCGGCAGTCTTAAAAAAAAATGAGCCGGATAAAGAATTATCCGGCCTTGATGCAAAAAATCCTCTTCAAAATTCAAAACCCTGTGTTACCTGGAAAAATAAATGGTACGTCAACTATATAATTAATGAAATCCTCCCGACTGCAATAGGAGATGGGTAAGCCAACTGATATAAATGATATAATAAAGCCCGATAAAGCTGATACAGTAAATGAATTTTTTGTTGTCAATCAAGGAGATCTTGCCCTCCATCTCCTGTATTTCCTGATCGATTTGCATAAAATTATTTTTTGATGAGCCGGTTGCTCTAAATAGTAAGCTCCGGAGGTGAAAATGTAACCGGGACGACAACAGAATTTCATGAAATTTTTTAACTAATTGATTTTCATCACATTGTATAATAAAGGAATTTTGCAATATAAATAGATCCTGCCGGTTACAATCCCGCTCACAGCTTTTACTAATAATAGTCGCCTTTTTTTGGTGCGATTATATTTGAAACCGAAAAAAAAATTACTATTTTGTTAAGTACTAACCCTTAATTAATCCGAGTCTATGAAAAAAAATACATACATATATCCTTTGCTGGGATTGATCCTATGCATGGCCCTATTCGCTTGTCATAAGACCCTCACCCAGGTACAACCTGCCGGTCCAACCCCGCAGGATTCTACTATCTCTCCGATCGTAAAGCCGGACAGCGTGCCAACGACACCCTATCCGCAAACGCCCGTCACCGGCTGCTCCTATGCGCCCAATTACGGGGATTCGATCATTTATCCGCAACCGACGAACGGCCAGGACTATATCGTCCACCCCATTAATAACCCGGGCCCGGGCAAATACCTTTCATGGCCGATAGGGCTGGCCATCGACTCCATCACAGGGGCCATCGATGTAACAAAAAGCGAGACCGGGATGAAATATGCTATCGGCTTTGTAAAAAGCGGAACCACTGATACCTGTTTAAATATCCTGATCATCGGCGGGGCAGCTTATATGGACAGCGTATATGTTTTGGCCAATGGTGCGACAACGGCAGTACCTTATTATGAAGCCAATCCCTATTTGCCGGCAGTCTGTAGCGGCGCCGGTAGCGGCTGTACATTCGATGTCACAGGATCGGCGGCTAGCATGAGAGTGATCGTGAATCCATCCACCGGTGTGATCGACTTGAAAAAGACACTTGACGGATCCACTCTTTTAGGGGGGGCATTTGGTCTTATTCCCCTGAACGGGACGACCGTTAACGTCCCCATTTATTACCGGCTCAACGACCCAAGTAATAATGCCCTGCAGCATATAAATGTCCAGTTAGTCTACTATTATAGCAAATCACAGATAGGGCAGGGACTGCTGTCTAACATACTCTATAAACTCAACAATATATTAGCCGGTAACCTGATCAGCACGACCAGCAATCCAAGGCCCCCTCTCGTCTATATCGTCAGGATCCAATAAAATCACGGCTTTTATCGGTGACTTGGCTCTGCCCGGAAATTAATGTAACTTCATCGACGTGAGAATATGCATGACCTTACTCGCGTTCCTGGCATTAGGTTCCCTTAATTTTGGCAATCCCGGTATACCCCTAAGCCGGATCCTTACACTCTACCATAAAGCGGACGGCTTATTTAACCTTCCCAATTCCACCCCCGTTGACGACAGTGAGGCGTTGGCTGGTTTTGAGCAGGTGATCGCCGAACTCCAAAAATATCCGGACTTTAGCGATAAGGACACCCTCTTATTCCAGTCCTGGCTGAAAAAAGGGGTTTTGCTCGACGTTAAATACAACTATACCGGGGCCAAAGAGGCTTATTGCAGGGCATTAAGTTTCCATAAGGAAAACGATTCTTTGGGTTTCGTGGCGTATATATATGCAGGTACCAGTTATTACAACCTCAACAATTTTGACTCCGCCAACTATTTCCTGCTCAAAGCGGAATCCACGGCCGATCGGTTCCGGGACCCGGACGATGAGGTCAGGTTGTATAATACATTGGGCGCCCTGTACCATGCTAATGGCAATTATCAGCAGGGAAAGAATTATTTTAGCCGGGCCCTTGAAATAATTAAAGGCAAAAAACCTTTTGACACTACCTATGCCGTCACCATCGAGACGAATATCGCTACTTCTTTTTCCCAGCTTGGATTATACCAGGAGTCCCTTTCGATCTATAATAAGATCCTTACCTATCGAATATCTACCGATCATACCTATCTAAACATGGGTACAGCCTATGCTGCCCTGAATAAATACCGGAAAGCGATGGCCTGTTTCAGAAAAGTGGATGGTACCAAGGTACCAGGGGTCTTCAATGAAATGGGATATATGCAATTCCAATTACATAGGCCCGATTCTGCCGCCTGGTTCCTGGATCGGTTGCAATCTCCCGGAAATACCGGCAAGCTGAATGACCTGGACCTGGGAATCAATGATTTATACAGGGCTGATCTGCTTGCCGGCCAACAGCAATATTTCGCTTCCTTAAAGAGCCTCCAGAGGGCCATTATTGTATTTTCCAGCAATTTTAGCAACGAAGACATTTTTTCAAACCCCTCAAATTTTACGGGAACATTTGCCTCTTATCGTTTATTCGATGCCTTGTTTAAAAAAGCAGTTTTTTTTGAGCGCCTGTTCAGGACCCAGCCCAAAGAAGAATACCTGCGGGCCTCTTACGAAGCCTATAAAGCCGCCTTATCCCTATTGCGGTATATTGAAAAAAGCTATGATACGGATGATGCAAAAATATTTCTGAAGAAAAATAACGGAGAGGTTTACCGGGGAGCCTTATCCGTATGCCTGGAACTATACCGCTTACACCCGGGAGACAATTACCTTGAACAGGCCTTCCTGATCGGCGAGAAAAACAAAGCGTCTATCATTATTGCCAACCTGAAAGAAAGAGTTTCCAATAAAATACCGGGGATAGAGTCGACCTTATTACAGCGCGAAAGGAATATCAAATACAATATCGCCCGTCTGAATGTCAAGAGTGAAGAGACTTCAGATAGGGGAGAAGCCGAAAAGATCGCCCGTGAAAAAGCCGGTTATGAAATAGAACTATCCCGTTTACAAAAAGAGCTGGAACAAAACGGCAATTATTATAAATTAAAATACGACGATTCATCCCCGGGTTTAAAGGAATTACAACAGCGCCTGAATGATCAGCAGGCCCTCATAAGCTTTTATGCCACAAAAGAAGCCCTGCATATCTTTATAGTGACCCAATCCTCTTTTGCATATACCCGCGTCGATTCCTTATCTACCCTGCAAAAAGGATGAATGGATCATTATCCCCGATGGATTTTTATATTTCCTTCCTTTCGAGTCACTGCCTGCAGACAAGTTGGGTACGGCATTATTGGAAACGACAACGATCAGCTATCAGTTCTCGGCCAGGCTGATTGCGTCCCCCGCGACCCCCGCCGAAAGATCTGTAAGCGTCCTGGCATTTGCCCCCTTTGCAGGAAAAGGGTCAAGCTCAGGTCAACCCGGTTCTTCCGGGTTTAGCCAATTACCCGCTTCCCGGGAAGAAGTGGCTGGCCTGCAGGGTAAGGTCTACATCGACAGCCTGGCAACCAAAGCGCGGTTTTTAAAAGAGATCAATAAATATCCCATTGTACATTTGGCCACTCATGCCGTCTCCGCTGTCAACAACGCTTCCGCGTCATTTATAGCTTTTTATCCTGAAAAAGGCTCTCTAATAGAAGATTGCTTATACCTGGAAGAACTCTATGGTCTTAACATGAACGCTACCAGGTTGGTGATCATTAGCGCCTGCGAGACAGGACAGGGAGAATTGGTAAGTAATGAAGGCGTGATAAGTCTGGCAAGAGCCTTTGCCTATGCCGGCTGTGAAAGTACCATCAACAGTCTCTGGAAGGCCGATGATAAGGCTACGTCCTTTATCCTCGGACAGTTTCATGTGTACCTCCAAAAAGGGTATACAAAATCAAAAGCTTTACGGCAGGCTAAACTGGATTACTTAAAAAGTGATGCGATCAATAAAAGCCCTGCCTATTGGTCGCATCTGATACTGATAGGGGATACTGAACCTCTTTATGCACCAGGAATGAGAGCTTCCTACAAATGGGGCCTCATCATAGTTCTCCTGGCCATCCTTTCCTGGTTCTTCGTAGGGATTAGAAAAAGAATTCATCGGAAATCGGAATGAGGTCTTTTCATGGGATTCAGAACGATATAGTTGGATTAATAACGGGGAGCTTTCAATTATTTATGGCTCTTGTACCGGGCGATGCGCAAATCCGCAAGAGACATTTTAGCGACTTTGTCATAATAGAGATGTCCTTTATTAGCTTTTATCTTTTCAAGGAGTGGATAGGCTTCATTGGCATCATTGCTGGCCAGCCAGCTCATGGCTAAATAGTATTCGGCTTCATCCTGGAAATAGTCACTGCCTGACAGAACATTGGCCGCAATGACCTGCTGAAATTTATCGATGGCATCAACGTATTGCTTCAATTCGAGATCAGCCATCCCGGTCAAAAAATAAGATTTATTGTTCTTTTCTTTCGTCGCATTGAAGAGCGTTATGACAGCCTCCCAGTTCTTATTATTATACGCCTCTTCCATAGCGTCCTTCGTTTCATTGCCACGGTTTGTATTTAATACGTAAGAAGTGTAATACTTTCCGTAAAGCCCGGAGGAACTGGTCGTTGCATATTTAAAGACCGCCGCTCCCCCCGCCAATATCAGGATACAGGCCGCTACCCGCATCGCATTCAGGTACAAGGTACGAACGACGGGCCCGGCAGACCGGGCGACCGAATCCGTTTCGGTTCCGGAAAGATCAGGCCGGGTCCTGACAAAACCAGCTTTCGTCTCAGCAGATTGCTGCGCCAGCCAAACGGACTTCACCGCCGTCACCTGCTCATGCAAACCGGCATCCTGCACTGCATCTACGGCCAGATTGATAGTAAGCCATTCCTGGGCCGTCTCCGGATCGTTGCTGATCCTTTGCTCCATTTCAGCAGATCCTTTGCCCCGAAGGCTGTCATCGAAATGATCAATTAACGACTGTGCTTGGTTTTCTGACATAGGTCTTTATTTAACTATTTCGTTAAGCTGCATGGCAATGACAGGATTGTCTTTAATGAAACCGGTCAGTTGCTGCAGGCATTTATATTTTTTGTTTCTCACAACCTGCTCATTTTCATACGGCAGGTGATCGACTATTTCTTTCATGGACAGGTTCTCATAATAAAACAACATCAGTATCTTCCTGCATGGCTCGCCTAACTTATATACTAACTCGCGCAGTTGACGTTTCTTTTCAAGGTCGCTGATATGGTAACTTACATCCGCCTCTTTCTGCTCCCGGCCATATTCGAATTGTTTTTCCCGGTAGCCGGATCGTTCTCTTCTCTTTAATTCATTCATCCAGATGTTCTTGGCCACTGATACCAGGAAGGTCTTAATAGTGGCTTCCATCCGGTATTTGCCTTTTTTTACGATTTCGATAAAAGACACTACCGTCTCCTGGAAGACATCTTCGGCATCTTGCTGGCTCCCGCCATAATGAATAATAAAAGAACCGGTGCTTTCAGAATATTGCTGATAAAGGAATAAAATAGCTTTATTCAGGCTGCTTTTGTCACCGATAGCGGCTATCAGTTCGGTATCAGTATATTTTTCCTCGGCTTTCATATATTAGTAGATTCTGAAGAAAGACTTGTAACCGGCTTGCCCAACTATTTCTTTGCTAAGAAGGTTCCCCGGACCCTTATAGAACGAAAATGACAGCCATTGAATTGTATGACACGAAGTTATGTCAATCCAGCCCCGGACTCCGACCAGGACTCCGAGATTTTTTACGACACGAAATTCTGTATCTTATTGATAATTACCTATTTGTGGTTTTTCCCAGAAAATATATCTTTGAGTGGGGGTAAAGGCTCCTCATTAACAGAATAGATTATGAAAAGACCGTTTTGCATTTTAATCGCTGCGCAGCTATTTTTTTCCGGCTTCGGTTTCGGCTTGCTCGCGCAAACTACCGGCCATCCGGGCTCTCCGTCCGGACGTCTATCCTCCCCGCCCACACAGCGTTTTACCGTTGTTACCCGGGAGACAACGCCCGCAGGGCCCGGTAATTCTTTTTACGGCACCAACCGTACTCCTTTATTAAAGGAACATTTTGCTAAACTCCCCGTAACAGCCTTTAAACCGGGAGGATGGTTGAAAAAGCAACTGGAATTGCAGCGGGATGGGCTCACGGGAAATTTAGGAGAGATCAGTATCTGGCTTTCTAAAAAAGACAACGCCTGGCTCACCCGGGATGGCAAGGGCAAATACGGTTGGGAGGAATTGCCTTATTGGCTCAAAGGATATGCTAATATCGGGTATATGCTGGGGGACCAAAAAATGATAAAAGAAGCGGAATTCTGGATCGATACCGTGCTGGCTAACCAGCGGGAAAGCGGGGATTTTGGCCCTGACGTAGCCCATGACGGCAATAGGGACCTCTGGACCAATATGCCCATGCTCTGGTGCCTGCAATCCTGGTACGAATACTCCCATGACCCGCGGGTACTGAAATTCATGAGCCGGTATTTTAAATGGGAGCTGTCCATACCGGACCAGCATTTCCTGAAAGACTACTGGGAAAAAAGCCGCGGCGGAGACAACCTGTATAGCGTCTATTGGTTATATAATCATACCGGGGAAAGATGGTTGCTGGACCTGGCCACTAAGATAGATCGCAATACCGCTGACTGGCGTCAGAAAGACAACCTGCCCAACTGGCATAATGTGAATATCGCCCAATGCTTCCGGGAGCCGGCTACCTTCTACCTGCAAAGCCATCTCCCTGCAGACCGCGACGCTACCTATAATGATTTTAAACTGGTACGCGATATCTATGGACAGGTGCCCGGGGGCCTATTCGGGGCGGACGAGAATGCCCGGAAAGGATACGATGATCCCCGCCAGGCCATTGAGACCTGTGGCATGGTGGAACAAATGACCTCCGATCAAATGTTGCTTCGCAGCACAGGCGACACCAAATGGGCTGACAACTGCGAAGACGTGGCTTTCAACACCTTTCCCGCCGCATTCATGCCCGACTACCGGTCACTCAGATACCTTACCGCCCCGAATATGGTGATCAGCGATAGCAAAGATCATGCGCCGGGTATCGCCAATGAGGGCCCCTTCCTCATGATGAATCCCTTCAGCAGCCGCTGCTGCCAGCACAATCATGCGGCAGGTTGGGTGTACTATGCGGAAAATGCGTGGATGGCCACTCCGGACAATGGTCTGGCTGCCCAGTTTTATACGGAAGGAAGCCTGAAGGCCAGGGTAGGAGAGGGACAGGAGGTTCGGATAGTAGAAGAGACGAAATATCCTTTCGAAGAGAATATCCATTTTACCCTCTACCTGGCTAAGGCCTCTCAGACAGATCCTCGCGATCATCACACGGGCAAGGCCGTTTCATTTCCTCTTTACCTGCGCATCCCCGAATGGTGTGACCATCCGCAAGTCCGGATCAACGGGCAACTGCTGTCACCGAAAGGAATGAATCGTTATATCCGCCTCAACGGAGCTTGGAAGAATGGAGATAAGATCGACCTGCTGCTTCCGATGCACCTCCGGCTGCAGGAATGGGCCCGTAACCGGAATAGCGTAAGCATCTATTATGGTCCTCTGGGTTTTTCGTTGAAGATAAAAGAGTCTTATGTGCAAAAGGATAGTAAGGCAACGGCTATCGGCGACTCACGCTGGCAGGAGACCGCAGATGCGACGAAATGGCCTTCCTATGAAATCTACCCCGCCTCGGACTGGAATTACGGGCTTGTATTGAAAACGGAGTTCCAGGGTAAGTATGGTTCCGGCTGGAAGATCGGCTTTATAATGACACGGAACGCCTGGCCTGCGGATAACAATCCCTTTACCAATACCGCTGCTCCCATCGAAATAGAGGTCCGGGGAAAACAAATTCCATCCTGGACAGTAGATCAGTATGGGCTCTGCGGATTGTTGCCCCAGAGTCCCGTAGCTGCTTCCGGACCTACGGTACCCTTGACGCTGGTCCCGATGGGAGGAGCCCGCTTAAGGATCTCTGCCTTCCCGGTAATACAGGATTCGGCGAGCCGGTAAAATGGTTTCACGCAATCGTGATCCCTATCAATCCAGGGACAATCCCATTGCCGCCAGCGCCGCCCGCGTTTGTTCATATTTTTTATGAGCGATCGCTCTTAGGCCCAATCCTTCCGCCACCTGCACGAACATGGGACGGTCATCTATATAGACAACCTGTTCCAGGGGGACCTGGGCAATGTCCAGCGCCACCTTCCAGATATCCGCATCCGGTTTCCGGAAATGGACAAAACAGGAGGAAATGAAAAAATCCACGAACTCATTGAGTTTGAATTGCCGGATCCGGTGTTCGTTTAACTCCCGGCCTTCATTGTTGACCACCGCTATTTTCAATCCGTATTTCGCTTTCAGCTCCCGGACCAGAGCGATCATTTCCGGGTAGGCCACCGATTGGGCGAACATGAACTCACGGAACTGATCCATGGTAAAAGGCCTTTCCTCGTAAAATACCACCCTGCTCAGGTATTCATCCAGGCTTAACTTGCCGGATTCATAAGTATCGAAGGTCATCCGGTGACGGTCGCTCAACTCCGCCAGGTCCAGTCCAAATTGCTTTGCCGCTGCTTCCCGGGCCCGCCTGTCCCAACCATTGGTGAGCATGACGCCCCCAATATCCAGGAATAAGGCCGTTACCGGTGTCTTTGTCAGTGCTGTTGTTGCCATACGAATCATAAATTATTCTCTAAAGTAACAAGAAACCCATTGTTAAGTTCATTTTTGACGCCCTATGCAACGGTATTTTTAAATTGCTTGTCAGCAACAGTAAACTGTTTCTATGAGAAAAAATATTTCCTATACACTTAGCCGCCTGGCGGGGGGCTGCCTCCTGCTCTTGCTTTCCGGCTGCTTTAAAGATAAGGTCACCAAAACCTATACGATCGTCAGGCCGGTATATACCCCGAAGACTACCTTCCTGGCTAATATCAATGGCAATATCAACGGCAATGCCGGACAACCCATCGGTTCGATCGGCAGGATCTATGTCAAAGACAAATTCATCTACCTGAGCGAGCCGGAAAAAGGCATCCATATTATCGATAACAGCGATCCCGCCCATCCGCAGCAGACGGCCTTCCTGAATATCCCGGGCAATGAAGAAATTGCCATAAAAGGAAATACCTTATATGCGGATATGTACCGCGAGCTGCTGGCCATCGATATCTCCAATCCCCACCAGATCAAGGTGACCGGCATGACAGTCAATGTATTCCGGGACCGGTATAACGGAGTCGGCGGGTATACTACGATCAACAATGGCGTGGGCGTAGACAGCAACATGATAATCACAGGGTATGTAACCAAAGATACAACCATGGACACCGATGCTCCCAAGGCTGCTTACCCGGGAGGGGGATTTCCCATTTACCTTTTCAATGCGGCCTCCGCCTCCAACTCCGGCGTCTCTCCAGGCAGTGGTGTAGCAGGATCCATGGCTAAAATGGTCCTGATGAACAATGATCTCTATACCATCAATGACTCCCACAGCATCGCTATCCTTGACGTCACCAATGCTCCCAGTCCCGGCCCCGCATCCACCTTTTATGCCGGTTTTGACCTGGAAACGATCTATCCCTTCCGCGATAAATTATTCCTGGGGTCGAAAGAAGGCGTTTTCATCTATGATGTCAGCAACCCTGCTACACCGGTTCAGCAGGGTATCTTTACGCATGGCCGTGCCTGTGACCCCGTGATCGCTGACAATAACTATGCCTATGTTACCCTGCATGCCGGGACATCCTGTGGCGGCAATAGTAATGAGCTGGACGTTATAAATGTACAGAACCTGCAGCAACCCAGCATGGTGGCCGCTTATCCCATGAATAAACCGGAGGGGCTTAGCAAGGATAACAACCTGCTCTTTGTGTGCGATAGTCTGGCAGGAGTGAAGCTGTATGATGCCACCAACCCGGCCGCTCTGCAATTATTGACACAGATACCAACCGGTCAGGCCGTAGCGACGGATGTTATTGCCGGCAATCAACGCCTGTTCGTAATAGCCGGCGGCAGCCTCTACCAATACGATTACAGTGATACTCAAAACATCCGCTTACTAAGCACCTTATCTGTAAAATAATATTCCATGAAAAGATGCCTGGTCATTGCCTGCCTGGGATGTTTGTTCTTTACAAGCGGATTCTCCCAGTCTTCCTGGAAATTCAGGTCTGTTGAATATGCTGGGATGGTCTTCGGACAAGAGGGGAATTATGGTCAGGTTCAGACCATTAATGGGGCTTACAAAGGATCCTGGTTCCTGGGAGCAGGATTGGGCCTGGATTATTACCGGTTCAGGAGTCTCCCTCTGTTCCTGTCGGTGACAAAGGAGCTGATGCCGGCTAAGAACGGACTTTTCGTGAGCCTGGATGCCGGCACCAATTACCCCTGGTACAAACGCCCTGACAACTTTTATTATGACGGCTTTTCCACCAGTAAATTTGTTGCAGGTCCTTTCTGGAGCGCCGGACTGGGCTATAAAATAAAACTGACAGCCCATAATGATCATGCGCTGTCAATGCTGGCGGGATATAGTTTTAAAGAATTGAAGGAAGATGCGAACACCTATCCGCAAGTCACCCGTTATGATTACCGAAACAGGAGATGGTCTTTAAAGATCGGGCTGATATTATAACAACAGCCCCCTTACTGAACGGGTCTGAAGGAAATTCAAAGTCTGCTTACCCTAATGGTTCAAAGACCGGATAAATGGCCCTGTTATTCAGTAAAGGCCCTTCTTTACTGTTGGTCAATAAATTCAGGACATCCTTTGCCGTACCTTTAAATGGCCCGGAGGATTCAATTTTCAAGGTAGCCATAGCTGCAGCAAATTCTCCTGCATCCTGCAATTCAGCCCCTTTGATTCGCTGGGATAAATAACCAGCCATATAAGTGTCTCCGCATCCGGTGGCATCGACGACAGTAGTAGTTGGACTATAGGCCGGGATATCATAGTACGTACGCCCGTTGTAAATTACGGAACCCTTGCTGCCAAGAGTGATCACCACTTCTTTGACGCCCCATTCGAACAGGGTCCTGGCGCCCTTGCGGACATCGGTATGCCCCGTCAGCACCTCCATTTCCGATTCATTGGCCTTCAAAATTTCCACATATTGAAGGGCCTCTTTTTTGGCAGGCCAGTCAATGGCATGTACATTCTTATTTACGACTTTCCGTAAATATCCCTGCACGTCCAGGGATACCTTTCCTCTTTCAGATAAGGTTTTGATCAGCTCCACCGGCATATCATCGGCGAGCAGAGGACCCAAATGGAAGATCTTCGCATTTACATCCAGTAATTGCTCAACGGTAAAGGCATCGGCCTTCTGCAATACCCTTTGTGTCCGGTGATCCTGGTTCTCTTTATAATTATTTTCGAAGTAAACGGTATAGGCGCTGGGTAGCACCTTCACTTCGATACTTTTGGCTCGTAAATCCGTTACAAATTGCATTTGTCCGGGGGCAAGGGCCGTGATCAGGCCATAACTCACGTCCATATTGCGGACAGCATTGGAGAAATAGAAGGAAGTGCCTCCTGCCATATGAACTACCGCCTTGGTTGTGACCACTTTATCTAGTGTGATATGCCCTACGCAACAAATATCGTACATATGCTTCATTTATAATTACGGATCCTGTCTGACTGGTTTCAAGCAAGGCCAAATATAGTTAATATGTCCCTAAATGGCTGTGTTCCGGCCTATCCGACAGGCCTATAGACATTAAAATCGTATTAATGTTTAATTTGATCCAATAAAATCTTCAATTTTCTGTTCCGAAGCCGGTTTTCCTCTTTAGCACCAACAAATGATAATTCCCTTTGTTCAAATATCAAATACCAGCAAGAAATGCCTGCACGAAATAGCCTGGTTGTTTTTTTGCTCATCATCAGCGCTTCGTTTAATAAAGCCGCCCCTCCGTCGGAGTGGATCCGGGTCAACCAGGCCAATTCTCCCATCTTTAGCATAGGTGATGATGTATATACGGGCGCCGCCGATTTTTTGCTGAAATAGAAAATAGCCCTGGTCTTTACCGGGGATGAATTTGGAGAAGGCGCAGAAACGATTGCCGGCACCCTGCAAAAGGAAAAGATCCATGCCTCTTTTTCCCTGACGGGTAATTTCTACAGGAATGCGGAAGACATCCGGGCATCTTACCGGCAGCTAGGAAAATGGAAGATCGATTCTATCGCTGCGTGGACCCGGGAAATGGGGACCGCTTTACCAAAATTGGTGCAATGCTGGATTAATGCATCCCTGCCGGGCCCTGCATTATCTTTTATCCCATTGCGATTTTAAACGTTGCAGTTTGATTAAATAGGGAACCAATAATAGAATCTCTAACCGGAAAGTAAACTTAGATCCTTCCATGGGGTAAAGATAGGGTAGGCCGAACATAACAAACAGACAAATAAGGATCCCGGCAATGGCGTCAACATACCCCAAAACGATCGCCCAATCCTCTTCAGCCCACAATCCATAACTTACCACCCCTTTTAAAAGAAAAACAGCCATGAGCAGGATACCTATCAGCGAAATGGGCTGATTGGTCTCCAGGCCATAAAAAGCCAGATCAGCATGAAGCCCTAATAGTCCGATAATAAAAACAGGAATGCTTAATCCTCCCATGACGATAAATATCCATATGAATACCTTCATCCACCAGGGAAGCAAGTCCCTTCTTCTTACTAATTTGGCATTTTCAGGGAGTACATCATCTAATAAATTTTCTGTATTCATAACGGTAATATATAAAAAAAGCGGCGGGTTTACAAGCCCGCCGCCTCCTGAGGTGCGAGGCATCTCAGGGCATCAGAAGAAAAGAGGGCCGACTCTATTGCCGGGTTATCACAATTTCCTTTACGACACGGCTACCATTCGGTTGGATCGCTCCCAACAGATAGGTGCCCGGTAACAAGTTCCGGCTCAGCGGCAATGAATAGACGGCATTGCTGCCACCAATGCTGATATCCGTACTATATACCGGCTGATTAAGATAATTAATCAAACGCAGATGATATTTACCTGCTGCCTGGTTAATGAACTGCAGGTTGATCTGGCTGCCGCTAACAGGATTGGGATAAACAATCATATCCACGGCTGCTTTATTGGCAGACAATTTCTCCACTGCTCCGACGCCCGCAGAAGATGCTGTGCTGATAAAGGCTGCAGAAGATCCTGTGTTGATAAAGTTTACATAATTGACATTGAAACCGGCTGTTTCCATATAGATACGCATTATATGCTGGCCGGTGGTAAGGCTGGGTGTAGTAACACTCACTGTCTGATACGTTTGCCAGCCGCCCGTATTAGGCACGGTGATACTGCCTGAAATATTCACTCCATCCATTTCTATATGCAGCCTTGATCCCGTAGACGGGGAGGATACCCGCGCCTGGAGCGTATAGACCCCGGCAGTGGTTACATTCACCGTATAATTCGTCCATTCGCCGGCTACCGTCCAGCCTACATCATAACCGCCTTCGCTGCAGACTTCTATGTCTACGCCTTCTGTGGGTCGGTACTGGCCGCCGTTATTGGTGGGATCCCAATCGGAATAGGCTACTCCCTGGCCGCTCAAGTCATAATTCTCCGCTTCTATCTTACCGGGAATATTGGCGGGTGTTCCACTGAAAGGCCTCGATCCACAGACGTTGATCGTGTCGTACGCGGAGATGCCTGCATCCAGGGATACCACCTGTATGATGGCAGTCCCCACACTGACGGCTTTCACGAAGCCGGTGCTATCAACAGTGGCCACAGCAGCGTTGTTGGAACTCCAGGCGATGGCTTTAGTGGTAGCGTTAGCGGGGGATATGAGGGTAGTCAGCCTTTTGCTCGAGTCGATGGTCAGGGAGATAACTTTCGGAGTGATACTGAGCCCGGTGACATTTACTTTCCCCCATACATAAAACTCATGGATCGACCACCAGTTGCCCTGGGAGCCGGTCTGTACGATCTTGATATAACGGGTAACCTGATCGGAGAAGAGGATCAGGGTCATTCCAGGGGCTCCTGCGCCCGAAGCGACAGGCCCTGTCCAATGAATACTGTCAGTGGAGACATAGGCTCCATAACCAACGGGAGAATCCCCGGAACTTTGGGTCGCATCCAGGACGATCTCATGAATGGTATTGACCGTCTTCATGTCTACGATGAAGTATTGACCGGGCGCCTGGGATGCCCCTGTGGTCCAGCGGGTGGACGCATTGCTGTCCAGGGCGTTTTGGGCTATCCCGTTGTTGAGAGAGGCCGTGGCCGTCCATCCATGCCTGTCCATAGCGCCGGCGGTGGATACCTGCCAGCTATTGCCCACATTGTCCTGCCAGAGGGTGGCGCTGGCTGGATGGATGCCTGAACTGTCGATGATGGATGAACGTGCGGACAGATGAGATTCTGTCCCGCTGCTGAGGATCGCCGATACTGGCCAGATAAAAGAGTTGTGGAGATTGAGCGATCCGGTCTGAATATTCGCCCAGTGTTGCTGGCCGGGTTGATTGAAATTAGCGGTCTGCTGACTGATGGTCCCGCCATTCAGGGAGATCCCGTTGTAGGGGTTGCCCCAGTAATCGGCATTGTAGAAAGTAGTCTGCCGGGTAAAGGAGGGGCTTGTCACGATGTAATTGTTGCCGCTATCACCCAGGGAGACGAGCTGGGTGTTGATGAAATCAAACCCGCCGGCGCCCATTCCTTCGAAGCTCATGCTATGCCGGGTGCCGTCGATGCCCAGGCCGTTGCTCGTGCCGGAAGGGCCGGCGCCTTCAGAAAGGAGCCGCATTCCGTAGAGGGCTCCATAGACGAAATCATTGTAAAGGACCTCTCCCTGGCAATTACCCATTTCCAGGAAGTTGACATTGTTATAGTCGTAGTTATAGACCCGGCTATCCCCATCGGCGGTCGGAGCATTGGGCCAGGAGCCGAATTTCGATTCCGAGCCATTGGAGTAATAGATCGTATTGAAATGGAGATTGTAGATCTTCCCCCCCACGGTACCACCGCCTACCCGGACCGCATTGTGTAACACCTGTCCGGCGAGGAAATCGACGTAGTGGTTATCGCATTTATTCGTGAACAGGTCGATCCCGTTATAGGCTGCCCGTATGCCAATATTTACAATATAGACATTGCTGCCCAATGCCTGGATGGCATAGGGATAAACGAGGAAATTAGGAACGAGGTCTCCTTTCTGGTTTGGATAATCCAGTGTAAGTCCGCGGATGCCGCTGCCGGCAGCCAGGCGAAGGAAGGGTGTGCCCGAAGGATTTCCCTGGTCGGCATAGATCTCGAGCGTGCTGCCGGGGCCCGTAGGTGCGGTGCTGATATCGGCGGATCCTTTCAGCTCGACATTGGTAGGGACTGAGAGGTCGCCCAGTACTTTGTATTTTCCCGGAGGCAGGAATACGATGCCGCCGCCATCTGCTGATGCCTGGTTAAGGGCCGACTGAATGGCTGTCGTATTATCTGTCACTCCGTCCCCTTTGGCATTGTAGGGGGCATTGGTCGCTATATACAGCACCAGGCGGGAAGGCATATGCGTCTCCGTGGTGATCACCGGAAAAGACGGCAACTGGGTCAACGACAAGGGGAGGCTATCGATGGTATTGACATAAAGGGAGTTATTCAAGATCTTCGTTCCACCCTTGTAACGGTTGCCGGTAAGAACGCTCCTGGCGTGCCGGCCGATGGTGATTTGCGGACCTCCGTTGTTGAAGTCGCAATCGGAAGCAGTAAAAGTGCAGCCGGCAATATTTACCCGCCCGCTGCTGATAGTAGTGTGTTCCATCAGGAAAGTGCCGGTGGAAGCGGAGTCGATAGAAATGGCGTTGCCCGTAGCAGCAATAGTACAGGTATGCAATTGAACGGCCCCATTGCTGGTATTCGGCCCAAGGACGAAGCCTGAAACGCAGTTGGTGGCCGTCATCTGGGAGAACATGATCCCTACCGTATTCAATGCATCGAAATAAACAGCCGTCTGGCAATTCTTAAAATTCATCGCGTGGTTGGTCCCATTCGGAACCGACCCGGTGCTGGTTTGGGAAACAGCTGCACGGAAGCCTACGTTGTATCCTTCGATATTGACGAAAGCGGTGTTGGTCCAGTCGTTCCTTCGCATCATAATGCCGGTGCCGTTCTGGTATATCCAGGTGGAGTAAGCGCTTCCTGCTGCCGGCGCATTGGGAAGTCCGGAACCGGACCAGTAGGAGGGAGAGAAATCGATCTGTTCGAGCCTGCCGACGTCCGCGATATTGTCGATTTCGATACCCTTATTCAGCGGCGTACCATAGACATCAAAAATTACGGGGCAACTGCCGCCGTTGACGGCAGAGAACTTCACCCCGTCATAGGCATTGACGAAAGTGATGTTCCTGGCATTATTGAAATCGTTGCCGAAATAGTTCGGCTGACCGAAGACGATGGCGGGAGGATAAGGAGTGATATTATCCGGTAACTGCTCAGGGTACCAGATCGCCAGGTCTTTGACGGCGGCCGACATCTGCATGGTGATCAAGGCTGTCGCACTCTCGTTGCCGCGACCTGAATAGGCCATGAGGATGGTGCCGACAACAGGTTGACCTTTCACCGGCTTCTGCCATTCACCCCGGAGGGTGATCCCCTTAGGAATTAAGAGCGTTCCGCGGATCACATATTTACCCGAGGGAACGAACAGGGTTCCCCCGCCCAGTGCGCCGAGCGCATTCAGACGGTCCTGGAATATGGACGTCACGTCCGTTATGCCATCGCCCGTAGCTCCATAATCCGCTACGGAAAAGGCCGAGACAAAAGCATCTGTCGTCGGATAGACAGGCTGGACTAATTTCCAGGTCTGGGAAAACACGGAAACAGGCAGCAGGCCTGCTAAAAAAATGGCTAAAAGAGCTGGCAGAAGAAAGGACTTCTTCTGATGTGAATTTTTGATTTTCATAAAATGGTTTGAATAGTCAGGTGACACAGGAAAAAGCCTAAAGCTCCCTTTAGAGACGGGGGGTAAGGCATAAGAGCATCAATCCCGGCTTATGGCGGGAGACCGAAAAAAGTAATGGGAACTTTATTGAAAGACGGAGTAGGGGGATTTTTTGGAAAGCGACTGCATAGAACGTGCAGCCTTTCGATCAGGCTCATAAGATAAGGTTTGTTGTTCTGAGATTGAACTCGGACAAATATATAGATATAACGCTCCCTTCACAAAAATTGTGAATAAATTAAGCAGGACGCGCCGCAATTTTGTGTTATTTAAAGGGTAATACAATAATTTTGGATCATGCGAGCGCATCTATCTTACTATAGCATTGTCTTGATTTTACTGTCATTGGCCATCGGCTGCCGTTCTTCGCGCGGCGATCAGGCTACCTCTCCTTCTCAAACAGGTAACTGGCAGCAGCGGCCGATCGTCATAGACGGTTCAGACGATGATTGGGCCAAGCCCCTGCCATACACCGATCGCAAGGAGAAACTGAATTATGCCGTATCGAACGATAAGGATAATATTTATATTTTGGTGTCTACCCGTAGCCCGCAGGAACAACAGAAAATCATCCAGGGCGGCATGACCGTCTGGATCAACAACCAGGCAGAAAAGAACGAGAGTACCGCCATGGGGATTGGATTTCCTTTAGACAGCCGGAAAAACCGGGATAGAGAGTTAATGGCCCAGGCGCGTCCGGATCTTTACAAGGATAAGGGCATCACCTTAGATGATTTGAAAGAGTACTCGCTGTACGGTTTTAAGAGTGAGAGCATCGAAAACTACGAGTACGGACAAACCAATGAGGAAGGAGTACTGGTCCGGATAGATTACAATAAGGACGGCGACCTGATCTATGAAGTATCGGTTCCGCTCAGCACGGTCTATCCTCAGAATACTTCCCACAATTTCGCTGGCAAGACGGTAGCCGTAGGCATTTTTATTGAAGGACTTCCTCCGAATACAGCCGTCCGGCAGGATGGGGGAGGAGGCGGGGTTTCTATAGGAGGCGGCCTGGGGGTTGGCTCCTATGGAAGCGGTGGCGGAGTAGGCCTGTCCATCGGTACGGGCTCCCTGGGCCGCATAGGAGGCAAGGAGCGGCAACTGTATCAACTCAGTAAAATATGGCAGGTAATGCCTCTGGCCAGAGGTCGGTAACGCCGGCTACCTCGTTAATTCTTAGTCAACCCTCCTCGGGCTTATTGGTGTATTTCTTCTTACATTCGCCGAAATCTTAATTTCCATGCGGTATACAAAACTTTTCATCGGTAGTTTAATGATCGCCGGCTTTTTCACGGCCTGCAATAATGAACCCAAATCTGCTGACAACGCTCCGGCCGCAGCGCCTTCTCCTGCATTCAAAGAGGAGAATGTAACCTATACCGGGGACAGCATTTCCATGAATGGATATGTTGTATACGACGATTCCAATAAGAGCAAACGGCCCGCGGTGATAGTGGTGCCCGAATGGTGGGGATTGAACGATTATCCTAAAATGAGAGCCAAAAAACTGGCAGAATTAGGATATGTGGCTATGGCGATCGATATGTACGGCGACGGTAAGATAGCGGACAACCCGGATAGCGCTAAAAAGTTCTCCGGCCCGCTGTATATGTCTCCGGGAAAAGCAAAAGCCCGTATCGATGCCGCCATCGCTAAATTGAAAACCTATGGCATAGTGGACACGGCCCAAATTGCCGCCATCGGCTATTGCTTTGGCGGCGGGATGTTACTGAATACCGTCCGGCTGGGGGATGAATTGAAAGGAGTGGTAAGCTTCCACGGGAGTCTGTTGGGCACTCCGGCCCGCAAGGACCTGCTAAAAACGAAATTGCTCGTTTTACACGGTAATGCCGACCAGTTTGTCTCGCCCAAAGACGTGGCTGCCTTTAAAAAGCAAATGGATTCTATCGGGGCCGATTATAAATTTATCGGTTACGATAGCGCCAGCCACGCATTTACCAATCCTCATTCTACGGAAACAGGCCTTAAATTTAAACTGCCGATTGCCTATAATGCGAAGGCGGACACCGCCTCCTGGAATGAAATGAAATCTTTTTTTACTACGTTGTTTCACTAAAAATCAGGAGAGTGGCCATACGGTCACTCTCCTGTACCTTTCACCCGCATGGCCCACTTTTTGCTGCCAAATAAAGAAAACTCAAGCCATGACAACTCCACAAATCGCAACCCGGCTGGTGGAACTTTGCCGCCAGGGACAGTATGAGAATGCGCAGAAAGAATTGTATGCCAATGATGCAATAAGCATCGAGCCGCAGGCGAGTCCTGATTTTGCAAAGGAGACAAAGGGCCTGCCCGCTATTATCGAAAAAGGACATAAATTCGAGGCGATGACGGAAAAGGTGTATGCCACCACGGCATCCGACCCCCTTATAGTGGGCAATACGATCGCTTTCACCCACGGCATAGACATTGCTATGAAAGGAACCAAACGGTCAAAGATGGAAGAACTCTGCGTTTACCAGGTAAAAGAGGGAAAGATCGTATCCGAGCAATTTTTTATGTAAGTCCGCCATCCCGGTTACGGCAATTGAGCCAAATCTATATCCGGCGCCTTCGCATCCGGAGGGGGTACCCTTAGCCACCACCCATTCAGCGGGGTGTAGTCATTGAAAAAACCGCCATTCTGTAAGTAAAAAGCATCTCCTTTTACCCCGCCTCCGTAATCCATCCGGTATCCCTTCCGGGCAGTATTGTCGCCGGAAAAACGGGCTTTATTCAAAGACATCCAATTCCCCTGTTCATCCCGGATCCATTGATGATTAAATAATACAATACGCTGCCGGTCACCCATCTCCGGTTCGAAATTTTCAAGAAAGGAATGCAGACCGCTCAACCACTTCTGTGTTTGCGGTCTTTTGAAACTGGCGATCAGCAGCCATTTCCCCTGCTCGAGCGCATACCACCAGGCCGTGAACTGTGTATAATTATGGTCCAAAGGCTGACCCCGCAATAAGAACCGGTAAGTATTGCCTGCCTTCCAGGGATAGTTGAGCCAGCTTTGCCCGCCCGATCCCTCATTCCCGAAAGCGCCGGCATGGACGCCTTCCCCCTTCTTTACCAGTAAGATCTGCAGGCTGTCGGGGATAGCCCGGGGGTTATCTGTCTGAAAAGGGCTCCACACAGAAAAAAGAATATGTCTTTCCGTCGGAGAGTTCACCTGCATCCCGAAATAACCTTCCCCGAAACCATCGGCCATAAAATAAGAACCCTCGATATCCTGTCCTTCCGGTACGGTGACTTCGTTGTAGAACCATTCCGCATGAATGCCTGCCGGCAAGGTATAGTTTAAATGAACGGAAGGTCCCCGCCTTCCCCAGTGAAAGAAATTCCCTTCATTGTTCGGGACATAAGACACCTGCCCTTTTAAAGCCGCGCCTTCTATTTCGATACTTTGGATCTTCGCAAAAGTAGCGCCCGACTTCCGGATGCCCTGGATCCGGATAGACTGATATCCTGTATCGGGAATGACCCAGTTGCCAGCATCATAATGCTGCAAGGCCGCGCCTGTCACTTCCATTTCTTTCCCGGCTCCTCCGGTCATCCCCTCATCCCTGGATGTACCGGCTCCTCCGGTCGCCCCCGTCCCTTGAGTTTTCCCCGGCGACACCCTGATCCGGCTTTTGCCGGAAGGCACGCAAAGATTCAGCCAGACGTGAAGAGGGCCTGGTTGCGTAACGCGAAAGTAAAGTGTGAATGAGGTCGCCGGATCGGTCCATTCAACTATCCCTTCATTAGTCACACTGCCCCCTGTTGAACGATTGCTCCAGGTATTCCCGCCGATAGGAATGGTGAGACGGGCAGGTTCGCTTTGTGCAAAATCTTTCAGGTGCAGCAGACAGGCCATTGCAAAAACAAACGCGGCCCGGGAAATACCAGCCATCCGCAAGAAGCTCATCTGGGTATTATGGTTCATGTCCTTAATGATTATCGGGCAATATCGGGATTTACGGGGATTCACAGGCGATCAACCGGTTGCGCAATTTTCGCATAGCCGGATTTTAATTTCAATCTTTTAAAGATGTTATCTTTACGATATAACCATTGCGATATATGATACCCAACGAAATTACCCGGCAGCACTTACTGACCGCCGATACAGGCGTTCGGCAGCTTACAAAAATAGAGGCCCACGAGATCCATTTTGCGCCGGGACAAACAGGAGCGCTGCATTATCATCCCTGTCCTGTTACAGGATATATCTTAAAAGGAACAGCCCTGGTCGAGGTGGAAGGCCAACCCGCTCAGATCCTCCGGGCCGGCGAAGCATTTTTTGAACCGGCAATGACCCGTATCCTGCATTTTGACAACTATTCCACCACCGAACCCATGGTCTTTATTGCCTTCTACCTGCTTGACGGCAAGCAGACCCTGATCGAATTGATAACAGAATAGATTCCCAATAATCCCTTTTCCTCCGGGGAAAATCCCGTAACTTCAAGTTCATCCCTGTCGCAACCGTCCCGTTTATAAAAATCAATAACATGCAAAAAATCACACTGCCTGTCACATGGTTGAAAGGCTTATGGTTTGCTGTCCTGTTTTTGGCAGGAAGTATTGCCTTTCCGGCTTTTGCACAGGACCGTCCGGGCCGTCCCGCCGCCCCGCCGCAACGACCGCCTGCTCCACGACCGGTAGCGCCTCCTCCGGCACAAAGGCCCCAGGTGCAGCCCGCACGGCCTCCACAGCAGCGGCCTCCGGCGCCACCCGGTAATGTTCGTCCCCCAGGCAATACACGCCCTCCCGGAAATACACGCCCCCCTAACTACCGCCCCCCGGTGCACCACCGTCCTCCCCATCACCGTCCCATCCATCACCGCCCTCCCGGGTGGAGACCCAACCGTCCGGCCTATACCCGGCCTCCGCATGCCTGGGGTGGACATCGTTATTATACCTATCATCATTATTACTACCATCCCTACAGACCCTATGTATTCGGACCTGCCTGGCATCCCCTCGGGTTCTTTCTCAGCGCCGTTGCGGCTACCGCTACTATTGTTGCGATCAATGATAGGCAATACCGGTATGACGCAGGAGTCTTCTATGCTCCTTCCAACGGAGGTTACCAGGTAGTCGCACCCCCATTCGGGGCCATCGTTCCCGTATACCCGCCGGATGCCGTGAGCATGCAGGTAGGAGGAGATGTCTATTATTATTTCGGAGGGACTTTTTATGCGCCCGCACCGAATGGCTACCAGGTGGTAAGGGCCCCGGCAGGAGCCATCGTCTATAATCTGCCGGATGGCTGCACCCAGGTGCAGGCAGGTAATATCACCTATTTACAATACAATGGAGATTATTATCAGCCGATAGTATTCAACGGTCAGCCCGCTTATGAAGTAGTGAATATGGAACAATAGTTCCCCGTATACCAGCAGGAGCCGGCTACCTTGAAAAGCCAGCCGGCTCCTCCATACCCTCAGACAGGAGATTTACCGGTAATGGCGCCACTACCGGCACGCTGGTGGCAGCGGTTCTCGCCCCCATTACTGCTGCATCTGGCAATCCGGAGGCTCCTCTCTCTCCCGTCCTCCTTTCCTTTTCCTGGAAGCCGGCAATCCTCGGATCTACGATCTTTCCCGGATCGATCACCTTCCCCGAAAATTCCGGCGCTCCCGGCGTCCTGCTCCCGGCAATTCCCGGCTCCATCATAGCACCTATCCTTTCCGTTCTCTTAAGGAAAATACGCAGCCCTATAAAAAAGCAGACCAACAGGATCATGCCCCCTCTCAAATGGATTATTTCATGATCGGGGATCGGAGTATATATATCCGCCTGGATACCAAAAGAATCGATCCCGTTCCGCACCTGCCGGGACATCAGCCCACTGGATAAGTAATAGATCCCTCCTCCCGCCGCCAGGCATAATAAGATAGCAAAGGCCCCGGTAAATAGGCTCCATAACCTTTTTCGCAATTCCCGCCAGGTGGCGGCGCCATATCGGGAAGGATAAGATAAAAGCAGGATCCAATAGAAAAAGAAGAATAACCCGATGACCGGCAGATCGATGATCACCGGCAGAGGAACCGGAATATCTAAAAACACCAGCATAGGGTTCACCCCCGCCAGCCCCGGCGCCCAGGGGAACAGCCCGGCTATCAGATACCTGTCCAGCAGAATGGCTATCGCCAATAGGACCAACAGGATATAATGTGGCCGTCCCTGGCCACTATAGGTACTCATATAGGAGATTTTACAAATGGATCAACACTCGGATGGATACGATTGAATAGAAGTCATTTCATGGGAAACTGGGAGAAATTCAGGCTAGGATACTCCGGCCGAAGCAAAAACGCCGGCCTCATCGATTATTGTATGGCCGATTTGCCAAAATAGCGTTAAAACGAACGGAGCCCCCTCTAAAAAAACGTTCTTCACAATAAGCAAACTTCATTCCAGAATATTCCCTTATGTAATTTTTCCACTCCCTGCATCTTCAGTCAAAACAGTACGCATGAACACTAAACCCCACAAATATCTGGTTGCCTGCCTGATCCTGCTGCAGGGAATGTTTTTATCTACCCAGGCCCAGGCGCCCTCCATAAAAGTAAATGGGAAAGAATCCGGCCTGGTCTACCTGCAAAAACTGAACGTGGAAGTTAAAATCAATGGCGCCGTCGCAACGACCACCTGGACCATGACCTTTAAGAACAAGACCAGCAGGATCCTGGAAGGCGAGCTGAACTTCCCGCTGGCAGAAGGCATCAGCGTGTCAGGATATGCGCTGGATATCAATGGCAGACTGCGGGAAGCCGTACCGGTAGAAAAAGAAAAAGGTACCCGGGTCTTTGAAAATATCGAACGCCGCAAGGTAGATCCCGGATTATTGGAGAAAGTGGATGGCAGTGGATTCCGGACAAGGATCTATCCCATCAATCCTAACGGGGTCAGGACCGTGCTGATCAGGTATGAGGAAGAACTTACCTGGAGCGGTCAGTCGGCTCTGTTATACCATCTGCCGCTTGCATTCCGGCAGGCGCTGGAAGAGTTCAATATCGGCATCAGTGTGGTGCGCAGCAGTCAGAAGCCGGTCTTTGAAGGGAATATCGACAATGAATTGCGCTTCGATGAATGGAACGACACCTGGTCCGCTTCCCGGTCATGGAAGAACTATCTGGCCGATCAGCCCGTTGCCATACGCATCCCGAAGACAATGGGAGCCAGTGAAGTCATGATGCAACAAGTGGGCAATCATTATTTTTATGTACTCAGCACTTTTCCGGCGCATAAAAAGATAGAGAAACCCCTGCCGAAAAAGATCACCATTCTCTGGGACGCCTCTTTGAGCAGTTTTTCACGCAATACAGAAAAAGAGCTGGACCTGCTGGATCAGTATTTCGACAAGCTGCAGGAGGTGGAGATCACGCTGGTAAATTTCAGCAACACCGCGCAGGAACCGCAGACCTTCACCGTCCATAACGGGCAATGGGACCGGCTTCATGACGTTTTGCAGCATACCGTCTACGACGGGGCCACCCAATTCGGTAGCCTGGACCTGCGAAAATACCCCTGTGATGAATTCTTATTATTCAGCGACGGGCATTCTACTTTCGGTAGCGATGAACTAAAAGAAAGTGGCAAGCCTGTTTATGCCATCGTGGCCACCCCGAAAGCCGACTTTCCTTTCCTGCGGGCCATTACTGAGGCGTCCGGCGGCGAATTGATCAACCTGCTCACCGGCACTGCAGAACAGGCCTGGGAACAGCTGTGCTATCAAAGTCTCTGCTTCATGGGAATAAAAACTTCTGCCAACCTGCAGGAAAATTATCCCTCCCTCCCCAGCCCCGTGATCTCCAGTCTTTCAGTGGCAGGTATCAGCTATCAGCCTGAACAACGACTGGTCCTGCAATTCGGATATGGAGGCAAGGTTGCCAGCGAATCCGCCATCACCCTGGATTACACCAAACAACAGACCAGCCGGCTCGATCTGTCCCGTATATGGGCGCAAAAGAAAATAGCCGAATTGGACAAGAGGTTCGAGGATAACAAAGCGGAAATAGAACAATTGGGCCGGCGCTACGGGATCGTTACCCGCAACACTTCCCTGATCGTATTGGAGAACGTAATGGATTACATCACCTATGAGATCGAACCCCCTGCCGAACTCCGGGAAGAATACGACCGCATCATGAAACAAAGGGGGCAGACAGACCGGCAGCTCCGCCGGACTACTGTGGATAATGCCGAAGCTTATTTCAATGAACTGCTCCACTGGTGGCAATCGGATTATAAACGCCCGCTACCCAATAAAGCCCCCGCCCTTGCCAGTCAGACATTAGAGGGGCGCGTCCCCGGGGTATCGATCAGCCGTAACCGGAATCATAACGCTCCGCCGGCAGCAAGGAGAAGTAGCGGCGTCCTCGATGACGTGGTAGTGGTAGGATATGCCACCGCTAAAAAGAAGTCCGTTACCGCATCGGTAACTACCATAAGGGCGGAAGAACTGACGTCCGGGCAGCCTGCAGCCGCAACGGATTCCTCGCCCGATCCCTCCGCCAACACCGACCTCTCCGGCTACGGTAACTTCAAAGCCTGGAAAACAGATGTACAGACGGAATACCTGACCCGGTTAAAGGCCGCCCGCCCCGGAGATCAATATGCCGTCTACCTGCAGGTTAGAAAAAACAATCTCCATACCCCCCTGTTCTATTTTAATACCGCCAACTTCTTTTTCGAATCGGGCAAAAAGAGTATCGGCCTCCGCATCCTTTCCAACATTGCCGAACTGGACGCGGAAAGCTATGAACTATACAAACTGCTGGGTTATAAATTGAAGGAATTGGGCGAGACGGAAGCTGCCTGCGCCGCCTTTAAGAAAGTATTGGAATGGCGCCCATTCGAACCGCAAAGTTACCGGGATTACGGATTGGCCCTGGAAGATGCCGGCCATTACCAGCGGGCCCTGGATACCTTGTACTCGGCCCTCGTAAAAAATTATGACGCGAATGTAAGCGCACTGTACCCCGGCATCGAAGAGACGATCCTGCCCGAAATCAACAACCTGGTCGCCCGGAAGGCTGATAAGATCGACTTCAGCAGGATACCTAAACAACTGCTCACCAATATGCCCGTGGATATACGGGTGGTCCTCAACTGGAATATGAACGATACGGACATCGACCTTTGGGTGACAGACCCCGACGACGAAAAATGCTATTACAGCCACCGCAATACAGCCATCGGCGGTCGTATCTCACATGACTTTACCAGGGGCCTGGGACCCGAGCAGTTCATGCTGAAAAAGGCGATAAAAGGGAAATACAAGGTTGAAGTGAATTACTACGGGGACAGCCAGGTGAAAATTGCCGGACCCACGACCATCCTGGTCGAAATATATACGAACTACGGTACGCCAGCACAAACCCGCAAACTCATTACCTTACAAATGCAGTCTACTGCCCAGGGCACGGTATATGTCGGTGACTTTGATTTTTAATGGAGAGAGGAACGGTCGCTTGCGGCCGTTCCTCCTATTATCTACAGGAACATCCCGCCCGATGCTTCGATCCGCTGAGCCGTCACCCATCTCGCCTCTTCCGAACAGAGGAAGGCTACCACTCCCCCAATATCATCCGGTTGCCCTACCCGGCCAAGCGCCGTCTGAGAGGACATGTACCCGACCAACTGCGGATTGTGCTCGAAAGCCGCCTTGGTAAAATCCGTTTCAATGATTCCCGGCGCCACAACGTTCGCCGTGATCCCCCGTCCTCCCAGTTCCTTGGCCAGGTATTTCGTCAGTACCTCGATAGCGCCTTTCATAGAGGCATAAGCAGCATAACCCGGGGTGGAAAACCGGGCCAGACCGCTGGAAATATTGATGATACGCCCCTTGTCCGCCAGGTAAGGCAGTGCCTTTTGCGTGAGGAAATAGACCCCTTTGAAATGTACCTGGAACAGGCTGTCGAAAGCTTCTTCCGTCGTTTGCGGGAAAAGAGAAGCTGCGTCGATCCCGGCATTATTAACGAGGAAATCAAATTGCTGCCTTCCCCATTTTTCCTTCAGGACCCCCGACAGTTCCCGAAAGAAACCATCAAAAGACTTCGTATCTCCCGCTTCCAGGGCAAGCGTGGCTCCCCGGGCGCCTTTTTTCTCGATTTCCGCCACCACCGCATCGGCCTCTGTTTTCTTACTGCGGTAAGTAATGATCACGTCGTTTCCTTTGCCGGCAAGCTGTAAGGCCATATTCCGGCCCAATCCACGGCTTCCGCCCGTTATCAGGGCAATTTTGTTAGTTGATGCCATTTTTGTAGTTTTTTAATGATGAGACAAAATTCCGGAACTTTCGGGGGAAACCTATGGTGACTAGTTAAGTATTTACACGCTTATGGCCGAAATCTGCACGCCTATTGCCGGAATAACACGATGGTAGGTTTATTCCAGGGAAAAATAGCGTTAATGATAAATTGCAGGTGGTTAGTATTGAAAGGCTGTTATTATTTTGTTAGCTGTTAATAACGGCCTTTGACTGGTTAAGGGTGCCTGGTCATTGGTTGGGGCCTGGATAAGAATAGGTCGAATAATTTGCTTTTAAGGACCCTACTCGTCAAGAGGCCGTCTCAGAAGGAAGGAAGCAATTTTTTCCTTCTGAGACGGTCTCTTTTCATTTTTGGACGCTTTAAGACTGCATTTTTCTGGGTGC
>WNFI01204281.1_pt1 | contig 33582 bp, 34 predicted proteins | sample 5400471 | NCBI WGS metagenome assembly WNFI01 (sample SAMN13153348, study PRJNA577476) | soil metagenome | isolation source: 100 cm saprolite on Douglas fir-dominated hillslope | place: USA:California | collected 2013-09-17 | reverse complement strand
CGAGCAACGCGGAAAAACAGCCAACTGGCCGCGGCCCGGAGGGTTGCGTTGAAAATGGGCCGGCGGCGGCGTTGCTCGTCGGTTACGTATCGATTCAGATATGCGCCCTCCTAACGCCAGTCCGGCTCGGACCGCCTTGCCGGCGGCCCATTTTGAACGCAACGCCGTCACCATTATATGCGAGACGGTACACTAGATCGGACGAGCAAATGAAAGCTAGCATTGCCGTGTTCGAGGTTCAGAATCGTATTCCCGTCTTTTGTGCGAAGCGATGTGAAATATGAGCTTTCGCTGCCGTGGATGATCTCCAGTCCCAAGACATCTTTGTAGAAGCGAACGGATGCCCTCATGTTCGCAACCCGAAGGGTAACCGCAGAAATCTTCTCAACCATAGATGTGCCTCCAAGGGATTGCCATTATGTCCAGCCGTCGTTCTAACACTCTCCTACTTTGCCCCTGGTGACACGAATGTTTTTGCTGGGCCTGCGGAGCAGCACAACGTTGTCCTTGCCGTCGAGCAGGGCTCAACGATCCCCTGACGGTCGTGAAGCTTCGTGGCGGTTCTGATAGCCATTATCACCGAGATCCTCCTGAGCGAGCGCCTGCATCATGGCTAAACAACGTCCGTGGATCGGTGCGCTCATCCTCATCGGCCTGTCTGGTTGGGACGACACCAATCAAACCTCGTGTGGTGGTTGAAGGACGTACCAAAGGGATGTGTAATAACTTTAGACATCGATTTTTGGGCAACGAGTACGACGGCGTGAATATCTAATGTTAATGTTAAGACACGTCCCTTCCACTTTTGCTCGTCGAGAAGCGCGATTGCGGTTGTCGCGCGGGTGGTCGAAAATCCGACATCTATTCCCATGAGCTTCACGGCATCTTCTCTAGTTGACATATCTGATTACAGAGTAGCGACGCAGAGTTTGACCTGATCGTGGATGTGACTGGGAAGTTTTTCGTCGTCCATCATTGCCGATGCCTCATTGCCAATAGCGCGAGATCAGACTCTTCAAGCCTGAATGCATTGCCGCCGTTCCCGGAACGTTTCACCGCGCCGATAGGACGGCCTTGTTGACCATTTGTTGTATATCTCCCGTCGGCAAAGTTCTCTAACCGTTGACCAAACTCACGGAGTTTGGTCGGAAGCTCAGCTTGCAACGATCGGAATGCGGTTAATGCCACTTGGATTTGTAATAGCGACAACTCATCGGCAGAAGTGGGGAGTTGCGTGAACATCACGAACTCTTTCGAAAGCCCACAAGACCGCTAACTTTCTTTTGTAATCTGACGGGACTAACCACCTCACAATCTTTGCCCCAGGAAAGAACCCAAGGAAGGATTTCCTCGAGCGAATTCAGAGTTAACTGCAGTTCCAGACTTCCGTCCGCTAACTGTTGTATTTGTTGACTCGAATGCCAGTTTCGTTCGCGGACCAGTTGCGCTGCGCGACCAGAGAACCGTAAAACGATCTGCTCGAGCCTGGCGTTTTCGCTTTGCCAGATTTGAAAACTATTCTGGAAGAGGCGTTGAATATCCGCATCGCCGGGCCCTGGATTGGAAAGCTTATACGCAGTTCGAGAGACGCTCTGCATGCGGGCGAGCACAAAGATCCGGCGCGCGTTGCGATCCCGGTCGTAGCCGAGCAAATACCACTGACCCGAAACCGACGCCAGGTGCCAGGGCTCAACCGTCCTCTTTTCAAAAGCTTTGGCATCAAGCTTCTTGTACCCAAATTCCACGACCTCTTCATTCCGGATTGCTTTGGCTATCTCCGAAAAAATCGCCGCATCCGGTAAATAAGCGCCAAAATGCCGAAACGAAATTCCGGAGTCGAAATCCTCCCAACTGACACTGACACCGGCACTCTTAGTTGCGGCTTGCAGTTTCTGGAATGCGGTCCGGAGCGGTTGTTCGAAGGCGGTGCCTTTGTATGCTTCCAACGCCTTCTGCGCTACAAAAATCGACACAAGCTCCGCTTCCGTCAGCTGGAAGAGAGGTAATTCGGTCATCGGCTTGGTGAAATAGTAACCGCCTCGCGAATAATCGAACTCGATCGGCAAGTTGAGCTGGTAACGCATGTAATCGATATCGCGCTGGATCGTCTTGGTGGTGACTTCGATCGTGTGCGCTAGTTGCGTTCGATTGGGGTATCGGCCGGTCTTGATTGCATGGAAGATCTCCTGAAACCGATAAAGTGGCGGACGTGAATGCAGCGTCCGCGGTTTCGCGGACGAAAGCCCGCTTGCGCGACTACTCTTCCCGAGTCGGGACATGATTGTCTTTTTAACAGCAGTGCGACCGTAAAACGACCATTTTATCGGACTCACGGACAGTGAAGGGGCGCCGCCTGCGCCCTTGTACGTCTTACAGGTTCTACAGGACCATCACGAACTCGCCAGAGCGTCGCAACTCCGCTTCATTGCCCCGGCAACCGCAGCAGCTGGGCTCGCGGCACCACCGGCGTGGCCCGGAGCACCTGGACCGCGTCAACAGGCACGGCCTTCCGGACCTCGACCGTGTCAATAGGCAACGCCTTCCGGACTTCCGTCTGGAACGGTGGTTGCGCCGGCTGGGCTGTCGCGGGCCGGTCGGCCACGATTGCCGTGGCCCGCGATCCTGTGCACTCGGCCCATACCCGACTGCCTGCTCCGCCAGAATAATTCAGAGCCGTTGTGACCATACCAATCAAAACAATCGCCGACAGCACTCCGGCAAGCCACGGTGTCGCTGTCGGCGCCGCCTCCGACGGACTCGGCGGACTCGGCGGACTGATCACTACCCCGGGCCTCGGCTCTGCCTGGCGAACTGACGGCGCGCTCGGCTGCTCCGGCTCTCTCCGCGGTTGCGCCACCCGCGGCTTTGCCCCCAGCTCCACCCGGGCCTCCGGGGGGAGTTGGCACTCGAACTCTTCCACCCGGAGCCGTCGTTCCGGATGCCGATACATCCGTGTGCGATCCTCCTGCTGTGTGTGGGTTCTCATTTTGAAAATCATTGGGCAATCTTCTTGTCGCAGTCCTGGCCGGCTTTGAGTAGTTCGTCCCTCCCGAGCAACCATCCAGCCATGAGGTTGGTGGAACCGCCAGCCGAAATCCGGGCGATCGCATCGGCCATCCCCTGGCGATCGGCCGGTTTCTGGAGCGGGATAACGACCTGAGCGGAATCATCGAAAACGGGGGCAGTGAGCTTCGCCATCAGGTGCACGGGCCGTGCTTCGTTTCGAAGGATAGTTTGATAGTCAAGGGTGACGTCGATTTTCATTGAGCAGGAACGCACCTTAGCCTGGCAGATAGGACATTTATGGTCCCAGGAGGGGAATATTTTCGCGCCAAATCCAAAATCCTGACTACGATCGAGACGCCCTGAGCTGAGCGACTGGACCCGTATCTCATCTGCTGTTCAGAACCGGGGCTGAAGGCATAATCTCAAAGTCAACGATCCGCCGTATGTCCGACGAAAAATATTTCAACGGACGCAACGTAGGGACAGCGGATGTCCTAACCGCTGGCGTATCAGTTGTGCGATGTTCCTTCACCAGCGCATTTCGTCACTTCAGCGTTTCGTTTTCCTCCGGCTCAGGGTGCGGACCTTCTGACTTTGCCGGCCTTGGCAGACTCGAACTATGACTGATTAACGGTTGATCCCGGCTATGAAGACAAGCACCCAGAAGATATAGGAATTACGATGTGCCGTTTGCTATCTGCTATTCTGGAAGAGAGGAGCTCCCGCTTTAAACCCCCAGCGCCATTCAAGGGAGGTTCCGACCACCTTAGCACGCATTCAGTAGAAGCTTTGTCATTTGTCATCTGTCATTTGTCATGCGTTTCGCCATGAGTGAGGACCTTAACAAGCAATTAGCTGAGCTGGCTCACAAACTAGGGGTCAGCGTCGAACACCTCTGGGGAGTCCTGATCAAACAAGCTTATATTGACGGCATCAGTTCGCTGGCAACTACATTGGTCTGTTTGCTGCTAGGCGTAGTGGTCACCTACGCTTTCTTCTATCTACGCCGCAAGCTCAAAAAGGCACCGAATCACGAATGGACACAACCCGTCGGTCTTCTACTGGAGCCGTTCGGTTTCGTGATTCTCGGTATCGTACTATTGGTCATCATTACTATAGGTTCTGATAACTTGTATTGGGTCGTTTCCGATTTTTATAACCCCGAATTTTATGCGCTGCGCCACTTACCGCTTTCGAGGTGAAGCCGTTTATGATCGACGCCTTAGCTGAAGTTAGCTGTTTCAATTGCCTAAGTTTTGAGCTTCTACCAATCGATGTAATCAAGCCCGGAACGCAGTGCTTGACTTTTTCTATAGAAATGAGATTAAAACACCCAACATCAGGAGCTGTCCCGCGAACGCGGGGCACGGCAACCGAGCGATGGAGACGCCACGGTGCCTTCTCCCGGACGAAAGTTCTGGAGGATGTGATCTCCGCAAGTGCGGAGGTAAACAAACAAAATCTCCACGGTCAATGGATAACCGCCGCCTGATGCCGGCGGTTGTTTTGTTTACCGGCTCCCGGTGTCGAAAGAACTAACTGCCAACGACACTATCACCAATGAAATCAATCAAGCTGTATACTGGGATCGACTACCACTTCCGGCCGGAATCTTACTGGGCCGCTGCTAACAATCCGCTCGAGGCCGCGCTCCGCAATGTCAAAGGCCGGAACCGACGGGAGATGATCAGAGATTATCACGAAGCCGGAAACCTGGAGCAACTTGATGAAAACCTGCTCGCCGATACGCTCGACGCTGAGCGGCGTGTGAGTCTCGGCCAGATTCACCCCAGCTTTATGGGAGGCGAGTATCTCCCGAACTACGACCGATCCGAGGTCGAGATTGCGCGGATCGAGCTCGAATCGACGACTTACGACGTATTCAGCTTGCGCGCCCGCCCGGTCGGATCACGCATCAAGTACCGGCTGGTGGACGAATATGCCTCCGAATTCCGTCTACCGCAGCTGACGTCGAGCCGGCCGTTTTCGCTCGGTGAACTTATCCGGTTCCTGGACTCCGTGGAACGGGTCGACAACAACGGCGAGCCGAGCTGGAACCAATTTGGTTTCGTCCTCTCCTCGAACCAGTGCAACCTGGACTGCGGAGCCGATCTCGAGAGTCTCCGCGAGTTCACCCGGGTCAGCTCCGATTACTATCCGGATCTCGCCTCCCATTACACCGAAGCGATTGAGGAATGGTATGAGGCACGTCTGACAGAACTCTCGCCCAAGGAGTAAATGAAACTTGCTACATACCGCAGGATAAGGTCGGCACTGTGGAAAAATTCTGGTCGACAAGACCTGGTGCTCTGCTGCTTGAGCTTCGGCATCCTGGGCATCCTTGCCTGCCTTTGACTTGTGGTTCCTGTCTGCCCTTCACGCGAGGGCAGCAAGGAGCCAAGCTCCATCCGGCCGGACATCACACCGCGTGTCCAGCCCGGCAACCACCAGCGGCAACAAAACCAAAAAAATGAGTACTGAACCTAAATTCGACATCGTTCCCGTTGCCCGGAAAACACAGCAAATCGCATCCGCGCTCTGGCAACAGCGTCCCGTTCGCTATCTAATCGTCCCCGGACTGGTTATCGCGCTGGGGGTCGGAGCACTGGCACATTTGCGAACCAAACCAACCAATATGGAGCCGCCCTCCTCGCCTGAGTCGCACTAAGAGCAGGAGCCTCACTCGAGGCCCCCTTTCAATCCATAGCAATAGTCAACCGTTAACATGACAAACTCCCAAAGCAAATTCAGGAGTGTAGTAGCAGCATTCCTGAGTTTGATCGTTTTCGCTGCTATCATCGCGGGCGTCTATCTGGACCTTAATCACACAATAAACTATGGCAATCATGCTCAGCTGCAGCACCGCCTTATTTTACTGACCGTGCTGATGAGCCTTCCCGGCGTGATCACTGCCTTCCTTCTAGGATTCTCGGTGCGATTGGTCACTAACCCAAAAACTAGGTGGCTCGTGCCCAGCATCCTCGTGGGTGCCGGTGTAGGCATAACATTCCGTGCCGTAGCCAATAAGGTGCAGCTCGCTGAGAAGCCACGAATCAGGGTGCCCTTAGTTGCTGCTTCACCGAAGCAAGCCGAGCCGTTAGCTCCGCCCAAGGAAGCCATCGCGCTGGATGAGGCAAAGGCAGCGCCCACCAACACCCTGAAAGGCTTCAAGAACCTTTTGTCGGCACCGGTGAGGTGGTTAAACCAATCGCCCAGCGATGTGGTTAAAGAGAGGTGGTTAGAGGGCAGCTTGGTCGAGCCGGAACAGAAGGCACGGGTTCGGCTCAAAGACTTCGTCCCCGGCTCTCAAAAACAGTAACTATTATGACAACGATCGTGAACCATGAGTGCGAGGCCGCTATCGCTGCCCTCGTGATCGCGGGAATTGACAGACAAGAGGCCACCCAGATGGTGAGTGCGCTGCATCCGGTGCTACCGGAAGCTACCGCCGAGGACCTGACCCAGATCGTGTTGACCAGCAGCACCTTGAACGAGTTGCGCAGTGTCAATCTCCAGTTCCGGGTGCCCGAGGAGTTCAAGTCTCTAATTCCGCAGCTGACTCCATTGTTGGACTACCTACGAAAAACTCCAAAGCTGAAGTCTTGGTTTGGACGGCGTTAAAGCAGGATTCGAGGGCCCAAAACCATGAGAGCATTTACAGTCTTTTTCGGCGGCCTGGTAGCCATCGTATTCCTAGTTGTGCTCAGGCTACGAAAAGGCGTCCAGCGATTGAATTGCTGTTTGACCAGCTCAGAGCGTGTCGATTGGCGGCAGAACAAAAAGAAACCTATGTCAAACAGCAGGAAACAGCCCTGCAGCTGCGCGAACTCAATGAGGCTACCGCTGCGGCGGCGAAACAGGCGGAACTGACGCAAACCAAGATTGAGATTGAGGTTGCTGCTAACCGAGGCTCGGCTCAACTGGCTGAGGCCGAAGGTTTGGCCAAGCGAGACATTGCGCGGGCTGAACTTTCGAGGAGCGCCCAGCCGTTGGTGCCGGAGAGGGTGCTGCTGTTCGGACAACCTCAGGAGAACGGCGCCGCTTCCCCCCGGATTGAAGCGAGCGGGTTGCTGTCTGCGTTGCTCGGATTGCTCGTGTCAGAAAAATCTGGATTCAATGTTCTGGCGCCGAACGATCCGCCACGAAAGCGGGCAACTACGATGAGCGGCCGGGAGGGAACCGCTAGGGTGATCTGAGCAATTGCAAACGCGGCGCGAGCGCAATGATCCTTACACTTGATCCCGATGCGATGCCCGTTCTCAGAACTCCCAAGCGAAGTAAGGCATCAACTCTGTCGCCAGACCCAACCGTCAGGGAACTTAAGCCGTTTTGCCAGGTCTGCCTGGATCTGGAGTTCTGACTTCAGTTTTATTCGGAACTGATCGCGCGACATTGTTAGAGCATCGATATCAGAGCCGCGGGCAAGGGTAGTGTATTGATCGATGATCTCGTTGAGAGATCGCTTTTTCTTGGGATCAAGGCTCGAGATCTGTCGTCTGATGATCTGGAGAGAGTCGTAGTGAGAATCGATGTGGAGGTCCAAATAGTGAGTGAAGCTCGGGAGACTGTCAGATTTACTTGAGTTAGCGGCCCGACTCGCCGGGATCAAGTTCCAGATCAAATCGTGGGTGACAAAACTCCACGGGATGAAATGATCGATGGCAAAGCCCTGGGATAGTTCGGCTCCAGAATAGATGCAACGGAGAGGTCTGATTCCAATGACTTCATTCCAGAAGAGACGTGCTTTGCTGAGATCGCGGTCCTGCGGTCTCTCCAACTTGTTTATGATTCCTGGAACGCCAGGATTTCGGACCTCGAGAAAGCGTGCTAGCGAAATTAGCGTAAACGCGCGCAGTACCTTGAAGTTAGACTGCAGGAAGGTTACCCATTCCTTGTCGAGGATAATGGAACGAGGTGCTCCAACGACACTGTCGAAATAGTACGGGCTGGATCTTATGGTGCGACGACTGCGTATCGCAAAGTGTCTGATCGCATCGTTCTTAAGACTATCAGAACCGAGAATCCGAAGTTCTTGCTGGAACCAAGGGCTAACAAAACGATAGGGGACGAAGCCGAGGACTTTCGCGATCTGGGTCGCCGGTAGTCCGATTGCCGCTGATCGCACCGCGTGTAGCTCAGCCCCGGCCTGCAATGAACAAGTTTCGCCCAGGTGATCAATGACTGCCTGCAGCCGGTCCTGGTGTCCAAACCAGAGACGGAATTGGCGACGCGTGTACCAGCCCTGCGTCACCATTTCTCGACCAAGATCAGATATCGATATTTCCAGGCGGCAGTCCGACTCTACTCGGAAGGCCTTTTCCAACAAGCTCAAGAACCAATAGAACTTGTATGTTGTATCGGTGGCATCAAAAACCCGTCCAATGATAGCGGTTGCCCCCGGATACGGTTCGTGGGGCAACTTGACCGGCTGGACCTTGGGCAAAACGTCGAATGGGGAGAACAACAGACGATCCTTTCCTCAACGATAGTGCCGGTCACTCACGAGACCTCTTGAGGTCACTTCAAATTTCAGGAGGCTGAGTACCGTTCAAGCCTGCAGCAATTGTGAACTGAATGGCGAGTGAAATCATCGCAATCAAGGGGAGGCCAATGACCGCCATAGTTAATCGACACTTGTGAATTTGAGGTTCCTCGGCGCGTTCGGGATTCAGGCTATACGCGACCAGCGGTCCGCCCTTTCCGGCGCTGAAGTCGACACAAATCACGTTTGGAGCGAGCGGCCTGATGGGCCAATCTTTCGGTAGCCAGTAATGACCAAAAATGACCGGCGGTTGGTCTGAACCATAAGGCTCCCAGTCTGTTGCGGTCGCAAATGGGATTTTGGGTAGGCTCGGGTCCGGAGGAAAAACGGTTTCGGCAATCGTTCCTTGCGGGTCACGTCTTAACCACCAGCGAACCCGGATTTTAGCTCGAAGATACGCATCTTTATCGGCGAAGGTTGATCCTGCGGGTAGTCGGACTTCGACGCCTTTTAGTAGGGTATCGATAGCGTCATATTCCGGTGTTCCTTTCGTCGATCCGCGGAGTAGACGATCGTGATTAAGATAGGGCGTTTGGAGCAACTGTATAGCTGATGCAGACCAAGCAGCATGGACGATCCGAGCGAAGCCCAGGTCGAGCCAGAGCGGAAACGAATAAAACCAGGTCAATGCTCGCTCCGCTGCATTCGGATTCTTTTGGAAATAATCGAGAGTAGCGGAATGCTGGGAGCAATTCTTTTCGGTGTGCCGGCGCAAGTAACCGCCTTTTCCGTCGGGAGTATGGAATGCGAGCGCGTTGAATTCATGGTTGCCCATGATGATCTGCGCGCTGCCAGAGCGAATCATGGCGGAAACAAGTTCCAATGTCTCACCGATCGCTGGGCCCCGATCGATTAAATCGCCGACAAAGATCGCGCTGCGTTCCGGATGTGCGTAGACACCGCCATTCTCGCGGTAATTCAAGCGGCCAAGGAGCCGGCGTAGTTTATCCACGTTGCCATGGATATCGCCGATGATGTCGACTATCGGCATGTAGGATGGATCAATAAATGCGGTAGGGCTCGGCTCCAGCCGGGCCGGTGTTAACTCTGGTCTACTCAAAATCCTTCTGGATCGAGCGCCAAGTGAAATCGGGATGCGGCTCGAAATGGAGATAGAGGTGCCGAAAGATCGCTTTCACTTCGTCTGGCTGGATAGCTTCATTAGCAAATGTCTGAAATCGGCCGTCGCTACTCTGAGAAATGATTGAACCGCTTCGTTCCATCCGGCCAGCTTTCCAAAACCCGATGTCAATTGGGCAAACGCCCTCTTTCAGCTGGACTTCCAACAATGTACCCCTCTGGAGAAGCACCGGTTTGAGTGAAGCCCAAAAGCTTCCTTTCAATGGAATACTTGCTCAGCGTCATCCAACCATTCTTTTCGTCGTACGGATTCAAGCTCTCAATGCCGGCAATGATCAAAGGAAGATCAACCTCAGAAACGGCGTCGCCTCGTTCAAATTCCAAAGACCAATAAGAGCCCGGTTCCATTGCGTCTTTCATTTCAGACAGGAAGATCGGCTACGGAGGACCGTTCTTGATCCTGTTTCTCCAGTCGTGAACGCCTTATCCTCTGCAACTCCACTCGGTGATGGTTGTATTTGTGATTGCAAAAAGCGCGATTAAGTAACGAGGAGCTCGCAAATGGTAAAACAAGTGAGCGAGGCGGAGTTTTCCACTTAAAGGCACGGCGTTCTCGCCGATAACAGATCGGGATGGATCAGGCTCCCGAACTGAGCGCTTCACTGAGGCTCTCCTTAGAATGGCTGCAGCAATGTTAAGCGTCTCGAATTTTTGTGCAACGCATGGGCCACACCGAAAAGGCAATGTCCGACGCGAGCTGATTGATCTTTCACGCCGGAACCGATTGTTAAATACACCACAAACAGCCAAGAGAGCTCATTGCCTTGAAATCATCGGCGCTGATCCAGACGAGTTGTTTGTTGGGCTTACGCGAAAAAGCAAGCAGTTCGGTTTTTGTCCGTCAGTGAGCGAGGGCGAGATCGGTGACGATATTGACTCACTCCCTGCGTCCGGGACTCAGCGCTTGCAAACCAAGTTGACCCGGGATGTTCTTGACCGGCGACTGCTCAAGTTTTTCCGAGAAGCGCGTACTTTCGAAGAGGAACAAGGAGCCAATATACTGTTTCTGGCAATCGGATTCCTTCGTTGGTTCGAAGATGACCGCTCTGAGGAGCCATGTGTCGCGCCTCTCCTCCTCGTTCCCGTGTCAATGGAGCGGCGGCAAGGACGGCAACCGTTCGTTCTCAAAGGACGCGATGACGACATGATCGTTAATGTATCGCTCGCAGAAAAGTTGCACGGATCGTTCGGCATCATGTTACCCGAGCTGCCTGAAGGCGATGAATGGCTACCCAGCGGGTACATGGATGCGGTCGCAAGTGTCGTTGCTGGCCAGCAGACATGGAGCGTTGATCGCACCGGAATCGGGCTCGGTTTCTTTACATTCTCCAAGTTCTTAATGTGGCGCGATCTTGATGCCGCTGCTTGGCCCAAAGCGAGCGACCTCCTTGCGCATGAATTAGTGGCTAAACTACTGGGAGAAGACGTGCCGACCGATTCTGAGCCTCCTATCGTTTCTGAGGAGGAGTCGATCGATCAGCACATTGATATTGCGTCGTCTGTCCTTGTCGTTGATGCGGATAGTTCTCAGGCATTGTGTATAGAGGAGGCGCGACGCTGTCGGAACTTGGTCATCCAAGGACCGCCTGGCACCGGCAAATCGCAGACGATCGCCAACATCATAGCGGTAGCGGCCCGCGAAGGTAAGTCTGTGCTCTTCGTTGCAGAAAAGGCTGCCGCTCTCGACGTTGTTTATGGACGTCTAAAAACGGTAGGTCTCGAGCCGCTCTGCCTGGAGATCTATAGCAGGAAAGCTACGAAAGCTGCGGTCATAAGCTCACTTGACCGCTCAATTCGCGCTGGCGGTGTAACCCAGAACAATAACAGGAATGCTACGGAACTGCGGTCGGCCCGCGACCGTCTCAACAATTGGTCCGCTACACTCCACCGTGAGATTGGTTCCTCCGGACATACGCCTTATCAAGTGATGGGCACCGTTCTGAAGCTGCGCGCGAATGGCGTGCCTGTCTTCGGTCGACGCCTGGATGTCGCAGGCGGCTGGGATCGAGATCAGCTAGGTGCCGTGAGACAAGCTGTGGGTAGAGCTGCAGGTGCGGTCGAGAAGCTGGTTGTACCTCCGATTAATCACCCCTGGTATGGAACCTGTGGCAATCGTTTAACGCCAATGGATGCCGAGAGGTTGAAAGAGGATCTCAGTACGAGCCGGAAGCGCACGGACGAATTGATTGCGCTCGCGAACAGAGCATCGGCGATCCTAAAAAATCAGCATGACGTCTCGAGTGTCACTCTGCTTGGCTTTGTCAAATGTTTGAAGGTGCTCGCGGATACACCGGAAGAGGGGCGCGACAGCTTGAGAGACCCTGCATGGAAAAAAGAGAGACCTCGCATCAGTCAGCTCATCGAGCATGAAAAGCTGTGGTATCGCCGCGCGTGGAGGATCGATATTTGGATCCTTCTTTGGCAGCTATCGGCGAGCAGTGGTTCATCTACGGAGTCTTTGTCGAATACAACCGCCCCGAAAGCAGAAAGACCAACTGCTTCTGTTAGACAAACTGGCTAGCGCCCAATCAGCATTCCAGAAACTGAATGAAGAGCAAGATTTTGGGAGCGCGGCGTTAGGCTCCATTTGGGCGAGGGAGAACACGCCGTGGCAGGTTGCCGAAGCTTTGCGCACTTGGGCGAACACGGCGGAGCAAACAGATTTGACCGCAGATTTGCTGGGCCTCGCCTCTTTTGTGGACAGTCGGTTATGTGCGTCAATCGCGAGTGAGCTGGAAACGGTTTTGAGTGCGTTCCAGGCGGCTTATTCGAACGTTGCTGCTTTCGTGCGGCCGGATACCAAGCAAATACTAGGCACCGATGATATTGAGCAGGCTCCCATTTCGGCGATTTCAGCCAGAATCGACGCATGGATTGGCGCTCTCTCCGATTTCGATAACTGGGTCATGGCAAGCGAAGCCTTGGGAACGTTGAATCGGCACGGTCTCCAGGAAATTACTGACGGTCTCACAAATGGCAGCATTCAAGCAAGTGAAGCAGGACCGATGACGGACCTGCTGATTGCTGAAGCGTTGTGGGCTCGTGGCTGCTCGGATGATCCAGTTCTGAACACCATCGACGGCAGCGAACGCAGCCAGATTGTTTCCGATTTTCGGGCACTTGATCGCAAACGAATTGAGCTGGCCAGAACGGAGGTACTCGCTTCCTATTTTGAACGACGACCAACTGGCAATGTTGGCGAGATGGGCGTTATCCATGCGGAGATCGGTAAGAAACGGCGCCATCTGCCGATCCGAAAATTAATCGAAAAGGCAGGCTCAGCTGTGCAAAGACTAAAGCCGGTTTTCCTGATGAGCCCATTGTCTGTTGCACAGTTTCTACCGCCGGGACGGCTTACCTTCGATCTCGTAGTCATCGATGAGGCTAGCCAGGTTCCGCCGGAGGAAGCATTCGGGGTTGTTGCTAGAGGCCGACAACTGGTTGTCGTAGGAGATGATAAACAGCTACCTCCGACGAATTTTTTCCGAATGGCTGCCGAGGACGAAGATGATGGTGAGGAGAATAGCGAAACAACTGAGCCGACTTCGAGGCCCAGGGACTTCGAGAGCATACTCAAGCTGTTTCGTGCTCGAGGTACCGCAGAGCGTATGCTGCGTTGGCACTACAGGAGCAAGCATCCGTCGTTGATAGCCCTTTCCAACCGGGCGTGCTACGCAGGGTCACTATTATTGCCTCCCAGCCCATTTAATGATCAGGAAGAACTCGGACTGCGTTTGGTGAAAACACCGAGCGGTCATTATGAGCGTGGCGGTTCCGGGCGAAATCTGGTGGAGGCAGACTTGATTGCGCAAGCAGTCGAGAAGCATCTATCAAATAAACCTACACGGTCACTCGGGATCACTTGTTTCTCGGTTGCTCAGCGCGACGCGATCGAAGACGCTCTGAGGCAACGCGGTCTTTCCACTGAAGTGGAGGCATTCGCTCCAAAAGGCGAGCGATTGTTTATCAAAAACCTGGAAGCGGTCCAAGGAGATGAGAGAGACGTTATTTTCATTTCAATTGGGTACGGCAAGGACGCCGAAGGCCGGATGACCCAGGGGTTTGGACCTCTCTCTCAGGATGGCGGTGAACGTCGTTTGAATGTCTTAATCTCACGCGCCCGTCAACAGTGCGTAGTCTTCTCATCAATTACTGCCGGGGAAATCCATGCTGATGCTAAGCCGCGTGGAACCCGAATGCTCCGAGACTTCCTTCATTTTGCCGAAACTGGAAACATTGCTGCTGGGCAGGACAACGGTGCCGAGTTCGACAGTCCATTTGAGGAGGCTGTAGCAATCGCCATTCGGCGAAATGGTTATGAGGTGGTCCCACAAGTTGGTGTTTCCGGATTCAGGATCGATTTGGGAGTGGTGGATCACCGGATTTGGAGCAGTGACTGGTTTCGCAATCCGGACCGAGAGACTCAGCGGCTGCTCTCGGGAATTGAGCAAGCTTTAGCGAACTCTGTGAGCAAACCAGATTTGGTAGAGCTGAGCCCGGTCGCAGGACTTTCTACCCATGGAAACGGTTCTAATCCGACCCAATTTGCAACCGATGAGCCGGGTTGCGACACGAGTCGATCGACACGAGAAGCGTATGAGGCTTTGGCGGTGCCTTATCAGGAGCACCGATTGCGCGTTTCTCGAACTGTGGACCTGCTCGAGCTAAGCGAGCACGAGCTGGTTAATCTAGTTGTGAGTGTGGTTCGGAATGAAGGACCGATTCACTCGGAGGAAGTTGCCAGGCGCGTCCGCGAAGCATTTGGGCTTGGACGCACAGGCCGGCGTATCCTGGAGAGCGTCAGTGACGCCCTACGATCAGCCGGTCGGGATGGAACGGTCACTCTGGAAGGCGACTTTTGGTTTCCCCGTGGAGCCGCGCTTCAAAAGCCACGGAATCGCCGCGATGCTGTAGGATTCGATCGGAACGGAAATGGCCTTGATAGCGCGATCTCGGAACAGATCGATTGGATGATGCAAGGCGGCGAAATTCGTGATGTGGCAGGAAGGCTCGAGAACGCGAATTAGTCAAAAGCGGGCTCAGCGCAGCGTTCGGTATTCAGCATGACGCTAAACATTGAGGTAACCATCTCAGACCACCTTCACAAAGTTCTGCTTTTTCTTCGCACCTAGAGTCTGATACTCAGATGAAGTGATTCGCCCAGAAGAGCGTGCAAGACGGCAGGAGATTTTCCGCCGTGTTACGCCGTTTTTCGGAACTGTCCAACCAGCGTCGGTGCTCCGGGACGTCGACCGATTTGGAGGCCATCTGCGTTCTCCTGGCGAAGGCATATTCAAGCCGCAATGGGCAACTCACGCACTTTCGATAGCGTCCATGCTCTCAAGCCCGTACACGGATCAAATTACGTTCCTAAATGACCGTAGCTGGCTGATGGCCTACAGTCCTAAGTCTGGCGGATTGGACGTGGCTGCTAACGTGGCTCTTTTCAATTGCATGGAAGACCGGGAACCCGTCCTTGTTGTGCGCCAGCAAACCGACAAGAACTCCCCGTCGGGCTCAACTTATCTTATTGCAGGTCTCGGTCAGATCGAACGCTACGACGCCCAGCAGGACGTTTTTCGGTTACGCGGACTCCATATAGAGGAGGTAATCCGATACCTTTACGGTGATAGTAAGTTGGCCGACGATCTCGTTGAAACTGCGGTTCGGCTTGAAGCTTTGGAGGACTGGACTGCCGTAGTGCAAGAGGAAAGGGCGGTCTATCGGGTGAACCGTTTGACGCGAGACGCTGCTTTTCGCGACGTAGTCCTCGCCAATTACGGCTATACTTGTGCGGTCACAGGTCTCCGTTTTCGACTGGGAGCTTACGTGGAGGCCGAAGCCGCGCACATCATCGGCAAGGAAGCGCGCGGGCCCGATGATCCGCGCAACGGCCTTGCGCTTTCCAGAACGGCTCATTGGGCGTTCGATCATGGCATCTTTACCTTGTCCGACGATTACGAGGTGCGCATCCATGATCGCGCCCGCGACGGTGACCAACGCCTGGCGCCGGTCTTTGAAGCAGAAGGCAAGCAGATCGTCTTGCCCGACGAGAGCTTTTACCGGCCGCATCCTGAGGCCCTCGCCTGGCATCGCGAGCAACGTTTCGGAGCCTTTCTGCGCGAGTGAGCGCCTGCTAGCTCGGACCGGTTCGCTCAGCTCCTCGGTGGTAAGTGTTGAGAGGAGCTCCTCCAGCTGGCCTTGATGGAAGTAGTCCGTGATCATTGCCCGCCTTGGGGTGCCTTTGACATTGCGCAGGACTGTGTCGAGCACGCTAAGCGGAGCCGCCCAATAATAGTTGAGTCGAAACTGGTAGTCGAGATCTGCGTGAAGCAGTCGATGATTCAGCGCTTTGCCGGAAGTCATTGGCGCGGCTGCAAAATCGGACGCGCTTAAACTGGGCTTTGCTTGAACGGAAATGGCGCGTTGCTTGGCAACCTTTTCCACAGAGGTGGAAGGAAATCCCTAAAAGCTAAGAGCGAACTTCATCTGATTCGATTGCGCCCTGGCTTGTGAATTAGATTGCATCATGAAAGTCTGTTATTGCGACGAGAGCGGTACGGGCAATGAACCGATCGATGTCATATTCGGCGTCGTAGCGGATTCTCAGCGAATGAGAGTTGCCAAAGATCATTGGAAAGAGCTCCTTGACCATCTCTCCGGTACGGGTTCGCGACTCGACGAATTACACACCAGAGATTTCTATTCTGGCAACTCTCCGTTCCGTAACCTGAACGGCGTGAAAACCCAGTACATCTCATCGAATTCCGGTGGTTGTCGATCGAAAGCATCACTTTTTCTACTCGGCTGTCGATAAGAAGGTCTTCCAGATGGCAATCTCCTCAGAGCCGAATCTAGCAGTAATCGGTAGCCTTTTGGCGTACGCTCGCTGTTCACGGGATTCTATCAATGCAACGAGCCTTTCAAGGCGAAGAGAAGAACAAAGGAAACACAATCTTTGTCTTCGATGATGAGCACATGGAAGAGCGCGACTTTAAAACATTTATTTCGGATCCGCCGCGTTGGACTGATAGCTACTATTCAAGGGAACGCCGACAGGCTCCTCTGGACGAGATCATCGATGTCCCATATTTTGCCGACTCGAAACACGTCGCACTTTTACAGGTTGCTGACTTCATTGCCTATTTTCTCCGCCGCTACGCGGAGATTAGAGAAGGAGATTTCTCAACCTCGGTTTTCGCTGAGGCTCATTGCTGCTTCAAGGATTCGAATCCGCGCCGGGTGATCGCCGCCATGAGCTTCCTCCGCTCGAGGAGGAAGGTATCGTAGGGCATTTCATGTCAGTTCTCTGGCAAGGCGTGAAGCTCGTGCATCCGACCCCACTCTTCAGTGGTGAAGCGTGGCTGACTCTTCGGCACGTACTCGGCCGGCGGCATGTCGCTAATGTCAATGTTCTCCGGCCACTCCAGCAGTGCAAAGTTCGCCAGTTGGTTGATACGCTTGAGATCCTCGACTCCCTCCCTCTCCAACCATGCCCTCGGAAACAAGTGATGCCGCTCCAGCGCTTTCTTTTTCGTCTTGATGGCCGGATCAAGCAGGTCCTGCACTTTCTTGTGTGAGAATAGGACAGGCGCGCCGAGTCGGTTCTGGGCCGCAGTGTAAGCAAACAACTCCGGATTCCGCGCCGAGGAACTATCCAAATTGCCGGGCAGGGTGACGGTCCAGAAATCGTTCGTAAGTTCGTTGGCCATCATTTCTTCGAGAATCTCCGCAAAACCCGCCGCGGCTTTCACGCCCTTGAACCGGTTCAGATCACCGTCCATTGTCGTCTCCGGTGAGTTGGTGTAACGCCCCGTGAGGCTCGACGCAAAGAACCAGCGCCCGATCAACCGCTGCAACTGGCTCTCCGGCATTCCGAATCGCTTCCGCCCGAATAGATAGAACGCATACGCATACAGCAACGCATTCTTCGAGGAGATCATTTCCGCGCTGCGGAAGCCCGCGCCGATGAGGCACGATAGGAACTGATGCCAGTGAGTCAGATTCAATACCTCCGCCTGCGTTTCCTGCATTACCTTAAACTGTATGTCCCGTCGCTCGTTGGAGAATTCACCGGTCTCCAAGTCCTTTCCACGAAGCACTTGGTAAACGCTCTTCAGACGCCCGCGCTGGAAGCCCAGTGCCACAGCCACGCGAAGGAGTTGGTCCGGATCGGGCTGGATGAAGTGGTTGAACGGCGAGGCCGTTGGGCCTTGCGAAGGAGCCTGTCGCGCGTGGCGACAGAATGTCTCCAAAGCCATGCGCCCCTCGTCCCAGAACACCGACATCAAAGTGAGGATGAAGTCGGCTTGGTTGAGTCGGACACCCTCGCTGTTGATCCGCACAAAGATGTCGGCGACGTGCTCCTCGTCCACCGTGGGTGCGATCTCCAATGCTGTGAATGGATATTTCTGAAGATCGAAAAGCCGGTCGAGGTTGTGGCTGATCAGTTCCTCCTCCTCAACGTTTAGCGGGCCTTTGGATTCGAGTTGCTTTAGGAACTCCTTGACCATTTGATAACTTGATTTCCCGGAAGCCCAGATGTCCGAGATATTCGCGATCCACTCCGGATCCCGCCGGATTGCTGCGTCGGCCACCTCAAACTTTCCGTCGCGAGGCCGGAAGGCTACCTCGATCTGCCTCTCCCTGTAATTCTTGTCCAAGACCTTGCGACCCCGGAAAACGGCATAGAGCGAGGTCAATCGCTGCTGTCCGTCCACGATCAACCGCGACGCGACTCCGTGCTGTTTGTTGCCCACGCCGATTTGCTTCGTGCCGTTGCCCGTTCCGTTTTCCCAGAAGAGCAAATACCCGACCGGGAACCCCCGATACATCGAGTCGAATAGGTCGCGTACCTTGGCGTTGGCCCAAACAAACGGCCGCTGGATGTCGGGCAACCCGATGTCGCCGATCTCGATGTAGTGGAGCAATCCGCTGAGGTCATAGTCAACTTTCTTGAAACACGTTTTCATTTTCGCTCATAGGTCTCTTTTTTGAATACTGTCTGCCGCCGCGCTCAACTCCTCGTTTCCCAGCGAAAATGACGCGAGCGGTTCGGTAAAGGTCAAGCCCGTACTGATCCCGTATCAAGCCGTGCAGCCCCTCAAGACAGCTCTCGAAACTCGCGCGCCTATCAGTCGACCCCACCGCCAAGTAAATTTGTGTGGCTGGGCAGGCAAATTAAAGAACGTATCCTAAAATTGGACATTGCTGCTAGATCGTTTGGGGCGATGTGGTCTGGCCAGATTCATCAAATTATTTGAGCCATTTCGAGGTATCGGCAGAACGCATTTGCAAGCTCGATGTGCCGTGGAGTTTTGCACTCTACTTGGAACAAGGCGGGGCTTGCAACAATCACAGCGACACAACGTGCACGAGACACCGCGACATTCAGTCGGTTCAAACTATACAGAAATTCCATGCCTCTCGGAGCGTCTTCAGGAGTTGAGGTTGTCATGGAATAGAAAACAATCGGCGCCTCCTGGCCCTGAAACTTGTCGACCGTGCCGATTCTGGTACCAGGAGGAAGCTTGTCCCGCAGCGCAGATACTTGTGCGTTGTATGGAGCCACAACCAGAATGTCTTTGAGTGCGAGCGGGCGTGTTACGTCTTCCGTATTTGTCCAAGTACTTCCCTTCGATAACAGATCTTCAATGAAGCTCGATATCCGATCGACCTCCTCGGAAGATTCGTTTTGGTTTCCCGAGTGTTCCACTTGCGCGAATCGCAAGCCGGTACCGTCGAGCGGACCCACAGTGTTCAGGCGTTGCTTGGCATTTTCTGAACGTGGCAACAGTCGGCCTTCATAGAAGAGTTCTGATGTAAACGCACAAACGTCGGGATGTAAGCGATAGGTCTCAGCTAAGAACAGTCCATGCTCAGAGCTGATGGTCGCATGGCCTTGTAACAGATGGTCAAAAGCCGAGCCGTCAGCTCCCGGAGGATGAATCCCTTTCTGTGGTTGATCGAGTTGCTGAGGGTCGCCTAATAACACGGTGCTGGTGGCGGCTTGGGAAGCTGCGAGGACGTTGGCTAACGACATTTGACCCGCTTCATCGATGAAAAGAACATCAACAGAATTGGCCATTTCTTCCCGAGCCCAAAGCCACGCTGTTCCTGCCGCGAGCTGCGCTTCGCCACTCGTCAATGCATCAAGGACTGCCTGGTTGTCTTTGGCTGGCTCGACCATTGGATCATCGCAACCATCGCTCCCGTTCACTTTTTGGACCGCTCGCAGTGGAATCTGAGCTTCGCGTGCCGCCTCACAGACTTTGCTTAGGAGAAGACTGATGGCTTTGTGACTGAAGGCTGTGATTCCCACGCGACGCCCCTGGTCCACCAAATCCACTATCATGCGCGCGCCGGTGAACGTTTTGCCTGAACCCGGCGGGCCTTGAACGGGAAGCACCGATGGATCGTTGCAAAGGCCGATCACGAGATGCTTGGCCTCCTCGGTGAGCTGTCCATTGTCATCAATCACTATTTCGACAGCGCGCGCGAGCGACCGCGGCCGCCTTTGCAATAACAGATCGCGTTGGGCGCGGAATGGGCCCTCTCCATCAAGTCCATTGTCGGCTACCCATGAGCCGAGCCGCAACAGGCTATCGCGTAACACATCGGACTCTGCGAACGGTTTCGGGATAAGCGAGGTGGGATGCGCAACCTCCGATCCGGTGCCCCGCTTGAGGTCAATGGTCCGGTTCAGTTCATCAATGGTATTGAGCGTGCCAGCGCTCTTTTGGGTTCGCGGGTCGTGTGCCTCCTTCGCCCTGTCCAGCGCATGATCCTGAGGAGGGAAAGAGTACCGATGGATAACCGACCTTTTTTCCTGGCCCACTTCGCCAAAATAGGTGAGTCCACCCAAAGCAGTCTTGTCCTCAAGGAGTTCGGTATCCGAAAGGTCGCATAACCGGAAGTATTCCCACCATGCTGATTTTTCCTCTCTGCGATGCCATTCCAAAATCTGGGCAAGAAGCCAGCGGCCATTCTCCTCGTTCGTCCATGTCGTCTGATCAGCGGGTAAACCTTCCAGAAGACGATCCATGAGTAGCCTGACCCGACTAAGCTGGTCAGCCAGACTTTCACTGGGTTGACCTGATACCGGCGTCGGTCGTGGCAAAGATTGACTGGTGGCCGCCTCCAATTTCCGTCGCTGATTCTCAAGCCAATCTCGGAGCCGCAGCGCCGAGAGGCAATCGTCACGGTTATATGCTTCGATTGTTGGAAGGATTTGTTGCGCAGCTTCTTGACCGTCTCCCAGCGTTAACACCGCTTCGAACGTTTGCAGAGCCGCAACTGCCTCCCGCGGTGATACCTTTCGGGTAAAGCCGTACAACGCTTCGATTTTCTTGATCGAATAGCTCTCTACGGAAGCGCGCAATGCCTGGCGTACGATGCGGTAAAGATCCACAAAGACGCCACCCCTGAGCAGTTCGTCAACCTCATCTACACAAACTCCATGCCGCCCGGCCAGGCGTTTGATCGCAGTCTGTTCATAGGGTGCATAATGATAAATGTGCAGATCGGGATACCGTTTCCGGCGTTCCATGACGGTCTGAATGAATCGTTCGAACGCCTTCTTTTCTGCGGCTGGTTCAAGGGACCAGAGGGAAGCATAGCCAGGCTCTGTACCAGGCTCATCTGGCACCGTCGCCCAGCCGATGAGATACTCCAGACCGGTCTCGAACGCGTAAGGCACGCCCTCGAAATCGAGAAATATGTCGCCTCGAGATGGAACCGGTAGAGCGGCCAGACCTCTCCCTTCCTCGACGGTTTGCAACAGTTCGTGAATCAGCTTTCCCTCTTGTCGGCCTTGCACTTGCACTCGAGCTTGTTCACGGACACGAAGCAGCGCGGCATCGCCAATCCTTTCGATTTTCGGAACCAGAGGGAGCACAAGGCTTCCTAGCCGAGCCACAGTATTTATTTCTCGCGAGCCAAGTTGCTTGCGTTGAATCCGAGTGATTCCGGCAACCAGTGACAAATGGTCGTCAGCCCGGCGCTGTTTATCGCAGAGGGGGAACCAGGAACAGACGTCACAGAGTTCGACCGGTTCCGGATACGTACTGGTGGGATTCTTTGCTGCACTCTCAAAATCGCGTCTAACCTTTCGGAAGTAGGCTGCATAGTGTACGACGAGAAATCGCTCTGGCTCTGTACTGCCACCCAGCACCACATGCATCCACTCTGGTGGGATACCCTGGATTTTTGCAAGGAGCTCTGAGTAAAAACAGAGCTGTAGAATTGCGCGCACTTTCGCGGCCCGCGCCAGCTTCGTTTCTACGACTTCGTAAGAAAAGTCACCAAGCGCACTGGGCCGATCGACACGGATGAGAAAGTCAGATCGACCACGCCATATCCCATCCTGAAAAGTTGCTTGGTAAACAGCGTCCGCACCATCTCGAATTGCGGAGATCGTTCTGGAAACGGCTTCCGCCCACGCGACGTCGCTCGGTATATGAACAACTTGAAGACCCAGATCATCAGTCAGATAGCGAAGATACGCTTGCTCGTGTTGAAGTCCTAGCTTCTGGAGCAACTCGACGCCAGGATCATCGAAGAACGGCTTCTGAATCTCTCCAGCTTCCTCTGCCCGATCGAGTGTCAGCAGATGGTGACAAGCCAAGAAATTCGCGATGTCAGTCGCGGAGAATTGGGACGCCTTTACGTGCATTCAACCACTCTACTGTTCAGGGTCAGACAACAGCTGTCCCATGCTTAGCCACTCGCTCATTTTTTTCGCGTTCCCACCTACACGCCTACCACTGGACGCAAAGCATTCAGGCTCAAGTCGAGTGAGCTCTGCGTACCATGTTACAAGGGCGGGGAACTACTAGAACGACTAAAATGAACGGAAGTTTAGCCGATAACGCAGAATTTTTCGGGCGCGCTTAGGAAAATTTCACGCTAAGAAGCCGGAGTAAACGGAAGAAGATCTCACGCAAAGACGCCAAGGCGCAAAGAGAGACCTTAACAGGAGTTAGCGAAGGTAACAAAGATAAGAACTGATACCGATGAGAGCTTGCCATTTCGGTCTTCTATCGCTTTGCGGTCTCCCGTTCAGAGTCTTTTTTCGCGCCTTTGCGTCTCCACTTTGAGATCGTCTGCGTTTGCAAGCGTCTTTGCGTGAGCTCGCCTAAAGCAGGCTTGTAGCTAGCCGATCTACATTCCGCGATTCGTATGAAACTCCGGAAGCAGGTTTTCGCACCGTCGGTTGCTCGGCCGATTTCGGATTACGCTGTCATTTCGCTCGTTATTGAGAACTAGTCATGGGGTTTCGTTTCCGCAAGAGCATCAAGGTTCTTCCCGGCATCAGGCTCAACGTTGGGAAGAATGGCATCAACAGCGTGTCAGTTGGAGGTCGCGGCGTTACGACCAACATCGGCAAGCATGGTGCTCACACCACTTACTCGATCCCAGGAACCGGAATAAATTATAGAACTGGTTCCCATAAGAGCGGAAGCCAGGGTGGGGGCCTCGGATGCTTTGGCCTTTGTCTGTTCGGTGTTGTCGCTTTGGCTTTCTTCAGCATGTTCACCCATCATGAGGACAATTCACTTGGGGCTACAACCACAGAGCCGCCACAGGGAACACCTGTTGAATCATCACCAACACCTGTTGCGCGCCTGGTAGATAAGAACACTGCCCTTCAAGACAGCGCTTCAGAAACTACTCTGACGTCCTCCGTCCACCGGCATCGCAGACACCATCATTAATACGATTGTTTGAGCCGATACGCTCCATGTCTCTGCGACGCCGGTCATCGCCGGAACGCACTGAAAATCATTGGCTGTCATCAACGTGACAAGCGATTATCCCCCTGCCAAAAGCTGAATTTTTATCGGCTCGGCTTCGACATCGGTCGGACTGGTCAGAACCTCGAGCGCTTGAAGGGAACGCGGGCTTGCTTCGACGGGAGACTGGAACTCAATATCCTCCTGGCCTTCTGCCGCCTTCAGTTCCTTGAATTTTCGAGCCGTAACGAGCACGCGATATTCCAAGGAGCCGACTGCATCATTGTAACTTTCCACTGCGTTGCCAAGAGATTTACCAACCTTGGCAAAATGACATCCCATTTTGCTCACGCGTTCGTACAGTTCTCGGCCCAGATCACTAATTTGCTTTGCATTCAGCGCCAACTCTTCCTGGCGCCAGCCGTACGCAACCGCCTTAAGCAAAGCAATCAATGTGGTGGGAGTTGCAAGAATGACTTTCTGCTCGACTCCTTGTTCAATCAGGGTCGGATCCTGCTCCAGAGCTGCACTGAAAAATATTTCACCCGGTAGGAAAAGGACGACGAACTCAGGTGTTGGTTTGAATTGGTCCTGGTATGATTTCTGTCCAAGATGTTTCAGGTGATCTCGAATTTGTCGAGCGTGATCTTGAAGCTTCGATTTCCGGATGGTGTCGTCGTTGGTCTCAATCGCTTCTAGATAGGCGCTAAGCGGAGCTTTGGCGTCCACGATTACATTCTTTCCGTTCGGCAACCGCACTAGCATGTCCGGGCGGTATCGTCCATCTTCTGTGGTTACCTGATGCTGTTCAAAAAAGTCACAATGACTCACCATTCCAGCGATCTCGACTACGCGCTTCAGTTGAATTTCACCCCAGCGCCCACGAACGCGAGGTGTTCCCAAAGCTTTGACCAGATTTGCCGCTTCGGTCCGAAGGAGATCTTGACCTTGTTTCAGGGTTTCCACTTGGTGGTAAAACGCCTGATAAGCTCCTTCGCGTTTGATTTCTATTTCGCCAATATTCTGTTCCAGCTTTCCTAACGTTTCCTGAACGGGTTTCACCAAAGACTCGATGGCTTGCTGGCGCTTCTCCAAATCGCTCTTGGCCGTATCCTGGAACTTTTCGAGCGTGCTTTTAGCGAGTTCCAGGAAAGATTGGTTGTTGTTTCGGAGAGCGTCTGACGACAACGCTTTAAATGCGTCTGAGAGTTTTGCCTGGGCTTCGTTAAGGAGACTTAGTTTTTCATCGGCTGCCTGCCGCTCTTTCTGAACCGTTGTGTCAAGTTCAGCTATTCGCTTTTGAAGGTCTGGGATTTGTGCGAGTTGTTCATGTAATCGTGGCAGCTCACTGGCTGCCTGGGCCGCGGCAGCCCATTGTTCAGTGAGCTTCCGAACTTCGTGCTCGAGCTCATTCTTGCGCGTTTCCAATTGTTGGGTGCGAGATTGGCTCTCATTTAACGAGACTTCGTAGCTGCGAAGCCGTTCCCGTAGTTCTGTGTTTTCAATCTTCGAGCCAGTTGTCAGATCTGAGCGCAACGCCCCAATTCGAAACGTAGCAATCAGCCAAGCGCTGGCCGCGCCAAGTAATAACCCGGCAAACAGCAAGATTAGTTCGGGCCCTAGCTGCATGGTGAAAGAACTCCAGAATCGTAGAAAGCGGGTATTCGGATCATAAGTTAGAAATCCACAAGTATCGGAATAAAATAGGCTAGCTTGAGCAAAGAATGCGAGAAAGCACGGCTCAGGTTTTTACTCATGGTGATCTGCTACCCCGCATTTCTTATCTTTGTTTCCTTCGTTAACTTCTGTTCCAATCTTTCTTGGCGCCTTTGCGCCCGCCTGCATCGCTGCGCGGAACACTTCGTATAACGACATGGGCAGGGCTGCGCGAAGCGTTGCGGGCAGGTTTTTGCGTGAGATCATCAGAAACTGACGCTCGTATGCGCGACGGTTCCCGTCTGGAGATATGTGGTGCGCGCCACGCGACAGGAAGCGAACTGCCGTCGTTCATCCAGCGTTTGAACGGAAGGCTGGGTCTGTTGTGGTTCAACGGTCCCTAATCTGCTGAGGAGATCAACGAATCGCACTTCGTTAAAGCGGCGAGGTTTGCCCGGCCGATGATGTTCAAGTAACCCTTCCAAAATAGCTGCCCGAAGCAGTCCAGCCCACAAACGTCGGAACAACCTCGCGTGCTCGTACCACTCGATCTTTTCAAGGCGGTCATTGATTGTAACGACGACCCCGACGGTTTTTGCGTCGAGGCGCACTTGGCCGCTGATCCCTCGAAACCAATGCTGAATGTTCTTCTGCAAAGTCGAATCTTCCAGACTGAGCTGCAGACTGGAGGGCGAGACAGCCGATCCGAGGTAACCAGGCAGTTGGCGGGACATCCTGTGCTTGGCAGACGCTACCGCTGCCCAAACCACACTTTGATCCTCCTTTCGTTCCAGACTTGATCGTAACGGTTTGGTTGCAACGAAGTCCTGGGTAGAAACAAATTTCTTGTGATCTTCCTCGCACCGTTTCGACCAACGAGCTTGCTCAACGCAGTAGACCGGCAAGCCGCTGTATTGCTCACCTGGATCAAGCACAAGATCGGTGGCAATCGTTCGATCCTGCAATCCGCCCTTGAGGAGTTCGCCGAGTTGGATAAAGAGAGGTTTCTTTGGTGACCGGTTGTGAACCGTGAGCCTAAAGCTACTCCGTTTCGGCGACCGCGAGTGAGCAAAGTTCGTTCACACGACGATTCTCCGGCCAAGGTATATCCAAACGGTGCCAGTTTGCGCCGCCGTCCATTGAACGAAATACGTCGCGCTCCCAAACCGCGAAGAATGTTCCCGGCTCGCTCGGATGGGCAGCCAGAACGGCGCTGTGGCGGCCGGCCGGCTTGGGCAGACCATGTCGGAGCTCCTGCCAGGGCGAATTCGCAACACGCCGATAGAGATGTGATTCCGCCGGTTCAGAGTGGGAGTGCCACGGGGAGGCGGCGGCCGAAAGGATAATGTTATCCGCATCCGCCGAATCGACGGCGATACTCCAGAGGTATCTATGTCGTAACCCTTTCTCGAATCGTTGCCATGTGTCGCCGCCATCGCGGCTCTCGAAATAGCCGTCGCCGGCTGCCGAATACAGCCGCTCGGGCGCGGAGTGATGGATCGACAACTGATGCGAGTCGCGGGGACCATGCGCCGTCCGGTCCTGCCAAGTGGTTCCGGAGTCGCGGCTGCGGATGAGCGCTCCCGCTTCGACGGCCACAAACAGTCGCCCTTGAACATGTGGGTCAGCTTCGATCCATCGAACGTGGTGCGTCTCAGGCCGCGGCGGAAAACTCCATTCGCTTGCGGAGGGAAGCGTAGTCAAGCCGCCACACTCTTCCCAGGTTTGGCCAGCATCCTCGGAGCGAAAGATCGCGCTCGGTTCGGTCCCGGCATAGGCAATGCCGCGATTCTTCACCCGCTCGGAGCGGCTAACCGTTACGGACTGAACTCTCGAGTGCCGAATACCTTCCCCTGCCGGCCGCCAACTCTGTCCACCGTTGTCGCTGCGCCAGAGGCCCGAACCGAGCGTACCGCAATATACAAGTTGCGGGCACAACGGATCGACCGTCACACACCCTACGGCCTTACCCTCCAAATGGCAGTCACCGCATATTGATATTTTCGCGGTCGTACGATGTCTCGGATGGGAGACGAATTAAAATCTCACGCAAAGGGGACTTCGCCAAGGTTTCCGCTGTCGTCCCGCAATCGCGGGACTATGGCGGATGAGAAGCCGACCGGGGACGCCAAAACGCCGAGAAGAATAGAGGTCTAGTGAGGTCTAGTGAATTCGAGGACGAGGACGAGAACGATTTGCCCATTGCCTGGCCTTTCACTGCATTTTTCCGCGAAGCGGAGTTTAAGGAGCCTGTCGACAGGGCCGCGGGCTTTCGGATTAGATGAACAAGCCTTCGTCCAGTTTCTGCCATCAAAATCCGACAGGCTCCTAGCCCGCAAAAATCACACGCCATGAGAATTGACGCCCCCATTGCGGGCTAGAAAGCTCTTAAATACGCGCTCCACGCCCATTTAAGAGCCTGTTTCAAAGTAAATGAATTAAAACAAACTGTTTGAAATTGTTCTCTCCAAAAAAGCAGCAGAATTGTCCGGCGTAGCCGGAGAATCCTGCTGCCACAGCCTGCATCGCTCAAAAATCTCTAAGGATTTGTGAGCGATGCAGGCTAGGCTATTGCTTCACCCGGGTCACCAATTGAATTGGGTTGACGAAACGCAGGGCGATCAGAAGCCAGACCAGAGTCGTCGCCATGTAAATGACGGCCATCGCGTCGACGGATTGGCCAGCGCGAACCCCGGCAGCGAATACTGTGTAATACAGCGCGACGACCAGGGTCTGACTGTCGGGACCTGCGGTCAAGAAAGTCAATTCGAACATCGCTATCGTGCGCACCAGAACCAGAAGACCCGCTGCGAGTATGCTCGGCAAAAGCAAGGGTACCAGAACGTGTACGAAAAGGCGCAGTGTACCGGCACCGAAAACTCGTGCCGCCGCTTCGATCCGCGGATCGATCTGTTCCACAAATGGCGTCATCACCAGGACAACGAATGGTACGGCAGGCACCAGGTTGGCGAGGATGACTCCGCTGATCGTTCCGGCCAGATGCAACCGGTAAAGCACGGTCGCAAGCGGGATTCCGTAAGTCATTGGGGGAACCAGCAAGGGCAACACAAAAAGCAGGAGGACCACGCGCTTGTACCGAAAATCGCGCCGGGCCATAGCATAAGCCGCGGGTACGCCCACCAGCAGGGAAATGGCCACGACCGCCAAGACCACCTCGACTGTCACGATCAGGACGCTATCGAGCTGGAATTCGGTCCAGGCCGAGCTATACCACCGGGGAGTGAACCCATCCGGCAACCAGGTGCCGAGCCAGCGCGTGGCGAACGAGTTAACAACCACCGCTGCGATCAGAGCGAGCACGTTGAGAACAAAAAGGCCGGTTGCGAGCCACACCAGGCCGTTACCTGAAATTCTCGCTGCTTGTTGGGCGGGTGAAATCGTAAATCCTGTTCGCATCTTTTGTCGTTCTGGCTTTTGGGCCGCTTAACCTTTCGCTCCGCCGATTGGGCCGCGGTAGAATAAAACGCGGCTTGTCAGAACTAACATCACCACCAGAAGCTGTGCGCCTGCCATGATTATCGCGATCGCCGATGCCATCGGATAATCGTAATCCTCAAAAGCGGCCTGATAGGCAGCAATGGAAATCACTCGCGTCGGACCTGCAGGTGCACCAAGAAGAACCGCGGATGGGAAAACGGAAAATGCTTGGACAAAAGAGAGGCAAAAAACGATGGCTAGACCGGGAATAAGCAGTGGCAGGTAGATATGAATAAACTGCCGCCATGAGTTCGCTCCAAGGGTGGCAGCAGCTTGCGGTAGCGCCGGATCGATTCCGGTAAGGTAACTGAGAAGCAGCAGATAGGCGAAGGGAAACCCGCTAACGACAAGGGAAAGGAACATACCCCAATAGTTGTGGGTTAGATGGACAGGGGATGCTGCCAGGTGAGTGATTAACAAGAACCGGCTTAACCAGCCCTGTGGTCCAAGGTAGATCAGAAGACCTTCGGCGATTAGAACGGTCCCTAATGTCATCGGCACCACCAGAATGGTTGTTAGTATACGCTGGAGCCGATGCTGTCGCGTGACGAACGCGATTGGCAGCGCCAGCCCGACATTAACTAAGTCCGTATAAAAAAGGGTACAGGAAGAGCATTAAGACCAGACAAACGCCAGGCACAACGAGCAGTAGGGTTCGGTCGACCAGTTTCGCCTCCGGACCCAAAGACGTTCTTGCGGTCATTCTGGAGAAAAAACGAGTACCCGTTCGGTTGGAATCGTCAGACGCAGCCGTTCGCCGGCTGGGACTCGTCTCGGCGTGCGGGCATGGAAGAGGAGACCTGATTCGGTAGAAACATCGACCAGATAATCGCGACCGCCGGACTCCACGATTTCCGCCTGCCCGAGAATCACGTTTCGCGCGGCGACATGCATAACGTTGTTGGCGGATGCATCAACCACGATGTCATCGGGGCGGACTGCAATGACCGCACGCCGGGAGCTTAGACCCTCTTGGGCGACACCTTCCATTTGAATGCCGGATCCCTCCAGAAACGCGCGGTCTGCTTCAACGCGCTCGAGAGTAAGCTCGAAAATGTTTCGGTAGCCCATAAAACGTGCCACCTGAAGGCTCACTGGTTTAGCATAGATCTCTTCAGGTGAACCGATCTGCAGGGTGCGCCCGTCGTTCAACACCACGATCCGATCAGCCAAGGATAAAGCCTCGTCCTGATCGTGGGTCACATAGATTGTCGTGCGTTGCAGGTCACGGTGGATGCGCTTAATCTCTGCGCGCATTTCCAGACGTAACTTGGCGTCCAGGTTCGAGAGCGGCTCGTCCATCAAAATGACCGGCGGCTCGATCACGATGGCCCGAGCGATCGCGACGCGCTGTTGTTGGCCACCCGAAAGTCGGCCGGGCAATTTATGCGCGTGCGCCTGTAATTGGACCAACTCGAGCGCGGCGTCAACGCGGCGACGAATCTCTTTTTGGGGAATGCCCCGCATCAACAAACCGAAGCCGACATTTCGGCGTACAGTCATATGCGGGAAAAGCGCATAGTTCTGAAAAACCATACCGAAACCGCGGCGCTCCGGGGGTAATTGATCAATCCGTTGCTGATCCAGCCAGATACTTCCCTCAGTCAAGGGCAGTAACCCGGCCAGACAATTCAGCGCTGTCGACTTGCCGCATCCGGACGGGCCGAGCAACGCAATAAACTCGCCGGATTGGATGGTCAGATCCAGCCCATTGAGTGCGATCGTGTTTCCGAAACTTCGAGTGACCCTCTGAAGACGCAGCTCTCGAAAAGCCTGATGCCGTTGGGCGGCAAACGACTTCTTCTGCCCCTCGATTGCATTGGTCAATTCTGCCGGCACAACGGAAAAAATGCTGGGACGTTCACCGTAATTTCGCTGCTCCGATTTCTTCATCCCAGCGATGAAAAGCTGTTACCATTGCTTTAGCCTCAAGTGGAATTTCAGTGGGATGCTCGGCGATAAGCTGGTCGTACTGTGGACGGCCGAATTCATTGATTGCTCGCCGGCTATTCTCAGGTGCCATCGACAGGGTATATCTTTGACCGCTGGACCCGGGTAAAAATATCCTTCGTCGTAGGTGGCGGCTTGCTGCTCAGGCTGCAGTAAAAATGCCATTAGATCGACCAGAACGGCCATCTTCTCCGGTGCGATTCCCTTGGGGATCGCCATATAATGTGCGTCGGTGACCCAATGAAAGCCTTTTAGCACCGCGACCTCGGCCGACTTCGGAACAATGCCGAGAACGCGAGGGTTGATATCCCAACCTGTGGTGGAGGCAATGATATCACGTGAGCCCTCGCCGAATTCCTTCATGGTTGCCGTCGTCCCGGAAGGATAATATTCGATGTAGTCGTTCAACTGTTTCAGAAAAGACCAGGTCTTTGCCCAACCACCGACTGGATCCTGCGGATTGCTGTCCCCCAATAGATACGGCAAACCCATCAGAAAGGTTCGCCCCGGACCAGAATTCGCGGGTCGGGCATACATGAACTTGCCCGAATTCCCTTTGCACCATGCCAGCAGCTCCTCTGTGCTCGTCGGTGGGTTTTTTACCCGCTCCGGCGCGTACTCGAGAAGTGGACCCGAGGGATAATAGGTAACAGTGATCCCGTAGCCGTTGCTTAGCTCGTACATTTTCCGGGCAGGCGGCAAGTAATTTGCCTCCAGGTTCGGAAATTTTTCCTGGTAATCCGGCATCAACCGCAGCCACAGATCCTGCTCGATGCCAGCGGCGAGCCCGTCCAACCCGGTCAAAACCAGATCGATATCGAGCCGGCCAGCATTTTGCTGCGCCTTAATCTTGCTGGGAAGCTCGGGGGCAGGAGCTTGGGTGAAACGAATTTTGTCGACGAGCTTTGGATTCGCGCTCCGATATTTTTCAATGCTGTGCTGTGTCAGTCGCAAGTTGCCGGCGACATCAAAAATATTGAGTGTTACCGGTGATTTCGGTGGCGATGGAGTATCTGCCCGGACGGAAGTCAGGCTACCCGGCAAAACGGTCACTACGGCGGCCGAAGCGGAAACTCTGGCAAGAAACTGCCGCCGGGTGATCTCGCCGCCGGCCGGTTGCGGAAGCGCGGGTCTAGATTGAGACGCTGAAGAAGACATTGCGGGGGTAGCTCTATTTCTAGCAGATCCGGCGCCCGGATGCACGCACTGCCGGATTTCTGCTGCTTTTTTGGAGAGAACAGTTTGAAACAGTTTGCTTTAATTCATTTATTTTGAAACGGCCTCTTAAATGGCGCGTGGAGCGCCTGTTTAAGAGCTTTCTAGCCCGCAAAGAGCGTGTCAATTCTCACGGCGTGTGATTTTTGCGGGCTAGCCGCGTTTTGCCAGGCTGGGGAAGAGAAGAGCGCGGCGCCGGACCACGGAAACCCTATCGACGGCTCTTTGCCAACTCCGCGATCGAAGTGCCGTTCTCAAAATCGGAAATAAAGCTCTGGTCTTCCGCATCCCATGGCTTGCCCGCTCCGGCAGGAAGAACACGGCTTTTCCGATTGATTGCCTTCTCCAAGGCGTCGATCCCGACAAGCAAGGCAGAGCCGTCCGCAAAACCCTGCCTCGCAGGTACTGTCGCGATCTCTCCTCAACTCGTCATTGCAGCGTTGCTGCTATCGTTTGCAGATACTCGTTTGGTGACATCCCGTGTGCCTGCGCAAGCTTCCTTGCTGCATTCGAAGTCACGCGACACTCTCCACGCTCTATCCGCCGAAGTTGCTTGGCACTCAGACCTGGAATCGCAGTGATATCCAATCCCTTTTCTTCGCGGATCTTACGGATTGCAGCGCCATAACGCACATTGAACTCGCGGCTCTTCTGCTTTGCTTTTTGAACCGCTACCGGATCAACAATCTGTTGAAGTTGCTGCCATCCGAGATGGAGGTCCAGATCGGGCCAGTAGATGTAGGAACCATCCTCATCTATCTCAAAGTGCTCAGCTGTTTCTTTATCGGCCTTCGACAGCGGCGCGATCTTAGAAACCGGAACCTCAAGCCGCTGGAAGTCTGCCGAAATGACGTGTAGAACGCTATCTTCTAGACGTGCATCGAAGATCCGACCGTCATTTTCCTTTGACTCCAATGCCGCAGTCAGGCGCGCGAGAAAAGCGCGAATCAGTTCTTCCCAGTTCTTTTCGTTGGCCTGTTGAAATGGTGGATCGGCCACATAAAAACGATGCGGAGATCGAATCTGCAAATCGACAATGCGTGACAGAAGCCTATCGCTGGATCGGCTGTCATTGAGAACCAGCAATCTTGTGTCCGGCGTTGCTCTCTTGCGAAAGGTCCGTACAAATCCTTCGTCCAATTCATCGGAGAATGCGATGAGAAGATGCCACAGCTCGTGAGCATGCCGAACTCGCTTCCACGTTTTGGACATTCGCAGCGGATGCACGAGGTCGGTGGGCGCGAAGGCTTGCATACGGTAGATTAGTCGACCGTAAGGAATCACTCTGACGGCTTTCGATTCGGTCTTCATTGCGTTTGGCGTGGAAATGCGGCGGCAAGTGGTCGTTGGAGAAGAACCAGGTCTCGATGCCAGCGATCGCGAAGCACTTCATTTTCGCCATAAGTCATGCTATCGAAGATACCAGGATTGGGACACTTTTCAATTAGTAGTCTAACAAAAATGTCCCATCCTGTTTATCTTTACTCCCTTTGCTAACGAAATGGGCAGAGCTGCGCGGAGCGTTGCGGGCAGGCCTTTGCCTGAAAATATCCTCCTATCTCAGAAACTGACCCTAGTATGCGCCACAGTATCTGTGCGGAGATAGGTGGTCCGGGAGACGCGACAGGAAGCAAACTGCCATCGCTCATCCAGCGTTTGGATAGAAGGCCGGTGCTGCTGTGGATCGACCTTCTCTAGTCTCCCCAGCAGATCGACAAATCGCACTAGATCAAACGGACATGACTTAGCCGGACGATCGTGTTCGAGTAACGCTTCCAAAATAGCTGCCCTAAGAAGTCCCGGCCATAAACGCCGAAACAATCTCGCGTGCCCGTACCACTC